>Ga0182739_1003857_pt1 | contig 12777 bp, 10 predicted proteins | sample eDN5th30CBELigBY_FD_128873 | JGI IMG/M metagenome (GOLD analysis project Ga0182739, IMG submission 128873) | Enriched backyard soil microbial communities from Emeryville, California, USA - eDNA 5th pass 30_C BE-Lig BY (version 2) (version 2) | ecosystem: Environmental > Terrestrial > Soil >... | reverse complement strand
CCATGCTGAGCCGCATCGCCGAGTCGCTCTTCTGGATCGGGCGCTACATCGAGCGCTCCGACGGCACGGCGCGCATCCTCGACGTCCACCTGCAGCTGCTGCTGGAGGATCCGTGGATCGACGAGGACACCGCCTGCCGCTCGCTCATGGGCGTCATGGGCACCTCCCCGCCCGCGGATGCCGGGCGCGTCACCCGCGGCGACGTCCTGACCCACCTGGCCGTCGACCGGCAGAACCCGTCGAGCATCGCCTACTCCCTCCAGGCGGCCCGCGAGAACGCCCGCCGGGCCCGCGAGATCGTGTCGACCGAGCTGTGGGAGACCCTCAACACCACCTACTCGCGGATGCCGAGGCGGCTCAACGACGAGAAGGTGCACGAGTTCTTCCAGTGGGTGCGCGAGCGGGCGGCGCTCGCCGTCGGCATCTCCGACTCGTCCACCAGCCGCGACGAGGCCTGGCAGTTCTTCACTCTCGGCCGCTCGATCGAGCGCACCGACATGACGGCGCGGATGCTCGCCACCCGCTCCCTCACCGAGGCGTCGGGGCCGTCGTGGACGACGATCCTCCGCTCCTGCGGCGCCTACGAGGCGTACCTGCGCACCTACCGCGGGATGCCGTCCGCCAGCAACGCCGCCGAGTTCCTCCTGCTCGACCGCCTCTTCCCGCGGTCGATCATCCACTCCATTCAGCGCGCAGAGGAGTGCATGCGGGCGATCGATCCCGTCGCGGACCGCGTCGGCCACTCCAACACCGTGCTGCGCGCGCTCGGCCGCATCCGCAACGACCTGGAGTACCGTCCCATCACCGAGATCCTCGACGAGCTGCCCTCCCACATGGAGCAGGTGCAGAAGGTCACCCGGGAGGCGTCGGAGGCGATCCGCGGCCGGTTCTTCCCGACGCACGCCGAGCCGAGCTGGATCGGAGAGACCTCATGACCCGTCGGCGGGCTCGGGCACAGGAGCGGGGGCGGCGATGAAGAGACTGCGGATCGAGCACGCGACCGGGTTCACCTATCCGGGCGAGGTGGCCGCCTCCTACAACGAGGCGAGGATGCTGCCGTCCTCCACGGACAGCCAGTTCGTCCTGAGCTCGCAGCTGGACATCGAGCCCTCCACGAGCGTCAACCACTACCTCGATTACTTCGGGACGCGGGTCGCGGCGTTCGACGTGCCCGCCGCCCACAGGGCGCTCCAGATCACGGCGCGTTCGCTCGTCGAGGTGCGGCCGCGGCCGATCGAGTTCGACGACATCGGCTGGGACGACCTGGCGCGCGAGGCCGAGCGGCAGATCGGCACCGTCGAGATGCTCACCCAGACGCCCCGCACCACCCCGCATCCGGAGGTCGCCGAGCTCGCCCGCTCGATCGCCGCCGCCCACCCCGACCCGGCATCGGCCGCCCTCGCCATCGCCCGTGCCATGGGGGATGCCGTCGAGTACATGTTCGGGGTCACCGGCGTCCACTCGACAGCCGCCGAGGCCTGGGAGGAGCGCAAGGGCGTGTGCCAGGACATCGCGCACATCACCCTCGGCGCGCTGCGCCATGCCGGCATCCCTGCGCGCTACGTCTCGGGGTACCTGCATCCGCATCCCGATCCCGAGGTCGGCGTCGCGGTGACGGGGGAGTCGCACGCGTGGGTCGAGTGGTTCACTGGCGACTGGCACGGCTTCGACCCGACCAACGGCACCGAGCTGGGCGACCGGCACGTGCTCGTCGGCCGCGGCCGCGACTACAACGACGTGCCGCCGCTGCGGGGCGTCTACGCGGGCCCTTTCAAGAGCGAGCTGCACGTGAAGGTGACCATCACCCGCGAGGCGTGACGGTCGCCGGCGCCGAGCTCAGGCGGGGGAGTCGTTCGGGTCGAGGGACTTCACCGTGTCCTCCTCGACCTCGTTGTCCGCCTCGAGCTGCTCCTCGGTCGTGTCGTCGCCGCCCTTGGGCGCGTCCTGCTCGATCGGTGCGTCTTCGGCTCATCGCTCGTACTCGTGCTCCATGGGCGGCACGCTACCCGGATGCCGATCCGCCGCCAGGGGGCTTGACAGTCTCGGTGAGCGCGCGTTCACCGAACGATACGATGAGGCGGTGGCGGCGACGTGGCGCGAGATGCAGAAGGCGGACCGGCGAGCCCGTCTGCTCGACAGCGCGGCCGCCCTGTTCGCCGAGCGGGGGTTCGCGGCCGTCACGACCGTCGAGCTCGGTGAGGCCGTCGGCATGTCCGGGCCCGCGCTGTACAAGCACTTCGCGAGCAAGGAGGCGATCCTCGCCGAGCTGCTGGTCGACGCGAGCGAGCGACTGCTGGCCGGATGCCGGGCGATTCTCGCGGGTGCCCCCGCCGAGCCCGCCGAGCGGCTGCGCGAGCTGATCGCGTTCCACATCGGCTTCGCGGTCGCGGCGCCCGACATCATCCGCATCCAGGATCGGGAGCTGGCGGGGCTGCCCGACGACATCAACCGGTCGGTGCGGGCGCTGCAGCGCGCCTATGTCTCGGAGTGGGACGCCGTGCTCGCGGCGGCCCGGCCGGGACTGTCGCCCGCGGAACGCCGCACGCGCCTGCTCGGCACGTTCGGGATGCTCAACTCGACGCCGCACAGCGCCGCCGCGAGCGGCGAGGACGCCGCCGGCATCCTCGCCGCGATGGCAGAGAGGTCGCTGCTCGGCTGACCCCGCCCGCCGTTGCGTCCGAGGGTGAGGAGCCATAGTCGGTGCATTTCTCAGGAACGCCGGCGTCTCGGCGGAAGAACGCCCGCGGATTCGCGCGGTCCGGCGCGGCGACGGCCGCGAGCGTTCCTGAGAAGTGAACGGGGCGAGGGGCGACTCGGCAGCTGGTAGTGCACCGCGCGGCTGCTGGGACCGGGCGGAGTTCGGCACCGTGGTCGGTCATTTCTCAGGAAGGGCAGCGCACGGCCGGGAGGAGGCCCGCGCATTCGCGCGGCCAGGCGCGGCGACGGTCGCGGGCGTTCCTGAGTTATGAACCGTTCTCGTCCGAGAGGGCGGCGGGCGAGACGAGCAGGAGGGTCGAGCGGGAGGCCTCGGCGACGACGACCCCGTCCTGATTGCGCATCGTGTGGGCGAACTCGACGATGCCCTGGCCCGGGCGCGACCGCGACAGGCGCTTGCCGACGACCTGCGTCTCGGCGTAGAGGGTGTCGCCCACCCGCACCGGCGCGGGGAAGCGGACCTCCCCGAAGCCGAGGTTCGCGACGATCGTGCCCTGCGTCAGCTGCGCGACCGACAGCCCGACGAGCGTCGACAGCGTGAACATGCTGTTGACGAGGCGCTCGCCGAACTCCGTGGATGCCGACCATGCGGCGTCCAGGTGCAGCGATTGGGTGTTCATCGTGAGGGTCGTGAACAGCACGTTGTCGGCCTCGGTGACGGTGCGTCCCGGGCTGTGGACGTACACGGCACCCTCCTCCAACTCGTCGAAGTACAGCCCGCGCTGGACGATGCGCTTCTCGGTCATCCCGTCTCCTCCTCCGCCGCGACGTCCGGCTCGATGACCGCCACCACGCCGCCCCGTGCGACCTGGTCGCCCGCGGCGACGGCGAGGCGCACGGTTCCGGCGACGGCCGAGCGCAGCACGTGCTCCATCTTCATCGCCTCCACGACCACGACGGCGTCGCCGGCGGCCACGTGCGCGCCGTCGGCGGCGCTGACGAGCACCACGGTACCGGGCATCGGCGAGACCAGCTGCGGCGAGGCGTCGCCTTCGCCCTCGGCCGCATGCGTCGTGCGTCGCTCGACGACGCGGAAGGTCGTGCCGCCCGCCGGCAGCCATCCGTCGCCCGCGACCGGGAAGGTCCGGGCGATCCCGTCGACGGCGACAGTGGCCGACCCGTCGCGCAGGTCGATGGATGCCGGCATCGGATCGCCGTCGTCGACCTGGACGCGTGCGGCGGTCAGTGCCCCCCGCACCTGCACCACCGCGTTCGCGTCGCCCGCCTGCAGCTCGTAGCGGCGCGCGGCGGATGCTCCGAGCCGCCAGCCGTCGCGCCGCGCCCACGGGCCCGTCGCCGTCGCATCCGGCGCCTCGCGGGCGGCGATCAGGAGGGCAGCCTCCGCGAAGAGCCGCTCGTCGGGCTCGGCGAAGGGGAGATCGTCGAACACGCGCGCGATGAGTCCCGTGTCGAGGTCGCCGGCGACGACGGCGGGCTGCTGCAGCAGCAGCCGCAGGAACTCCAGGTTCGTCTCGAACCCGAGGATCGCGGTGTCGTCGAGGGCGTGCACGAGCCGGCGCCGCGCCGAGTCGCGGTCGGGCCCGGTCGCGATGATCTTCGCGAGCATGGGGTCGTAGTCGATGGCGACGTCGAGACCGTCCTCCAGCGACGTGTCGACGCGGATGCCGTCGCCGCTCGGATGCACGACCCGCTCGACGCGGCCGCCCGTGGGGAGGAACCCCGCACGCGGATCCTCCGCATACACCCGCGCCTCGATGCTGTGGCCGTGCAGCACGGCGTCGTCCTGTGCGAGCGGCAGCGGCTCGCCGGCCGCGATCCGCAGCTGCAGCTCGACGAGGTCGAGGCCCGTGACCTCCTCGGTGACGGGGTGCTCGACCTGCAGCCGCGTGTTCATCTCCATGAAGAAGAACTCGTCGGGGGCGTCGGCGGAGACGATGAACTCGACTGTGCCGGCACCTCGGTAGCCGACGCTGCGCGCCGTCTCGCACGCCGCCTCGCCGATCCGGGCGCGGGTCGCGGGGTCGAGGAGGGGAGAGGGCGCCTCCTCGATCACCTTCTGGTGCCGTCGCTGCAGCGAGCACTCGCGCTCGCCGAGATGGATGACGTCGCCGTGCGCATCGGCGACGATCTGCACCTCGATGTGGCGCGGCGTCGCGACGTACCGTTCGAGGAAGAGGGTGTCGTCGCCGAAGCTCGCCGCGGCCTCGCGCCGGGCCGCGGCGATCGCGGGGCGGAGCCCGCCGGCATCCGTCACGACGTGCATGCCCTTGCCGCCGCCGCCCGCCGACGGCTTGATGAGCACGGGGAAGCCGATGCCGGGCGCCGCCTCGGCGAGCTCGTCATCGGTGAGGCCCGGACGGGCGATGCCCGGGACGGTCGGCACGCCCCGCGCCTCGACCGTCTGCTTGGCGGAGATCTTGTCGCCCATGATCGCGATCGCCTCGGCGCTCGGCCCGATGAAGACGATCCCCGCCGCCTCGCACGCGCGGGCGAACTCGGCGTTCTCCGCGAGGAATCCGAAGCCCGGATGGATCGCCTGGGCACCGGTTCGGCGGGCGGCGTCGATCACCCGTTCGATGCTGAGGTAGCTCTGCGAGGCCGCGGCCGGACCGAGCCGCACGGCGACGTCGGCGAGGCGCACGTGGAGGGCGCCGGCATCCGCGTCGCTGTAGACGGCGACCGAGCGGATGCCGAGACGGCGGAGCGTGCGGATGATGCGCACGGCGATCTCGCCGCGGTTGGCGATCAGGACGGTGTCGAACCCTTCGACAAGCTCAGGGACCGGTTCGACAAGCTCAGGGACCATGGAACTCCTCACATCCGGAAGACGCCGTAGCCGGCGTCGCCCATCGGCGCGCGGGAGACGACGTCGAGCGCGAGCCCGAGCACGTCGCGGGTCTGCGCGGGGTCGATGACGCCGTCGTCCCACAGGCGCGAGGTCGAGTAGTAGGGGCTTCCCTGCCGTTCGTACTGCTCGCGGATGGGTGCCTCGAAGGCGGCCTGCTCGTCGGCCGACCACTCTCCGCCGCGGGCCTCGATCTGGTCGCGACGGACGGTCGACAGCACAGACGCCGCCTGGGGTCCGCCCATGACCGAGACGCGGGCGCCGGGCCACAGCCACAGGAAGCGGGGGGAGTAGGCGCGTCCGCACATCGAGTATGTGCCCGCGCCGAACGAGCCGCCGACGACGACGGTGAGCTTCGGCACCCGTGCGCACGCGACGGCGTTGACCATCTTGGCGCCGTGCTTGGCGATGCCGCCCGCTTCATATTCCCTTCCGACCATGAACCCCGTGATGTTCTGCAGGAACAGCAGCGGGATGCCGCGCTGGTCGCACAGCTGGATGAAGTGCGCGCCCTTGAGCGCCGACTCGCTGAACAGCACGCCGTTGTTGGCGAGGATGCCCACGGGGTGTCCGTGCACGCGTGCGAAGCCCGTCACGAGGGTCTCGCCGTACTCGCTCTTGAACTCGTCGAACCGGCTCCCGTCGACGATCCGGGCGATGATCTCGCGGGCGTCGTAGGGGGTCGTGAGCTCGACCGGCACGACGTCGTAGAGCGACTCGGGCGGATGCTCCGGCGACGCGACAGGCGCGAGCTCGTAGGGAAGCGGCGCGGATGCCGGCAGCGTCGCGATGATGTCGCGGACGATCTGGAGGGCGTGCGCGTCGTTCTCCGCGAGGTGGTCGGTGACGCCGGAGACGCGGGAGTGCGTGACGCCGCCGCCGAGGTCCTCGGCGCTCACGACCTCGCCGGTCGCCGCCTTCACGAGGGGAGGTCCGCCGAGGAAGATCGTGCCCTGGTTCCGTACGATGACCGTCTGGTCGCTCATGGCAGGGACGTACGCTCCGCCGGCGGTCGACGATCCGAGCACGGCGGCGATCTGCGGGATGCCGTCGCGCGACATCCTGGCCTGGTTGTAGAAGATGCGGCCGAAGTGATCGCGGTCGGGGAAGACCTCGTCCTGCATCGGCAGGAACGCGCCGCCGGAGTCGACGAGATAGACGCAGGGGAGGCGGTTCTCGGCGGCGACCTCCTGCGCGCGCAGGTGCTTCTTGACCGTGAGCGGATGGTAGGTGCCGCCCTTGACGGTGGCGTCGTTGGCCAGCACCATGACGTGGCGGCCGTGCACCAGGCCGATGCCGGCGACGACGCCGGCAGCCGGCCACTCGTCGTCGTCGCACGCGGCCAGCGGCGCGAGCTCCAGGAACGGGCTGCCGCGGTCCAGCAGCGCGTCGATGCGGTCGCGGGCCAGGAGCTTCCCTCGGGCGATGTGGCGCTCGCGGGACGCGGCAGGTCCGCCCTCGCCGGCTCGGTCGAGACGGCGGCGGAGGTCGTCGACGAGCGTGCGGTAGCCGTCGGTCGTCGTGGCGGACATCGGCGTCCTCATCTCGGTTAGCGATGGGTAACTGGCATCAGGTTATCGCACAGTAACCGAACTGTCGAGGTGCGGTCCCGCGAGGGATCAGCCGGGGATGCCGGCGGCGAGCTCGGCGAACAGCTCCGTCGCGTCGTCGAAGCGCGCGAGCGGTGCGCCCTGCCCCGCCCACAGCGACTGCAGCTCCCCGATGCCGCGGCGGTTCGCTTCCGTCCGCAGCGCGCCGACGACCCAGCTCTGGGCGGGGAAGGGCGCGATCGTGCCCGCCTCGACGGTCTCGACGAGCCGATTGGGGATGCCGCGGGCCAGCCGCCCCGTGGCCGCCCGGGTCAGGACGGTGTCGTGGGCCGCGACCTTCGCCAGCGCGGCCCGATGCGCGTCGCTCGCGGCAGACTGGCGCGTACGGAGGAACGCGGTCCCCACCTGGACGCCGCTCGCCCCGAGCGCGAACGCCGCCGCGACACCCCGCCCGTCGGCGACCCCGCCGGCGGCGATGACGGGGATGCGGACGGCATCGGCCACGTGCGGCACGAGGGCGAAGGTGCCCACGAGCGAGCGCTCCGCCGGCCCGACGAAGCCGATCCGGTGGCCGCCGGCCTCGAAGCCGCTCGCGACCACGGCGTCGGCGCCCGCCCGCTCGATCGCGATGGCCTCCTCGACCGTGGTCGCCCCGCCGACGATCCGGATGCCGCGCGAGCGGAACCGGTCGACGACGTCGGCGGACGGCATCCCGTACACGAAGCTCGCGACGGCGGGCCGCGCGTCGAGCACGGCCTCCAGCTGCTCGTCGATGTCGACGAGATAGCGCTCGGGGACGCCGGAGGGGGCGGGGATGCCGAGCTCCGCGTAGAGCGGGGCGGCGGTCGCGAGGGCGTCGGTCGTGTCGACCTCGCCGGGGACGACCTCGCCGCCCGTCGGGATCCACAGGTTGAGCGCGAACGGACGGTCGGTGGCTGCGCGCAGTTGCGCGGCCGTGTCGGCGATGCGGCCGGCGTCGTAGCCGTACAGGCCGTAGGAGCCGAGGCCGCCGGCGTCGCTGACGGCGGCCGTCAGTGCGACCGACGACATCCCGCCGAACGGTCCGAGCACGATCGGGACATCCACACCCAGAAGCGTCATGACTCCAGCCTGCCGCGCGGCCGCCGGCCCCGGCGGTCATCCACCGTCGCGATCCTGCCGGATCCGATGCTGCGTTTCGTCTCGCTGCGCTCGCTCAACGACCGGCGGTGGGGTCGGGGGGTTGCGTTTCGTCTCGCTGCGCTCGCTCAACGACCGGGAGGTATCCGGGCGTTGAGCGAGGGAGCGGAGCGACCGAGACGAAACGGCGGTGGTGCCGGTCTCAGGCCGTGCGGCGGCGGCGCGGGCGGCCGGGCTCCATCGCGAGGTCGGCGTCGAGGTCGGAGGGCAGCGGGATGGGGGTGGTCGCGGCCACCTCGTCGCTGAACTCCTCGGGCGCGACGACTCCGATCGGGCGCGTCTCGTCGAGCGAGAGCGCGAACCGGCGCGACTCGTGGCGGTGCAGGCGGCCCGACAGCAGGAGCCAGCCGAATCCGATGGCGAACGCGACGAAGGCCGCGACAGCGCCGAGCATGATCGCCGTGCGCGGGCCGAACTCCGCCGCGACCCAGCCGACGATCGGCGCGCCGATCGGCGTCCCTCCCATGAGGATCGCCATGTACAGCGCCAGCACCCGGCCGCGCAGGGCAGGGTCGGTCGTGGTCTGCACGTAGCCGTTGGCGGTCGTGAGCGTCGTGACGATCGCGAAGCCCGTGAACATGAGCGTCGCGGCATACAGCCAGTACGTCGGCATGAACGCCGACACGGCCCCCGCGACGGCGAACAGTCCTGCACCGAAGATCACCATCCGGATGCGAGCGCGGTCGCGCCGTGCGGCCAGCAGCGCACCGGCGAGCGAGCCGATCGCCAGGATCGAGCTGAGCAGCCCGTAGCCGTCGGCCTCCTGGCCGAACTCCAGCGCCATCGTCGAGGCGAAGATCGGGAAGTTCATCCCGAAGGCGCCGAGGAGGAACACCATCGCGAACGCGACCATGAGATCCGGGCGCCCGGCGACGTAGCGGAAGCCGTCGGCCAGCCGCGATGCCCCGGGGGCCTTCGCGCGGGGGACGAGCTCGTCCGTCCGGATGAGGCTCAGCGCGACGATCATCGCGAGGAAGGTCACGGCGTTGACGAGGAACACCCATCCGGTGCCGACGGCGACGATCACGACGCCCGCGACGGCGGGCCCGATCATGCGGGCGCCGTTGAAGGACGCCGCATTGAGCGCGACCGCGTTCGAGGCGTTCTCGCGCGACACGAGGTCGGACACGAACGCCTGGCGGGCGGGGTTGTCGAACGCCGCGACGAGGCCGAGGACGAGGGCGAACGTGTACATGAGCGGCAGAGTCATGACGCCCGCGAGAAGCAGCACGCCGATCGTCGCCCCGAGCACCAGCAGCAGGCTCTGCGTGACGGCGAGGAGGTGGCGGCGGTCGAAGCGGTCGGCGACCCAGCCGGTCACGCTCACCAGCAGCAGGGGCGGCGCGAACTGGAGCGCCATGGTGATGCCCATGGCGCCGGCGTCATTCTGGGTGAGCTCGGTGAGGACGACCCAGCTCAGGGCGGTCGCCTGCATCCACGCGCCGACGTTCGAGACGAGCGCGCCGATGAACCAGACGCGGTAGTTGAAGACCGAGAAGGAGCGGAACATCGCGCTCATCGGGCTGCCACCTCCCGCATGATGAGCGCCGCATGGGCGAGGATGTCGCGCTGAGAGGGGTCGAGCTCGTCGAGCGCGTGCTCCAGCCACGAGTCGCGGCGGCGGACGGTCTCGGCGACGACGGCGCGTCCGGCATCCGTCAGGTCGATGTTGACCTTGCGGCGGTCGCTCTCGTCGGGGGTACGGCTGATGTAGCCGGACTCTTCGAGGCAGTTCACGGTGCGGTTCATGGACGGCGCCGAGACGCGCTCACGCTCGGCGAGCTCGCCGAGCGTGTGGGGTCCGTGGGCCGTGAGGGCGGCCAGGACGCCGAACTGGCCGTCGCTCATCGTGTCGACTGCTCGCTCCGAGCGGAGACGGCGGGCGAGGCGGAAGGTGGCCATGCGGAAGTCGGAGGCGAGTGTGGCTCCGGCGGGGGCGGGGATGGGGTCGGTGGTTCTCATGCAGTTATTTAGCATACCTCATTAGTTTTGCTAAGTAAAATGAATCGGATGCCGGGCGGTGCCCGCCCCGTAGGATCGGCTCATGCCGGAGCCGACCGAAGCCCGAACCTTCACCGACAGTCGCGGCATCGCGATCACGTACGACGTCCATCCGGCGGCTGCCGAGCCGCGCGCCGTCGTCCAGCTGCTCCACGGCGTCGGCGAGCACGCCGGCCGGTACGCCGCCCTCATCCTGGCGCTGACGGAAGCCGGGTTCACCGTCTACGCGGACGACCATCGCGGCCACGGCCGCACCGGCATGGCGCAGCACGGCGGAGACGCGACCAAGCTCGGGCGACTCGGACCCGGGGGACTGCCCGCCGCCCTGGATGCGTGCGCCCAGCTGACGAAGATCATCCGGAGGGAGAACCCCGACCTGCCCCTCGTGCTGCTCGGGCACTCGTGGGGCTCGTTCCTCGCGCAGATGCTCGTCGACCGGCATCCGGAGGACTACGACGCGCTCGTCCTGTCGGGCTCTGCGCTGCGCTGGCCGGGCTCCCTCAACTCCGGCGACCTGAACGCCCCGTGGAAGAAGACCGGCGCGACGGGCGTGGAATGGCTGTCGAGCGACCTCGCCGTCGGGCAGGCGTTCCTCGACGATCCGCTCACGACCTCGACGCCGCTGCTGAAGCTGTTCGGCCCCCTCGACGCGGCCCGGCTGTTCGGCCGTCCGCGCAAGAACCTCGGTCGGCAGCTGCCCGTGCTGCTCATGGTCGGTCAGGACGACACGGTCGGCGGGCCGCGCAGCGTGCACCGCCTCGCCGACGCGTACCGCCGCCGCTCGGGGCTCTCCGACGTCACGACGCTCGTCTACCCCGGTGCGCGGCACGAGATCTTCAACGAGACGGCGCAGGCCGACGTCCGCGCCGACCTGCTCGCCTGGCTCGACAAGAGGTTCCCGGCCCGCACCTGACGGCATCCCGCCGCATGTGCCGGATGCCGCATCCGCCGCCGTGCATGCCGCCGTAGGCTGGGAGCATGCACGGTGAGTACAAGGTCCCGGGTGGAAAGCTCGTCGTCGTCGACCTCGAAGTGCGGGGCGGTCGGATCGCCGACTTCCACCTCGCGGGCGACTTCTTCCTGGAGCCCGACGACGCGCTGGCCGACATCGACGCCGCCGTGAACGGGCTGCCCGCCGAGGCGGATGCCGCGACGATCGCCGCCGCCGTCCGGGGGGCGCTCCCCGAGGGGGCGCAGCTGCTGGGCTTCACGCCCGAGTCGGTCGGCACCGCCGTGCGCCGTGCGCTCGTGACCGCCCCCGGCTGGCGCGATTTCGAGTGGGAGATCGTGCACGACCGCGCGGTCTCACCGCGGATGAACCTCGCCCTCGACGAAGTGCTGACCGGCCGCGTGGGCGACGGCCGCCGCAGGCCCACGCTCCGGATCTGGGAGTGGGACGAGTCGGCCGTCGTGATCGGGTCCTTCCAGTCGTACCGCAACGAGGTCGACCCCGAGGGGGCTGCGCGTCACGGCTTCGACGTCGTCCGGCGCATCTCCGGCGGTGGCGCGATGCTCATGGCGGCGGGGTCGATCGTGACCTACTCGCTGTACGTGCCGGCATCCCTCGTGGCGGGGATGACGTTCGCCGACTCCTACGCGTTCCTCGACGACTGGGTGCTGCAGGCCCTGCGGTCGCTGGGGATCGAGGCCACCTACCAGCCGCTCAACGACATCGCCTCGCCGCACGGCAAGATCGGCGGCGCGGCGCAGAAGCGGCTCGCGGGCGGCGGCGTGCTGCATCACGCGACGCTGTCGTACGACATGGACGGCCAGGTGATGACCGACGTGCTGCGCATCGGGCGCGAGAAGCTGAGCGACAAGGGCACCGTCTCGGCCGCCAAGCGCGTCGATCCGCTGCGCAGCCAGACGGGGCTTCCGCGGGAGGCGATCATCGAGCGCTTCATCGAGACGTTCGCGAAGCTCTACGGCGCCGAACCGGGTCACATCACCGACGAGGAGTACGCCGAGGCCGAGGCGCTGGTCGCGTCGAAGTTCGCCACCGACGCCTGGCTCCACCGCGTCCCCTGAGCCGCCCGATCGGCGGTTGGCGGCCCCTCTTCGGTTCAGAACTCAGGAAGCCCGCGGCGCCGTTTGCCGGCGTCCCGCGGAATGACGCCGAACCCGTGTCGCCCCGGCGCGGAGCTTCCTGAGTTGTGAACCGCTCCCGCCCGGTGCACCCGGTGGCGGGACGGCGTCACCCCTGCAGGAACGACAGGAGCGCCTCGTTCACCTCGTCGCCGTGCGTCCAGAGGAGGCCGTGGGGAGCGCCCTCGATCTCGACGTACGTCGCATCCGGCACGAGCTCGCGGAACTTCCTCGCGGTCTTGTCGATCGGGAGGATGTTGTCGGCCGTGCCGTGCAGGATCAGCGCCGGCACCGTGATTGCCGGGATGTCGTCGCGGAAGTCGGTCGGCCAGGTCAGCGGCGCCGCCGCGATCGCTGTGTTGCCGGCGTGCCGCGCGGTCGCGACCGAGGCGTCGAGCGCCTCCTGCGAGATGCGCGAGCCGAGGTTCTCGTCGAGGTTGT
>Ga0182739_1003856_pt1 | contig 12778 bp, 15 predicted proteins | sample eDN5th30CBELigBY_FD_128873 | JGI IMG/M metagenome (GOLD analysis project Ga0182739, IMG submission 128873) | Enriched backyard soil microbial communities from Emeryville, California, USA - eDNA 5th pass 30_C BE-Lig BY (version 2) (version 2) | ecosystem: Environmental > Terrestrial > Soil >... | reverse complement strand
TTCGAATGAAGTAAAGGGAGCCAAAAAATGTCTTTTTGATGAGAAATATTACATCTATGATGTCTACCCAATGACATCAGCTTTGCTGATTTTCCAAATTGAAGTTCATTACTCACCGAATTTAATAGGAAATGAAAGAGTTGAAACATTAGGTTGGACTATGATAGATCTTTTTAATTGGGAAGGAGAATTAAAGTAATGATTATTAGAATTAGAAATTGTATTAATTTAATAAGGAGAGGAAAATGGAGATTGCCTGTTTATGAGAAACCAGCGAATAATGAAATTAATGTTGAGCAAATTAGATTTTTAAGAAGAATTAAAGATTTATGGCTTTATATTAGAATTTTAATGCCAAACGACGAAGATTTACTGGCTGATGGTTCAAGAGCATCAGAAGCCCTTGCTGTAATTTTATTCAAGTGTGTTAATTAACTATATAGGCTGAACATGCGATTCCTGAAATTCATATTAGATTCTGGGAAGAAACAAAACCATATGGAGAAGCAGGAGAAAGACCGGTTATTATCACACAAGTTCATCATGTTCCTGATTCAGATTCAGATTCAAGTTCAGACTCTTCAGATTCAGAAAGCAGTAAAGATAAAACAAAAAGCGAAGGAACTGAAGAGAATACAATGGAAGAAGAAAAAACAAATACTGATGAAGAGGATGAGGAAGCAAGAAGAAGACGTGAAGAAGAAGAAGAGGAAAGAAGGAGAAGAGAGGCTGAAGAAGAAGAAGCCAGAAGAAGAGCATTAGAGCAGCAAAATCAGACAGGAATTACCTTAATGCAAATGAAAGGAATAAAGGTTACAGTTGTTGGATTGAAGGATTATTCAACTTTCAATAAGTTTAGAGTTACAGGAGCGCTTATGGAAGGAAATTCAGTTTTATTTGATGAAAATGGAAAAGCTTGTGCTTTTACTACAAAAGCAAAAATATTACCAAACTTGAATAAAACAACTTTGGACATTTCAAGGGTTGATCCTAATATGGAATCGAAAGCTTCCGAAGTTGGGTTGAATGAGGAAGTTATTTTCTTAAAGAATTTACCTGCTCTCATCGCTTCTAAGCAAAATAAATTAGATATTATCTTAGTTTTCCAACTTATTGAATCAGAATATAAACAGACAAGAGGAGACAAAACAACTTTAGATGCCAGTAAGTTTGCAGGAACAGCTGAAACACTTGGAGATACTGATGGAACTGCGATAAATGCGACTGAAAAAACTATTGTTCAAGACCTTGATGAAAGCACTCAAAATGGATATCAAATTGCTTCTTGGTATGCAATGAAGATTAATAAAGATGATGGAACAATACAATATGGAAGATTTGAAAAATCATTATATTTTGAGCCAATTGTTAAACCACCCTTTGATGAAGAAACTACTCCCAAAACAGAAACAGTTATTGATTTTATTATTGAAGAGTATGGCTTTGACTTTGAAACACTTGCAAAGCACAAGAAGAAAAAGAAAAAGAAGAACAAAGAAGATCCCAGCACTCTTCGTAAGAAAAAAGAGAAGAAGAAAGAGGAATGGGTTATTGATCCTCGTCCCTTTATTATAAATACAAAGAGACAATATATTGATAGACCTTTCGAGAAAGGAAATGGTATTGATCTTTATATTGACGCATGTAGATTTCTCCCTGATAATGTTACAGTCGTGAAAGTATTAACTTTTGTTATTGAAAGATATTAACCGTTTTAGATTGTATTGAACATTTTAACACAAAGTATGGAAAGGATTGCTCCACCTCAAGCAGCACTGCCTGAACTTGATAGTACAACTTTCTCACCAACCTTCAAATTTAAAATGGAATTGAGAACTCCTCATTTTGATCCAACAGCTATTGCTTTTCTTTCGATAGAAACAGTAGATAAAATTGCTGAAGAAGTAAGAAGTGTGGGTTATTGTGCAATGAATCTATTTATCAGTAATAAAACTAAAAAACCTCCATTATCTGAAGCTGAAAATGTAAGTTTTCTATCTTTCAGTAAGAAAGTTAATGTATTTAGGATGTTATTTTGTTGAATGGACTTTATCAACTTCCAATTTATTGTCAAGAGCCTTATAAGAAGAGACCTTTTAATATGGACAGAATGTATATAAAAAAAAAAAAAGTTACAGAGTTCTTAATATGCTTAGGGTCAAGCTTGATAGAATGCCATGTGCTTCGTTATTATTTAGAGTTCAACAAGCTCCAAAAACAGAAGATGGGCTAAAGGTCCTTTCAAAAGAAGATGTCCCAGAAAAAGATTGGGAGAAAAAAGGAGTTTGGTTACCTGCACCTCCATATGGAGCAGGAAGATATAACACTACTTTTTGTAATGTCAGAGACTCTGAAAAAGAGCTCTTCTATTTGAGACAACAAAGAGAAGATCCTCAACTTAGAATGACAGCTACTATTTTGATGAACTCTGAAGGGGTTACTCATGAATTAGTAAAAATACTAATGAACATAAGTTTTTATTAATTTTAGAATGATGAAGAAATACTTGATTGGATTGATAATAAAGTCAATAAGACAAGTTCGACAGAGATTATCGATTTACAATTCTTTGCTAAATATCAATTTAAATCAGGATTTAAATTTGCACTTGATGGTTTTCACAATGTTCCAAACAATTCTATTCCTTATTGTGGGTTATATTGCTTAAATCCGCCTGCTACACTCTATGAGAGTCCAATTGATCCTACAAGAGTTCATTTAAATTCAAACTTTAATTGGGAGGATAGTGCTGCTGCAAGCCCTCAATTCCTTGAAGGTTTTGTCACATTTAGAGATGTTAAGTTTGATAAGAATCTTACATTGATTATTGATGTGAGAAGTGTTACCTTTAAGAAAAAAGTTATTCCAGTCTTTAAGAATATTGGCTGGACTGTGCTACCGGTTTTTAGTTCAAATGGATACGTTCAATCAGGAATTTATCAACTTCCAATATTTGATGGATCTGTCCCTAAAGATGTTATTGAGCAATTACCTTTAAATGACCCGTGGCCTTTCCTTATGGAGCTTATGGAGAAGAAAAAATCAAGAATAAAATATTTAAAGACAATGAGTGCAATTGTTAGACTTTTGGATAGTCAAAGAGAAGTAATTTTATTATGATATTTGTACTTATTTGTAAAAAGGGACATTTCCAGAAAGTTTTTGATTATGATAGAATGGATTATAGATTCCTACCAAAGAAAAAGATAGGAAGCTATGCATATAATGTCGCTATAGATTCAAGACTTCAGAAAGCAAAGAGATTAACAACAATTGTTCCTCTAAATGGAAATCCAAAAGAATACAATAAAAATGTGACAGCAGCTTTCGTACAAGTAAATTTTGGTTGTTTATTTTGATTAATTTGATTAGGAACTTGGTCTGCATCAATATCAAATTGAAGGTGCTCTGATTAATAAATAAGTTTTCTTCTTTTTACTAGAATTGATTTTTGCTTTAAAATTTATATTGATAGAGTGAACTTTTCATACTATTTATTTTTCTATGCTTAAATGTAACATTATCTTAATCTAAGAGAAAATATCTCTAGTTGTTCAATATTTTTTTTAATATGAAATGAAACAAATAACTATGCTTCTAAAGCTTTATAAAGCATTTTATTAGATTAAATAAATTTTCATAAGAAAAATTCTCATAAAATTGGGGAAAAAAAAACTTTAAAGATAACATATTTTTTAGCTAATTTTTACTTTTTTGGTTTCTTTACAGAAAAATTTATTTTTGAAGAGGAAAAATGGGAGGAAAACAACAAAAATAAATAAGTTTTCCAAATATAAAAGAAAAATAGATAAATGTAAGTTTCAAATAAATTACCTTGCCCTTTAGAAGTTTCTAAAATCCAAATTTTTTTTTCTTAAGACTTCCTTTTTTCAGCTTAAAATTTTATAAATCAGAATTGACTATGATTTCCTCAGAAATCTGGGCCTCTCTATTTTTTGGGAATTAAAAAAAATGAAAAGTTTTATTGTCTATCAGATTTTTGAAATAAAACAGAACAAAAAAGAAAATAATTTTTCTTTCTGATCCAATAAATATCCCAGAATAATTTTCACTTATTTTTTCTTCTATTTTCAAGAAGCTAAGTAGTTATTAGTTTTTTTGTTCTATCAATATAGGAAAAAGATTCTCAATAATCTTTCGTATTTTTTAAAAAAAATAAAAAATAATTTGTTTTGTTTTCGAAAAAAGATTCTATTCACAAAAAAAAATCTTTTTGTAAATTTTACCGCTTTTATTAAATTTCATTATTAAAATCCTATTCTTTAAGGATACATTAATCCATAAATCCCAAATTGTAATATTTAGTTTTGAAAATTAACTTGAATAAAAAAGATGGAAAACAAAGAAGAAAATAAGCAACAAACTGGCGATAATGTTGAAAATGCCGAAGCAGAAGATGCAGGTAAGTTTTGTAGATTTTATAGGTGACCAAAGTAGTTGACTCCACCAAATACTCAACCCTCAATGAAGAAAAACAAGATGCCGATCAAGTTGTTTGTGAAGATGAAAGTGGAAGCGCAATAGCAGAAAACGATCTTGAATATTTACGCGCTGATAAAACTTGGAAAGAAGCCTTTGTTAAAATCGAAGATGCTGATAAGCCAATCAACCGCCTTGTTGATTTGGGTTATGCAAAACCTTCAAAAATCCAAGCCAAAACTATTCCCTTCGCAATGACCAATAATAGCACTGGTATCTTAGCTCAATCTCATAATGGATCTGGAAAGACTCTTGCCTTCTTAATTCCCTCAATTTTAAGAGTCAATTTATCTAAGCCTCTTATGAAGACCCAAACTACTTATTTACCTCAAGCAATCATTTTAGCTCCTACTTCTGAGCTCTGCTCTCAAATTGTTCAAATAGGAAAACAAATTGCTGAATATAATCCAGATATCAAGGTTTCATCTGGAAGAGATGCAGCTCATGTTATTGTGAGAACTCCAGGAGGACTTCTTTCATTAATAGCTAAGAAACAAATTGATCTTTCCAACGCCAATCTTCTTGTTGTCGATGAAGCCGATGGACAATTGAAGGGTGAAAATGGATTGGCATTGAACCAGTCTATTTCAAAATTGCCAAAAGGAGCAGGTTTATTTTTCTTCTCAGCAACTTATACACAAGAAGCTATTGATTTTATAAACCTCTTCTTTAAAAAATTAGAAGTCAAATATGTCCTTAGATATTTACTTAAGAGTGAAGAATTGAAGCTTGACGGTATTCATCAATTCAGCAGAAGATGCGATTCATCAAAGAAGATTGAATATATTGATAATCTTTTGAAAGGATTAGAAACTGATATGCAAGTTATTATCTTTGTTAATACTAAGAAATTTTCTGATGTTGTCTTTGCTGAACTTCAAAAGAGAGATCACTCAGTTGGTCTTTTAAGAGGTGGCCAATTACCTCAAGAAAGAACTACAATACTCAACTCTTTCAGAGAAGGAAAATTCAAGGTCTTGATTACTACAAACTTGCTTGCTAGAGGATTTGATCAAAGAACTATTGGTCTTGTCATTAATTTCGATATTCCAAAACATTACGGAGAAGCTGCTCAACAAAGAGGTCAAAAGGCAGATTTAGAAACATATTTGCATAGAATCGGAAGAACTGGAAGATTCGGAGATGTTGGTTTGGCTATTAATCTCTACAATGTTGATAGTGAAAGGGAAATGTTGGGAGAAATTGAAGCTAAATATGGTGTAAAAATCGAAGATCTTAGTAAGAAGACTCAACAAGAAGAATTTGATAAGATCAATGATTATCTTGATAAAGTTGCTAAAATTAATAAAGAAAAACAAGCAAGAGAGCATGAGAAAATTAACAAAAATTAAACTAGCAAGAAGAGATAAGAAGAATATTTTATGTTTTATTTGTTTGCTTCATTTATAAATTTCATACTGAATATTTTTCGTATGGGTTAACTAAAAAAAACCTTAAAATAGTTAGTTGAAACAAGAGTTATACAAAATTATTTTTTTTAGAACAAAAAAATTTCAACAATTATTTTATACATAGGGAAATTAGATTAAAAATCAGAGTTAGTTTGTTTTGTTTTTTTTTATGAGAAATTATTATCAAAAGATTTTTTTGGGTTAAGTCACTTTGAACAGCAATAAATATATATATTTATTTTCTTTACAAATTTACATTTACTTTCAAATTTATATCTAATAATAGATAGATAAAGTTCTATGATGAGGAACAATATGATCTTTTTCAGCCTCGCCTTTCTGCCAAAGCAACCAATCAATTTGAATAGAACTATAACTTATTCCATGCTTTTCAAGTTCTGACTTTAATATTTCAACTGCTGCAATAGTATTTGCTCTGATTTCAACCTAGAATATTTATTATTTTCTCTCTAAAAAATTTATACTTCTTCAATTCCTCCATGGGGAAGAACAGCTTTTTCAGCAACTTTCTTTTGAGGTTCTTCTGAATAAACAAGAACATTTAAACTGTTTAAAATTTGAGGGACTCTGTAGTCGGCGAACATTGTAATTTTTTGAATATCATCAAACTTTCCATAACCTTGTCCTTTAAATGCTCCCCATAAATCAGCAACTAAAATTTGTGCTCTTTTATAGAAGGGGATCTGTTCTCCATCATAAATTGCATGGTCTTGTAAATTTCTGAAGGTTCTAGTGAGAATTTCTACAAGCTATACAATTTAACAATTTTAAGTATTTTTTTTTACTTCTTGAGCAGAATTGTTTGCCTTTTTAATAATATTAGAAAATTCACCATCGAAACTTTTTAAACATTCAGCAGCGACTTCTCTAATAATACGGAATCTTTCTTGAATTAAAGGGAAGTCAATTCCTGCAAAAAAGTCTTTTTTAAAATCTTCAAAGCTAAGTTTAAGAAGGCTTGCAGGCTTAAAAGCTTTTTTGTTCTTCAAAAGAATATTTTTGAGGGATGTTCCTAAATCACAATATTCCCAGGTATGTGGCCAGAAGCAGAAGTTTAAGGCATCAATAATGAAAATGTAGTCAACAACACTTTCAGGATCGTTGACATCAAAATAATGAAAATCACAATCTGCCCAATCTGTGTATTCAAGCATTTTGGGTTGTTCTTTCAATTCAGAAACCAATTTTGCAACAGCTTCCTTATTGATTTTCACAAGCTTTGATTTATCTGAAACCTTAAAGGCTGAGTCACGAACAAATTCGCAAATACCACTAGTCTTATTCATCCAAATGATTTTAAAAGTCTGATTTATTTAAGATTTTATCTTTTATATCAGATTCTCTATAATTTGCGGAACATTATGTTTTGAGAATTTGTTGGTTGATTCAGAAAAAACAAAAACAGTGTTTAATAAATTTTCTGAAAATTTCACAAAAAATATCTTTTTATTTTATTTAGGTGATTATTTATTTATTTTTCAAATCCATTTTCTATCTTCTCCTTTAGGAAAAATTGCGGAAGTTTTCATTTCTTTTGATTTTATAGATTTTAAAAAGATATATTTTTACAGATTATAAATTATATTAAAGTTTCTGCTATGAAGACCCTTCTAAAATCTTATATACCGTCACAATTCAGATTATATATCAAACACAGAAACTCAAATAATAGTTGAAAATTTATATGAAAATAGGTTTTACTTTTTTTTCAATTTAATCATAATAGTAAAATTATCAACTTAATAATATGAGAAAAAATTTCTCAGATAAAATACAACTCTGATCTCAGAATTTAAGCAAAATTAATTGGTCTATAAGAAGCAGTTGAGTTCATTCTTTCAGTGCCTTCAGTTATGATGTTGTCAAATGTCACACTTTCCTTTTTCGCATTCTTATTTTTATTAGTCCAAATTCTTGTAGCATAAGTCACCAAAGCGCAAAATAGTATAAAGATAAAGATTCCGAATACCATGTAGATTAACTCTAAAGTAGTTATTGCTTTCTTTGTATTCTGCATAGCTTGTGCAAAAGATATAGTTTTATTTTCCACATTAAACACTGTATAGTAATTTCTCAAGAAAGGAGTACCAAGGACAAGGAAATTTTCAGGATCAGTTGGGATTTTATCTGACTGTCCATTATTTTCATCTTCTTGAGATTCTTTCTTTGGGAATTCTAATATAGGAGAACCTTCCATAAGTAAAACACAATTATCTTTTCTGACCATAAGATATTGAGAAGGAGGAATTGGTAAGACTTGTCCATTTATAACAAAGGTTATATTTGGGAATGAGTCAATATCTCCACCTGGACATTCACAAGCATAAACTTTTTCGAAAAACCCAAAATAAGAGCAGCTTTTACCGAAATCTTGCTTGAGCTTCTTGATTAAAGTGAGAAAATCACTTTGTGCCATTTTGAGAGTGTTGATTCCGCTATCAAAAACAACATAAGTAGCAACTTTCTCAACTCTAGAGCTTGTATTTCCTACACTAAGGAAAATATTGTCTAAATTTGCTTCCCAATACAAAGAATCTCTAGCTGAAACTGTCACAAATTTTCCTATTTTCTTTGTTTCGTTCATTCCACCAAAAATAATTTCTGAACCTTCTTCATCATAAGCTTCAGGATTATTATGAAGATATAAACTGAAAATCTCTTTTTCAATTAGACCTTCTTTTTTAAGCTTGTTTAAGAATGTTGGCATCTTTTTATCATTCTTAGGACCTAATCCACAGATTCCATCAACAGAATATCCAGAAAGTAAGTCAGCATGTTCTTCACTCATTATTAAAAAGCTTTGGTTTAGAACACGCGAATTTGGGAAAGAAATGTAATCTGAAGCAATAATTCCTTCAATATTCACACTCTTTGAAAATGCGAAGTATTCTGCCATCATGAAGTCTCCTGTAATTTGTTTGGCATAACGGCAGGAAGAAGATAGGAGACAATCGAATTTTGAGGTAGATTGAACATCTTTAGAATTTGGGGCTGATTCAAGGACCCAGAGCCAAGGTGAAGAAGTGTCGAAAATAAGATTGAAAGATTGGTTGTTGGAGCCCATAACCATTGTTCCAGTATACTGAGAATTGTAGTAATTTATAAGGTCGATTTCGATATTATTTTCGGGAGATTTTCTGAGATTCTTAATTGGTTCAGGATGTGATTGTTTCAACTGCACTGAAAAAGTGGCTGAAGAAGAAAAGATGAAAGAGCAAATGATCAGTCCGATGAGTTTAGAGTTGTTTTTTCTCATCGCAAAGTATATTTTAACTATTTTTGGGGCCGATTAACAAAAATGAAGTTCTGCTTTTGTAAAATTTATAATCTTATTGATAAAATATGGGCTTGAATTATTTCATAAATTTTTCTTTCTTAAAAAAAGGATTTAAATTCAAAAAAGAAAACATAGGCACTCATCTCAAATATGCAACACTCTTAAGCTGATTAGACTATTCAAAAAACAGTACATGGATCTCTAACTTTTTCTATAGATTTATATCTCATATAAAGTCTATGAAGTTTAAATCAAAAAAGTGTTGCAATGAAATCTCTTGTTAATAAAAGGAGACTTTAAGATAAAAAAAAACCTCAAGAATCAAGAAAAACCTCAAAAAAGTAAAAGAATAAGAAGCTTTTGAAACTACTCGTCGAATTAAATTTTAGTTCATATGTTATGAAAATGTATTGAATGATATTATTTAATTATTATTTTTAAATAAATATAGAGTTAGAGTTTTTTTTCAAGCAACAAATTATCCTTACTCTAATTTTGCATTTTTTTTCTTTTTTTCAAATAAAAAAGAAATTTTGCTTTTTTATCAACCCTTTTTTATTCAGTCTGAAATCCAAAGAGGCTTAAAATTTCATTTTTCTCTATCAAAAAGTAATTGTGAATCTTATGTTCTATTTTCTTTTTGGTATGATAGCATTTAATAAGGATTCAAAAAAGGATTTTCTATCAAAAGATAAGTTTCTATCCTTATTATATAAGTTTTCATTATTATTCAGACATTAAAATAAAAAAACTCAGAAATATAATTCCTTTTTGAAAATACTTTTGTATGAATTTCCTGATTTAATTTCACAAATAAATTAAAACCCAGAATCTGATTCCAATGCAATACAAGATTGGAGAAAGATTTGTATTTTATCAAGGAAAAATTTTTCTTGGTTCTCAGAAAACTAAAGTGATTATCTCATTACTTAGTTTTTTAATTCCTGGAGTACTTTTTGCGCTTGCAAGGTAAATAACCTCTTTACCTAAAATAACATTTCAGATTTATTTATGGATTAGAATCATTTTCTTTATCTTTGACTCAAGTTCTCATCATATTGTTTTCATTTTTGGGAACAGTAATTTTATTCCTAATTTGCATGATGATTGATCCTGGAATCATCACTAGAAACCCTGAAGATCCTTTCGAAGTTGGACTAGGTAGTTTTTTTTTCTTGAATTTCATTTTATCATTTAGATATAAAAAGTGTGGAATATAAAGGAAGAACCTACACGCTAAACTTTTGTGTTGACTGTCAAATCTATAGGCCTTTAAAGTGTTATCATTGTAATACTTGTGGGGTTTGTGTTGACGAACTTGGTTAAAAAATACTGTATTTAAGATTTCTTATTAATTAATAGATCATCATTGCCAGTGGCTTGGAACTTGCGTTGGAAGAAGAAATCGAGGAATATTTTTGTATTTTTTGATTTCAGGGCTTGTCTATTTGGGCCAAATTATTTATTCAACAATTGATCATCTCCAAAATGTTGAGGACAATGGTTTTGAAAAGCTCTTAGTGATTTATGTGTTGATTCATAGTTCAAGCGTTAGTTTATTTTTATTTGCTTTGTTTGCAGTTCAAATGACTTTGATAAGCACAGGCCTTACCACAGCAGAGTTTTTCAAAAATTATCTTAGATACCGTTATCGACCATTTAATGAAGGAGTCTTTAGGAACTGGGTGAACTTTTGGAAAACCGATCGTTCTAAAACAAATTTAACTTTTGAGAAGATCAAAATGCTACAAAAACATAAACATTTATTTAAAAGTGCTGACACTGATCTTGAAATCCCTCTTGCTTCAAATGATTTTCTTTAAAATGATAAACAGAAGTAATAGGAAAAATATTTTTAAGATCATTTCTTGTTTTTATTTTGTATTTTTAAAATAATGTTTCATGATTATTAATGATTATATAAATACAATTTATTTATTAATCATAGATAAAAGATATAAAGTTCTTTGAGAGTGAGCAAGTTTTCAAGTTGTTTAAATTTATACTTAAAACAATTTTAAATTCAACTTAATACAGACATCATTTATCATTACTTTTTCTTTTGAGTATTAAATCTTATTTAATACGTTTTTTTATTAAAAGAATTAAAAAGAAATCGAAGCTAAAAAATGCTTCTAGAGAAACTATACAATCATCATTATTAATTGGAGAAAAACGTCAGTTTTAACTCTAATTCATATTCTTTTTCCAAGAAGGTGTCAATGTCTCAATTACTAAAGAGTTTATTCCTTTTAGTTCATCTTTTAAATTATGAATAAAAAAATACTAATTAACATACCTGGAGTAAAATTAAATAAATCTGGAATTTTACAGTCTTGATTCTGGAAACTTTTTTGTCTAAGATCATCAAAATAAGGATGAGCCAATGCCTCAGCTGGCTTTAGTCTTTCTTGAGGGTTATATATTAAAATCTTTGATATAAGATCTAATAAAAGAGGATCATCATCTTTAAGAACCTTTGGAAATTATACAATTCCTTAAAAAAATAAAATTACCTTATTCCATGGTCTAGCCTTTATTTTAGGAAGTTTAACTTCTTCAGAGTTTTTATTCATTTGAAGAATTTGAACTTGAGTTGGAGTACCCAAAATTTTTATGATTTCAGCTAATTGATCGAGAGCAGATTCTCCACAAAAGATTGGTTGTAATAGGATCATTTCTGCTATGACACAGCCTAAAGATTATTATATTATAGTGAGAAATAAAAAGATACCAACTGACCAAACATCGATGGCACAATCATATTGTGTAGCGCCAAAAATTAATTCTGGAGCTCTGTAATGACGAGAACAAATATAAGAAACATTTGGTTCACCTTTTATATATAAGCCAAAAAATAAATAAAAATTAGAACTAGGAGAAAGTTTTTTAGCAGAACCAAAGTCACATAATTTGAGCATGTGAGTTGAAGGATCAATCAAGATATTTGGTGGCTTAATATCTCTATGACAAATGCCAATTCCGTGAATATAAGCAATTGATCTTAATAATTGATATGAATATAATTTGACAAGTATCGGTGGCAAAGTCTTTTTATGCTTTCTATAATAGCGAAGAATTTGATAAAGATTTTGAGGAATATAATCCATCACAATATTAAGATAAACCTCATCAGGCTAGAATTTCAGAAAAGAAAAATAATCAACGTTACAGTTTTTCCTGGTGTGTGGAAAGCATTTTTTAATGTTGTGACATGTGGATGATTTAACGTCTGTAGTATTTGTAATTCTCTGTTTTTATATCTCTTATCCTGAAAAACCTTTTTAATAGCAACTGTTTCTCCAGTTTCTGCAACTGTTGCCTAAGATTATTACGATTTATACTTTCTTTTATCCAACCTGAAAAACGACTCCAAAAGTTCCACTTCCCGCAACTCCATTTGAAGTGTAAATCTAAAATGATAAAACTAGAAATATGCTCTTTTTACTCCTTTTTCACTAGAATTTTCATCTTCGAATACATAAGTTTGCTTGAATAATAAAGATAGGAGATGAAGGAATATACTTTAGTGTCGTTAGTAGAGCCTCCAACAATTTTTTTAGTCTCC
>Ga0182739_1003854_pt1 | contig 12783 bp, 12 predicted proteins | sample eDN5th30CBELigBY_FD_128873 | JGI IMG/M metagenome (GOLD analysis project Ga0182739, IMG submission 128873) | Enriched backyard soil microbial communities from Emeryville, California, USA - eDNA 5th pass 30_C BE-Lig BY (version 2) (version 2) | ecosystem: Environmental > Terrestrial > Soil >... | reverse complement strand
TGATGATTCAAAATTAGATATATAAGAAATTTTGCTGTATGTAAAGTATAAACAGTTGGTAGAAACAAAGCACTGAAAATGAGTGTTTACAGGATTGTTATTCTTCAACTAAGGAGCGAGTTAGTTTTCAAGCAGACATAGTAAACTTCATAAAAGCAAAACGAATTGGAATAGAATCAAGGGGTAATCTAAACATTAATGAAAAGGAAATATTGTCATTAACGAAGATACCCTAATAATGCAGCAAAAGCCCTGGCAGCTGTTATAATAGAATGTCTTGGATAAGAGTAAATAAAGGGAGCAGTTCTTTATGCATTTGGCATAGGGACAGTCTTTTTTTTAGGAGTGATCACATGTCTTTTACAAGTTTAAAAGAATTAATTGAACTTGCAGATCAAGAGAAAACAACCATTTCGGAATTAATGATCAGAACTGAGGTACATCAGAAAGGTTATCCTAGAGAAGTGATCATTGAAAAAATGTCGGAACAATTTACGGTAATGGAAGAGGCTGTCCGCAAAGGGACACTGAGTCCCGTTATGTCTCGTACTGGTTTAACAGGAGGGGATGGAAACCGGCTTTATCAGTATGCTAAAGAGGGGAATTCTTTTGTTAATCCTACTACATTAAATGCCGCAGCGAATGCGTTTGCGGTATCAGAAGTAAATGCGGCAATGGGACGGATTGTGGCGACGCCAACAGCCGGTTCAGCAGGAATCTTACCAGCTGTACTTGTTCATGCCCTCGACAGTGGAAAGTTTACACGTGAGCAGATTGTACAGTCGATATTCACTGCCTCTGCCCTCGGCTTAGTAATTGCAAATAAAGCTTCGATATCAGGGGCTGCTGGCGGGTGCCAGGCTGAAGTCGGGTCAGCAACCGCAATGGCAGCTGGTACTTTAGTTGAGCTTGCAGGAGGAACACCGATGCAGGTTGGAAATGCCATCGGAATTGCTTTGAAAAATTCACTGGGGTTGGTTTGTGATCCCGTTGCTGGACTGGTGGAAATTCCGTGCATCATTCGCAACGGTTTACATGCAATTACCGCCCAAGCCGCGGCAGATATGGCTTTAGCTGGGGTAGCCAGCGTCATTCCTGCAGATGAAGTTATCCATGTGATGCATGAAGTAGGACAGCAAATGCCCGAATCGTTGAGAGAAACGGGGATAGGCGGTCTTGCTGGAACTCCCACAGGGCAAAAATTAAAGGAACAGATTCTAAGCAAAAAAACTAGCGGTCTTGGGCCAGCAAAATACCAAAGTGCGTATGAGATTATCGGTCCCGTAATGGTCGGCCCTTCGAGTTCTCATACAGCTGGAGCTGTCCGAATCGGGAACATTGCCCGTCAGCTATTAAACGAAAATCCATTATATGTAAAGTTTTCATTGATGGGCTCCTTCGCTGAAACCTATCAAGGCCATGGAACAGACCTAGCTCTATTGTCAGGTGTTCTTGGGTTATCCACAATGGATGAGGGCATTCCAAATGCCAAAAAAATTGCTGAAGAAAATAGCTTACAATACGAATTCACGAAACGGGTGCTTGGAAGCTATCACCCGAATACAGTTCTCGTAGAATTGACAGGGGCTTCACGTACTGTCAAGGTATTGGCCAGCTCTTTAGGCGGTGGTAAAGTAGAGGTTCAGGAATTCGATGATTATCCATTAAAATTTTCAGGAGAACGGCCAACACTTGTGATTCGCCATACCGACCGAACAGGGTTTATTGCCGAATTATCGAGGATTCTTTATCAAAATGGATTTAATATCGCTCGTATGGCAAATGAACGTTCAAAAATCAATGGTGCTGCCATAACGGTTTGTGAAATCGATAATAAAATCGAAGCGACTCTCTCGTCTTTATTAAAAAAGGAGATTCCGATTATTGACGAAATTGTCTTGGTTCAAACTAATTAATTTCCTAAAAATATAGAGACTATTAGTATAACGGTATGAGGACTAAAAAAGGACCCTTCATTTTTGGAGAGTCTTTATAATCTTTTATACATTTATTTTTTACTATACCGACTCCTTAACTATATATATTCAATTTGTGAAATCGACATAAAAATGTTGATTTGAATATGCCTTTGATTTTTGGCTCCTAAGCGTGTGAGACGGTGGTCTCACATGCTTTTCAGCTTAGCTGAAAGGTAGCCCTGGTTGTAAAGGTGTAGGAAAATAGTTTTTCAAGAGTGATCTCCGCAATTCTGTGGGCACTCTTTTTTTTGTTTTTGTTAATATGAACCCAGGGTAGCTAGAGAAGGATTTGTAGTTATTATCAAGAACTTTAATAATGCAATGATTTATCTTTATGTATTTATTGAGGAGGGAATGAAAATTTAACTTAATTAAGACAAACTAACTTTAAAGAATATATTAATCAGTTCCTTATTGTTAGGCTGTATTCTAAAAGATTTGAGCTTTGGATACATTACTGTGTTTAATTTAAATCTATCAGGCAACAAAAGACTTTAAATTAAGAGGTGTTCTATTTGACGGGAAGTGAAGTTTTCAAAAGATACGGTATTCTAACGGTTGGACTGATGGCTATGGCTCTTGGTGTATCGCTCTCCACCAAAGCAGACTTGGGGACATCGCCGATTTCTTGTGTTCCGTATGTACTTAGTTTAGGTCTCCCGTGGACTATGGGAGTTATTACATTTGTCATGCATGTCGTATTCATTATCATACAAATTATTTTGCTAAGAAGGAATTTCCAACCAATCCAATTATTGCAGTTACCGGCAGCTATTATTTTTAGTGCTTTTACGGATTTGACAATGTATCTTGTATCGGTCATACAGATTACGAATTATGTGATGCAGTGGGTGGTTTTACTTTTTAGTTTTCTTCTTGTTGGAATAGGCGTTAGTTTTCAAGTGAAAGCTAATGTCGTTATGTTAGCAGGGGAGGGGTTGGTAAGTGCTATCTGTAAAGTATTTCGTAAAGAATTTGGTAAGGTGAAGATATATTTTGATAGTGTATTAGTAATAAGTGGAGTGTGCCTTTCTCTTTTTATGTTTGATAAATTAATAGGAGTACGAGAGGGGACAATAGTAGCAGCTGTTCTGGTTGGTACTATTGTGAGATTTTTAGTTGTTAGGCTTAATTTTAGCTTTTTTAAGCCTAAAGCTTTAAAAAAAGATATTCCTTTTAACTAATGGGAACTTAACCCATTTGTTCGATGAAGTGAAGTTTCTTTTGATTTATTTAAAGAGATTTAAGTGTGATATATGGAGAGAGAGGGACTGTCGTTGTTGACAGTTCCTCTTTCTGTTTTCATGTTCTTTTTGCTCGGGCCATACATTTTATAGGATATAAATTAATGGGTTTTGTTTCCTAATTCCACAGAAATGAGCTCTGTAGAGTGGCAGACATCTTTAATAATCTCCGAAATGGAATATTCATGCATCTTACTTTTAGGTCCAACTACTGTTACCGCGGCTATAACTTGATCCCATTTGTTTTTAACAGGTGCTGCAACAGCAGTAACGTCTAAGATTACCTCTTCGTTATCAATAGAGTATCCCTGTTCCCTTATTTGTCGGGATTGTTCTAAAAAAGCAGCAGAATCTGTAATGCTGAAATCGGTATATTTTATTAAGGGTGATGTTTGCAGCATTTTTTCAATTTTTGAATCTTCGAGATACGCCATTAAAACCTTTCCTAGAGCTCCGTAATGAGGATCTCTAAATCTTCCAATTGTAGATGTATATCCTATTCCTTCGATAGTTACTCGTTTATCAATATAAACGAGGCGGTTACTTTCAAGGATAGCTAATAAAACAGAAAAGCCTGTTTTATGATGCAGGGCAGTAAGGTAGGGGGCCGCTGCATGGATGACATTTAAACGCTGAAGAACAATGCCGCCATATCCAAACATTTTCATCCCTAGACAGTAAGTAGAATCTTCAGCGTTATAATGAACTAGCCCTAGCGTCTCCATTGTGTAAAGAAGGCGATAGGCAGTTGGCTTTGGGATATTTACTAATTTACATATATTCTCGATTGTTTGATATTGGGTATCGAGAGAAAAGCAGTCTAAGATGCTAATCGCCTTTTCAAGTGAGTGGTTTAATTTAATGTTTACCTCTCTCATAGGTGTTTACCTCCAATTAAATTTTAATAACAATTCACATATTGAATTACTAGTTTGGTGAATAGTATATATATTTCAAATTATAAAGCAAGGTATATTTCATGAAATTTATACCATTATTTATTTTGGGCTCATTTTGTGCAACTCTGTCTGGCAAAATGAGCCCGAAATTGTTTTATTACATACTAGTTTACAGTTGTTTAGATAGGAAAAAACTACTTTTTTTGATTTTTTAGCAAATTTATTACATTTTTTTGAACATTTTTCATTGATTTCCTTTAATTAGCGATATATAATCAGTTTATAAAGTGAATCACTTAGTTCACATAGTGAATCTAGTGCATGGAAACTTTAATTAAAATTAAAAAAGTAAAGGGAGATGTTGAATATGCAATTTGGTCTTTCATTTTTTCCAGATAGTCATCCAGAGGATAAGTCAGGAGAACAATATTTTCGCGAGGCGCTTGATCTTACTGAAGTAGCAGATCAATTAGGATATCATCACGTTCGTATCGTTGAGCATTATGAACATGCTTACGGTGGTTATTCTTCAAACCCAAGTATTTTCTTAGCAGCAGCTTCACAAAGAGCAAAAAATCTTCGTCTTGTAACGGGTTGTGTACTTCCAGCTTTTACTCACCCTGTTAAATTAGCACATGAGTTATCTATGTTAGATGCCATTAGTGGCGGAAGATTAGAAGTTGGATTTGCTCGTGCCTTCTTGCCTCATGAGTTTAATACGTTCGGTGTACCAATGGCAGAAAGTAACACACGTTACCGTGAAAGTTTAGGAGTCATTCGTCGCTTATGGTCAGAAGATAAAGTGACACATAATGGAGAAATCTACAATTTTGAAAATGTATCAGTTGTTCCTCGTCCGACTCAAAAGAAAATTCCTACATGGGTAGCAGCAATCCAAACTGCTGAATCTTTTGAATGGGCTGGCGAAAATGGTCATAATTTAATGGTTGTACCATATTTAGCGGATTATGATAAATTACGTGAAAATATTCAATTATATAAGAAGGCTTATGAAAAAGCAGGTCATGGAACAGTTCAGAAAGACCAAATTCAAATGGCGCTACATACGTATATTCATGAAGATGAACAACAGGCGATTGCAGACGCTAAAGGTTATATGGAGCACTATGTAAACGTTTTCCTTGAATCAGCAACCGCATGGGACTCTACTTCTTCTGAACAGTACAAAGGATACGATAAAATAGCTGAAGGTTTACGAGCTATGACATATGAAAAAGTTTTAAATGAAGGTCGTGCAGCTATTGGTAGTCCTGAAACGGTAATAAAACGATTCAAAGAATTATCTGAATTTTTCGATGTTCATCAATTCTCGCTTCAACTGAATTTTGGGAACATGAAGTATGAAGATGCTCTTCGATCCGTTCGTTTATTAGGGGAAAAAGTAATCCCTGCATTTAAAGCGCTAAATGTTTAATCGTGTATCGTGACAATATTCAAGTAATCTATCGCCCTCTTCGGATTTTAAGAGGAGGGCTACTCTTATTAATATCGTGTCAATCCGTATGAAAAAATTCGAGTTGGCTAATAAACTATCTGTAGTAGGTAATGAAAACTATTTAATCTTCCCATTTTTGAGAATGTAGGTGAAATGATGAAAGTGTTAGAGAAAGATGATAAAAAAACGGTTTTTAAAGGTGAAGTCATTCCCGGTCGTCAAATTGGAAGGACAATAGGATTTCCTACAGCAAACTTGCGTGTTAACTCTGAGGAGGAACCTTATCTTCCAAAGGGGGTATACGGGGTCCAAGTTTATTATAAAGGTGTTTCGTATAGAGGGGTTATGAATATTGGAATCAGGCCAACATTTAAGGGAGAAAAGCCAACTGTTTCTTTTGAAGTGTATATCCTTGATTTTAATCAGGATATTTATGGGGAACAATTGACGATAGATATTTTGTTTTTTATTCGGAATGAGCAGGCATTTGACTCGATTGAACAGCTGGTTCAACAGCTGAAAAATGATATTGAAAAAGCAAATGAACAATTTCTTCTTGTGAATTGTTAGCTTTTTACATCACAAGTTTGGAGGAGTGTTGTAATGAGGAAACGTCAATTAGAGGAAATCTTAAATATGCCAGATTTGCTTTTTTCACAGCTTTGTGAAGAAAGATATGAAATTAATAAGGGTGTTTACAATACGATTGATCGTTGGTTTTATAATCAAGGGTTAAGTCTAATTGTAGAGAGAAGAGAAATGATTTTATCTTTTATTCAATATATAAGTGTAACTGAAAATCAAGGTAAGAAGGTCAAGTTTGGTTCTGGAGGATTAACAAGAAAACTGGATCAATTTTGGGAAGAGCGAATCCAGACATTCAAACATAAAGCCATGTAAATAGAGATGATTAATCTAGAAAAATAAATAGGAATTATCGAGTTAATGAGATAAATTCAAAGATTAGATGAGAAAGGAAAGTTGGAATGATGAATACTAGTCTTTCCGTCTTCCAGAATCGTTTGATTGATTACGCAGGGTTATTCCCTCCAGCTAATCTATCATTAGACTCCGCTATTAACAATTATGCTCATTATAAGAATAGCGAGGATTCTTGGATGTTGGGACCGTTTATTTTACCAGTATCACAACTAAAGCAGTTAGATTCGTATATCTACTTATTTTCTGAAGAAATTCCCTTAACTCTTTCTATTACTGGAAGAAAAAGCAGCTCTGAAACAGAGTGTAAAATGCAGTTTCAAGAAGATATAAAGCAAATTTCTGCTTTTATTGATCAGTATGGAAATAAGGTCAAAGTTGAAATGGTTGAAATTCCTTTGCCACCTGATGTTCCGAGTTTGGATTTATTGGGGGAAATATCCAGTTTGGCATCGAGTTTAAATCTGAAAGTGTTTTGTGAAGTGCCGCTAATTAGAGATTGGAAAAATCATGTATCTGAAACTCTTGATGTAATAACAGCACACAATTCGTTGAAGAAATCATGGATTGGAGTAAAACTTCGTACAGGTGGGATTAAAGCTGAGATGTTTCCTAGCTCTGAACAAGTAGCTTTTGTACTGGCTTCATGTAGAGATCGAAATCTAGCAATGAAGTTCACAGCTGGATTACACCATCCTATTCGAATGTATCGTGATGAAGTAAAAACAAAGATGCATGGATTTCTCAATATTTTTATGGCTGGAATGTTGGCCGCCACTCAAAATTTACATGTAAAAAAGATAGAAGAAATTCTCTTGGATGAAAACTCAAGTAGTTTCTCTTTTCATGAGGATTGTTTAGTATGGCAGCATTTAAGTGTGACCTCTCAGGAAATAGAAAAGTTAAGAAAAACATCATTATTATCATTTGGGAGCTGCAGTTTTGATGAACCAAAAGATGAATTAATGGAGTTAAAAAATCAACAGGGGGCAATCTTGTGAAGAAATCATTTATCGAAGTAAATCAGGATTCTCATTTTTCGATTCAAAACCTCCCTTATGGTGTATTTAGTACAGAGGATAATAAAACACCTCGAATTGGAGTGGCGATAGGGGAGTATGTATTAGATTTATCTGTATTAGAAAAAGAAGGGTTTTTTAACGATATCATCACGGAGGATATCACGGTTTTTAATCGCCCAGCTTTAAATGACTTTATGAGTTTGGGAAGGGATGTTTGGAGTCGTGTAAGAAAAGAAATCCAAATTTTATTGTCAGCAGATGAACCACGCTTAAGAGATAATTATGCTCTTCGTAACCTATCTCTTTATTTACAAAATGAAGTGCAACTTCATCTTCCTGTAGAAATTGGAGATTATACTGATTTTTATGCGTCTAAAGAGCATGCGACAAATGTAGGGATTATGTTCCGTGGGAAAGAAAACGCTTTAATGCCTAATTGGACTCATTTACCGGTAGGATACCATGGCCGATCTAGTTCAGTCGTTTTAAGTGAAACAACGATACGACGTCCGGTTGGTCAAACAAAACCGAAAAATGCTGATGCTCCGATTTTTGGAGCTTGTAAACAACTTGATTTTGAGCTTGAGATGGGATTTCTAATAGGTACGGGGAATAAATTAGGTGAACCTATTCCAATTGAACAAGCAGAGCAGCATATTTTTGGTGCGGTGTTAGTGAATGATTGGAGTGCTCGTGATATCCAAGCATGGGAGTATCAGCCATTAGGGCCTTTCCTCGCGAAAAACTTTTCAACTTCTATATCTCCATGGGTAGTACCATTAGAGGCATTAGAATCTTTCCGTGTACCTGGTCCTATACAAGAACCTAAGCCATTAGAGTATCTCAGACAGCAAGGGGACAGCTCTTTTGATATTCAACTAGAAGTCTATTTAAAGGGAGAAAAGCAAAGTACACCAAAGCGAATCAGTTCTAGTAACTATCGTTCACTCTATTGGAGTGCGGCTCAAATGGTTGCACATCATACTATTGGAGGATGTGATCTGAATCCTGGGGACTTACTGGGTACGGGGACGATTAGCGGATCGGAAAAAGAATCCCGTGGAAGTTTATTAGAATTAACATGGCGTGGAACAGAGCCAATTAATCTAGGTGAAGGCGAGCAGAGAGAATGGTTAGAAGATGGAGATGAGCTTACGATTACCGGATGGTGTCAAGGCGAAGGTTATCGAGTAGGGTTTGGTGAAGTGACAGGAGTGGTAGCGCCTGCACATGACGTACAGGAAATATTGTCAAAACAAGCACTTGTGTATGATGAAAAATAGATTTATCTCAATTTTGCAGGGGGTATAAAGGATATGTCATTTTATCGTCAAATGGGAAAAGTGCCTAACAAAAGGCACATTGTTTTTCGGAAGGAAGACGAAAGCTTATTTAAAGAGCAAGTAATGGGGACAAAAGGGTTTTCAGGGATTCAATCTATTTTATATCACCATAACGCTCCTACTGCATTTTCTAAAACGCATTTAATTGGAGAATGTAAGGTAGAGTATGAGGAGCAAGGTGCGCTTCGTCCGCGTCATTTTTATTCTGACAATGTTAATAAAGAACCAAGTGACGCTGTCATGGGAAGAGAATATGTACTTGGGAATGAGGACTTGTTAATTGGGGTAGTAAACCCTACTGAAAAGATGGATTATTTCTATCGTAATAGCGATGGAGATGAGTTGTTATTCGTCCATCATGGTTCTGGAAAAATTGAAACTACGTTTGGAACTCTTCAATATAAGCCAGGTGATTATATTGTAATTCCTGTGGGAACCATTTATCGAGTAACACCGGATCAAGGAGAATCTAAGTTCCTTGTGGTGGAAACATCCAGCTGGATCACAACACCTAAGCGTTACCGAAATGAATTTGGTCAATTGCTCGAGCATAGTCCTTTTTGTGAAAGAGATATAAGAGGACCGGAGAGTCTAGCTACTTACACAGAAAAAGGGGAATTCGAAGTTCGAACAAAATCAAGGGGATACTTACATGCCCATTATTTTGAGCATCATCCACTTGATGTTGTTGGCTGGGATGGATATTTATATCCTTGGATTTTCAATGTAAGTGATTTTGAACCAATAACTGGGCGTATTCATCAGCCGCCTCCAGTCCATCAAACGTTTGAAGGTCAAAATTTTGTTATTTGCTCTTTTGTTCCACGTTTATATGATTATCACCCAGAGGCTGTTCCGGCTCCATATTTCCATAGTAACGTAGACAGCGATGAAGTCTTGTATTATGTTGAAGGAAATTTCATGAGCCGAAAGGGAGTAAAAGAAGAATCGATTACACTTCATCCATCGGGCATTCCGCATGGTCCACATCCAGGCAAAATTGAAGATAGTATTGGCAAGAAAGAGACATTGGAATTGGCCGTTATGATCGATACATTCCGTCCTTTAAAAGTCGTTAAGAAGGCACAACGATTAGAGGATGAGAACTATCAATATAGCTGGGTTGAGAAAAAGAATTAAAGGGTTTTCTGTATAAGAATATAGAGAAATATCAGGCTGCTATCCCAAATATTCAAAATTTTCAAGAATAGATGGGGGCGGCCTAAACTTTAAAGGAATATGAAATTATTTCGACTTGGGGTGCTGTTAAATATGGCTCAATTAGAAGGCAATGCTATCGCTAAAGAAGAAGAACAGTTTATTGATTACAAAAGAATCGCTTCATCTGAGGAATTTAAAAAGTTGCTTTCACAAAAGAAAAGGTTTATTGTTTCGTATACCATTTTTTATCTGGCTTATTCACTGCTTTTACCACTTCTAGCTTTTTATACAGACATATTAAATCATCCTGTAATAGGAGATATTACGTGGGCTTGGATTTACGGTGTTTCTATGACTGCGATGTCGCTATGGGTGTGTAGGATGTATATAAAGAAAGCGGCTCAATTTGATGAAACAGCTAAAGAAATTTTGGAAAAGGAAGGACTATAAACGATGAGTTTGAATGTCATTATTCTTTTTGTGTTCATGTCAATAGGGGTGCTTTTCATTACGTATTTCGCTTCTAAAAAAACAAAAACAGCGGGTTCTTTTTATACAGCCGGAGGTGGCTTGACGGCTAGACAAAATGGCCTTGCCTTAGCAGGGGATTTTATGTCTGCCTCTACATTCTTAGGGTTAATTGGAGCATTTGCATTAACTGGGTATGATGCGTTTTTTTTGATGTACGGTGCGCTTGTTTCTTTCCTAGTAATCTTATTTTTAGTTGCAGAACCGTTACGTAACTTAGGGAAATATACGCTAGGTGATATGATAACGGCTCGCTTTAAGTATAAGCAGGTACGTGGTGTAACCGCTCTCAATACGATGATCATCTCGATTTTTTATATGCTTGGACAACTTGTGGCCGCGGGTGCTTTGTTTAAATTGTTATTAGGTATTCCGTATAATACTTCGGTCATCATTGTAGGAATTTTTATGTTAGCCTTTGTTTTGTTCGGAGGTATGACGGCGACAAGCTGGGTACAAATCATTAAAGCTATTCTCTTAATAGCTGGATCCATTATTTTATTTGTCCTTGTCATGTGGAGATTAGATTTTAATTTTATTGGAATCTTCACTGAAATGAAAACAACTACGCCATTTGGAGCAGAGTTCTTAAATCCAGGTGTAAAATACACGAGTGGTTTGGAGGCAGCTTCTTTAACCCTTGGCCTTATTTTAGGAACAGCAGGTCTCCCTCACGTTTTAGTGCGTTTCCTTACTGTACCTAATGCTCAAGTAGCTAGAAAATCTGTCGTTTGGGTGATGTGGATCTTAGGTATTTTCCACGTTATGGTTATTTTCCTTGGCTTTGGAGCAGCGAAATTAGTTGGCTCTGCTAATATTATAGAAGCTAGCCCAGGCGGGAACATGGCCGGTCCTTTGTTAGCTCAGCTAGTTGGGGGAGATTTCTTGTTTGCTTTCATCTCAGCTGTTTCTTTCGCTACTATTCTCGCAGTTGTTTCTGGAATTGTTGTAACAGGAGCAACGGCATTTTCACATGATTTTTATAATGAAATTTTAAAAGATGGAAAAGCGACGGAAAAACAACAAATGTTTATGGTTCGTCTTTCCTCAATGGTAATCACAGTTATTTCGATTACTTTATCTTTATTCTTGCAGCAGTTTAATGTGACATTTTTAGCAGTACTAGCTCTTACACTTGCTGCAAGTTCCAATTTACCGGTTATTTTGTTTACAATTTTTTGGGAGAAATTCAATAAAACAGGGGCTATCGCTGGGATGCTTGTAGGTTTAATCAGTACAATTGGTCTGCTTGCTTTAAGTCCAAATGTTTGGAATCCGGTACCAGGAGCTGCTTTATTTACTGGAGATCCTATTTTCCCACTTGCATCACCAGGCATCGTTTCTATTCCGTTAGGTTTCTTAGCTGCTTATATTGGCACACTAATCGGTGCACGTAGGCAACCGGTTGTAGAGGATAATTTTTCAGAAATTCTTGTTAAGGCGAATACAGGAAATGACGTTAAAGGGATTGCTAATCACTGATTTTCTGTTAAGAAGTTTATGAAATGATAGCAAGTTAACTATGAAATCTAAAAATTAAAAGAATGAAAAAAAGGGGAGATTTATAATGTCAATCGAGCAAAAACAAAACTTATTTAAAGAGGTAATGGGAAATTACCCAACTGGAGTAACTGTGCTGACGACAACGGATAAAGGTGGTAATCCTGTTGGTTTAACTGTAAATTCGTTTGCTTCTGTTTCGCTGGATCCTCTTCTAGTACTCTGGTCAATTGATCATAAAGTTAGTACTATTGATTCTTTTGTAAATGGAGAGAAATTTGCTGTACACATTTTAGCAGGTGATCAACAAGATGTATGTAAAAACTTTGCTAGTAAAAATGTTGATCGTTTCAGTACATGTGAATGGAAGGTTTCAGAACACAATCTTCCAATCATTGAGGGAGTTTTTGCAGTCCTTCAATGTGAAACGTTTCAAACGATTGAAGCTGGAGATCACACTATTCTAATTGGTAAAGTTGTTGATATTCAGATTGAACAAAAGGAACCAATGTTATACCACAGAAGACATTTTGATTCAATTCCACCGGAGTTTTATGTAGTTAATAATTAATCATTTATTTAGGTCAAAAAACAGACTTCACACTAAATTGTGTGGAGTCTGTTTACTTTTTAACGATGTAATTTATTATATAATTAAGGGAAATGGAGGAGGTACCACAGATGTTATTTCAGTCAGAAGAAGAATTGTTTG
>Ga0182739_1003853_pt1 | contig 12785 bp, 9 predicted proteins | sample eDN5th30CBELigBY_FD_128873 | JGI IMG/M metagenome (GOLD analysis project Ga0182739, IMG submission 128873) | Enriched backyard soil microbial communities from Emeryville, California, USA - eDNA 5th pass 30_C BE-Lig BY (version 2) (version 2) | ecosystem: Environmental > Terrestrial > Soil >... | reverse complement strand
GAGCTTTGCCAGCTTGTCGGCCATCTCGGCATTGGTCTGGCTCCGGTCGGCGACCTTCATGTCGAGATAGGACTGCTTCACCGGATTGGCACCCACCGCGCCATAGGTCAGGCCCGACGTGTGCCGCATAAGGTCATGCACCGTCATCGGCCGGAACTGCGGCTCCAGCACCATCTCCGTGGTGCCGTCGTCCTTCTTCTTCGGGACCGCGACCTTGGTGTCGGCGAAGGCCGGAATGTAGGTCGACACGCGATCGGCGAGCGTGAGCTTGCCCTCCTCCATCAGCATCATCGCCGCCAGAGTGACGATCGGCTTGGTCATGGAAGCGATGCGGAAGATCGTGTCGTTGGTCATCGCGACCTTGGCGTCCTTGTCGCGGAAGCCATAGGATTCGAACATCACGATCTTGCCGTTGCGGGCGATCAGCACGACGGCGCCGGGCAGTTCGTTATTTTTCACCCCCTCGTTCAGCCGGTCGCTGAGACGCTTCAGGCGCGTCGAGAGAAACCCCACCTCTTCCGGGGACTGCACCTTGGGAATGCCCTGGGCCGCAGCCGGCCAGGCCATGACCATGCCAAGCGCTGCCGCGGCGGCCATCCGAATCATCGACATTTTGCAGTCTCCTCCCGATATTTGAAGCATCAAAGCAATTGACCGGGGGCGAGCGCAAGCTTAACCAGAGCCTATCGACGGTCCTCCTTAACCGGAGGCTAACAGGGAATGCCGTGCCGCTCCCTTTGGAGCCAATCGGCAGCTGTACCCGCAGCTGTAAGCGGCGAGCGAGAGCCCATATGTCACTGGACTTCGGTCTGGGAAGACGGGCAGGAGCTGCGACCCGCGAGCCAGAAGACCTGCCGGCGATAGCGTCGCTCTTCCGATGGACGGGATGATCCAACGGGACGGTCAACCGAGCGGTGACGCGCTTAGTGCGAACCGTTTGGGAGATCGTCCGATGACGTCGATCCGTGGAATCCTGCCTGCGCTTCTTTCAAATGCCACCCCGGCCGATGGGCCCGCCGGGCGCATGCAACGCTATGCATCCACCCTGCACTCGAGCCCGGATCGCTGGGTCACGGTCCCGACCCCGACCCATAACGTCTCGCTGCCCTTCCGCCGCGGTGGCTTCGCCAGCCTGACCGAGGCGCTCGACTATGCCGCCCGTGGCGAGACCGGCTTCAACTTCTTCGATGCCCGCGGCAAGCTCCTGAGCCGCCTGCCCTACCGGCATCTCCGTGCCGAGGCACTGTCGTTCGCCCGCCGCCTGATCGGCGCCGGAATCGAGCCGGGCGACCGGCTCATCCTCATTGCCGACACCTGGCCGGGCTTCTGTGTCGCCTTCTTCGGCTGCCAGTATGCCGGCATCGTCCCTGTTCCCGTGCCAGTGCCGGTCGGGCTCGGCGCCAAGGCGCACTACATCTTCCAGCTCAGGAAGCAGATCACCGCGGCGCAGGCCGTGGGCGTGCTGGCCCCGGACGAGCTGGTAGAGTTCGCCCGCAGCGCCGCCGAAGGCACGACCGCGCGCTTCGCCGGTGGCATGGAAATCTTCACCGCCCTTCCCGAGGCCAAGGTCGAACTGCAGCCGCTCGGCGCCGGCATGGCCTGCTACGTGCAGTTCTCCTCCGGCAGCACCCGTGCGCCCCTCGGCGTCGACATCCGCCAGGACCAGCTCATGGCGAACATCGACGGCTCGATCTCCGCCCAGGGACTCGACGAGAACGATTCCGGCGTGAGCTGGCTGCCGCTCTATCACGACATGGGCCTGATCGGGTTCATCCTGGCGCCGATGTGCGCGCAGCGCAGCGTCGACCTGCTGGCGCCCCGTGACTTCGCCCGGCGGCCGATGCAGTGGCTTTCCCTGATCTCGCGGCGCCGCGCCACGATCACCTACAGTCCGAGCTTCGGCTACGACCTCCTGACGCGGCGCGCGCTGACTGCACCGGTAGGCGAACTCGACCTGTCGAGCGTGCGTCTCGCCGGCGTCGGTGCCGACATGATCCAACTTCCCGTCCTGCGGCGCTTCACCGAGGCCTTCAAGGCGGCGGGCTTCGACGAGCGTGCCTTCATGCCGAGCTACGGCATGGCCGAGGTCTGTGTCGGCCTGAGCTTCGGCGCGTCGTTCGGCGGCGTCAAAATCGACAGCTTTACCGATCCGCAGTCGGGCCGATCGCGTGATTTCGTCGTCTGCGGCAAGGTGATGGCCGGACACAGCGTCGAAATCCGCGACGAGCACGGCAGGCCTCTCGGCGAACGCCATGTCGGCCGCCTGTTTGTCCACGGCCCCAGCGTCATGCCGGGCTACTTCCAGAAGAGCGAGGAAACCGCGCGCGTGCTTCGCGACGGCTGGCTCGACACCGGCGATCTCGGCTACTGGCACAAGGGCGAGCTGGTGATCACCGGCCGCGCCAAGGACCTGATCATCGTGAACGGCCGCAACATCTGGCCGCAGGACATCGAGTGGGCGGTCGAGTCGTTGCCGCAGGTCGGCCGCGGCGACGCCTGCGCCTTCTCGATCGAAGACGGCGATAGCGAGACCGTCGTGGTCATCGTTCAGGCCTATCCGAGCGAACCCGCGGAACGCGAGGCGCTGGTGGGCGACATAAAGCAGGCTGTCAAGGAAGCCGCCGGAGTCGACGGCCGTGTCGTCCTGATCAAGCGCCAACCCGGCCTGCCCCGCACCTCCTCCGGCAAGCTGAGCCGCACGCATGCCAAGTCGAAGTTCGCCGCCGGCGACTACCCTGCTTAGCGCACGCTCCTTCGGCCGCTGATCAGGTCACGGCGATGGGTCCGCCATTCGACCCCGTCGCGCCCCTGATGGGGGCGGGCGAGAAGATGTAGGCGAACTGGTACTTGCCGTCCGCGATCAGCCCGGCGAAATCCAGGTTCTCGTGGTTGAAGATGCCGTTCTTGGTGATCAGTTCGGCATGGACCGGGAACGCCAGATCCTTGTTCGGATTGGGCACGACCTCGGTGCCCCAGGTGTCGGCACCGGTGAGCGCGATACCCTTGTCGATGAACCACTTGGCGGCCTCGAGCCCGATGCCGGGTTCACCGCCGTTGAACTTGTCGTTGTTCTTCATCCAGAGCTTGCCCCAGCCGGTATTGAAGAACACGGCATCGCCTTCCTTGATGTCGGCTTCCTGCATGTTCTGCTTCTGCAGCGCAGCCTTCAGGTCGGCGATGGTGATTTCCTGGCCGGCTTCCATCATGCCGCCTTTGACCGCCTCGACGTCGAACAGGTGTCCGCGCGTGAAGAACGGCTTCACGTTCTCGATGCCGAGCTTCTTCATGCCCGTGGCGCTGTTCATTTCCTGGTCGGTGATGCCGTTGTAGTAACGCATCTCGTTCTTGTCGCCGTCCTTGCCCATCTGGATGCCGATGTGCGCCAGCCCGTCGAACTGCGTTCCGGTCTGGCCGATCTCCGTCGATAGATACTCGTCGTTGTAGACGAGCTTGTTGATGCCGAAGGGTCCACCGGTCGGGCTGCCGGGAATGCGCAAGGTAAAGGCGCGCTCGCCGAACTTCGGCATGGCCGATTCGTAGATGCGGCCGATGCGGTAGACCTTGCCGTCCTTGATCCACTTCACCGTGTCGAGGACCTTCGCCGGCGTCATGTAGTTGGAGGCACCGGCCTGGTCGTCCTTGCCCCACTTCGGATGCGGCCACCAGACCTTGTCCGATAGCGCCGGTGCCTGGGCGACCTGCTGTGCATGCGCGACCCCGGCCGCCAGCGTACCCGCGGCGACCGCACCGCCGATCAGGCCGGTGGTCAGGAACGAACGGCGTTCCTCGTCGATCACCTGCTGCGGCTGCTTGAGGTGTTCCTTGTCCTGAAGATATCTCGAGTCCATGGACGCTCCTCCTTTTCCTTGTTGATCTGGAAAGCGTCATACCCTCAGGTTGCATCGTCAAGCGGAAGCGGCATCGTTACTTTGTTACATATGCAGATGTGAAGGCGTCACCGATGAGCCTGTTCGATCCCGACAAGTCGGCGGAGCGCCTGCCGGTGACGCTGATCACCGGCTTCCTCGGCAGCGGCAAGACCACCCTTCTGAACCGCGTGCTCGGCGACCCGCGCATGGCTCGCAGCCTGGTGCTGGTGAACGAATTCGGCGAGGTCGGGCTCGACCATCTCTTCATCGAGCAGGTCGGCGGCGACATGGTGCTGCTGCAATCGGGCTGCGTATGCTGCACCATCCAGGGCGATCTGGACAAAACCCTGCGCGATATCGCCCGCCGCCGCGCAAAGGACGAGATCCCACCCTTCGACCGGGTGCTCCTGGAAACGACGGGCCTTGCCGACCCTGCGCCGATCCTGCAGCTCCTGCTCAATCATCCGATGATCAGCCACGACTACCGGCTCGATGGCGTCGTGACGACCGTCGACGCGGTGAACGGCGCGCGACAACTCGACGAACATCCGGAGGCCGTGAAGCAGGCGGCCGTCGCCGACCGCCTGCTGATCAGCAAGACCGACCTCGCCGAGATCGCTGCCAGCGCCGGCCTGCGCGCACGCCTGACCGGGCTCAATCCCGGCGCTTCTCTCTTCGAGATCGTGCAGGGCGACGTCGATCCGGCTCTTCTGTTCGACTCAGGCCCGTTCGATCCTTCGGGCAAGAGCGTCAAGGTGCAGGCATGGCTGAACGCCGAGGCTCACGATCATGCGAATCATACCCATCACCACGACCGGTCACGGCACGATGCGCACATCGCCTCGTTCTGCCTCGCCTTCGACGAGCCACTGGACTGGGATCTTTTCAATCGCTGGCTGATGGCCGTGCGCGCGGCGTGGGGCGACCGGCTGCTCCGTGTGAAGGGCGTTCTCGCCGTGGTGGGCGAGAAGCGGCCGCTGGTGATCCACGGCGTTCACCGCACTTTCCATCCGCCCACTCTGCTCGCCCGCTGGCCCGACGAAGACCGCCGGTCCCGGCTGGTATTCATCACGCGCGACCTTGAGCGCAAGAGCGTCGAAGAAAGCTGGGAAGAGATGACGGCGATGGCGTGAGGGCCGATCACGTCCGAAAATCGCCAGACGCAGGGCCGGCGGCTGGCCTATGCCGTCGTCGACGGCCGTGCCAGCCACTACAACGCCGCGCTGGAAGTCTTTCCCGCGGGACCAGAAGGCAGCCGGCTGGTCTGGACGATCGACCTGCTGCCAGACGAGCTCGCGCCAATCGTCGGCGCGATGATGGACCAGGCGGCCGGCGCCGTGCAGAAGACGCTGTCCGCCTGATCCAAGGGTCGCTCAGGCCGCGTCCTGCTTGGGCAGCACGTCCTCGTACTTCTTGAAGCCGGGCAGCTTCTCGACCCGACCCATCCACGCCTTCACGTTGGCATAGGGTGCGAGATCGATAGCACCTTCCTCCGCATAGGCCACGTCGCCATAGACCGCGACATCGGCGATCGTGGGCTCGCTGCCGACCAGGAACTCCGACTTGGCGAGCGCGGCGTCGAGCACCTTCAGTGCGTCACCCGCCTGGTTGACGTACATCTGGTGGACGTTGTCGTCGGCCTTCATGAAGCCACGCTTGATCGCGCGCGGGCGATAGATGTTGGAGGCCAGCCGGTCGAACTCCCAGAACAGCCACTCGCGCACCCGTGCCTTCTCCTCGGCCGTCTTGCCGCCCATCTTGCCGAACTTGTCGGCGAGATAGAGCAGGATCGAGCCCGACTGGCAGAGCTTCAGATCGCCGTCGACCAGCGCCGGCACCTGGCCGAAACGGTTGATGGCGAGATAGTCCGGCTGCTTGTGCGCGCCGGCCCGCAGGTCGACATGCTTGTAGGCGAACGGCTGCCCCATCAGCGAGAGCGCGAGCCCTGCCTTGTAGGTCGGGCCGCTCAGCCAGATACCGTAAAGCGTCATCTTCGACATGGATCGATTCCTCCAGAGATTCAGGCCTCCCAGCATCGCACTTGAGCGAGGTGGGGGTAACCCTATATGAGCGAGCATGAAAATTTCAGCGCGCGATATCGATCACCTTTCCTTGACCGTCTCGGACCCTGCGGATACCGCAGCCCGGCTGGGCCAGATCGGGTTCAATCTGACACCGGACGGGGTCGAGCCGCGCTGCATCTGCTTCCAGCCCGACAGCGACGACGTGCCGAATTACGTCGAGCTTCTCCAGGGGCACCCAGCACTGATTTCACTGGCGCTGAACGTCGCCGAACTCGAAGGCGAAGAGCGCACGCATGCCTGGGAAACCGAGGACGGTTTCGAGGTCGATGCCGGTGTCGTGGTCGGCGAGAGCGGCGGCCCCCTTCCCTGGTTCCCCGTGAAGCATGAGACGCCGGATGCCTTCATGGAGCCGGAATGGATCGTTCATCCCAACGGCGCGCTGGGCATGATGGCCATCCACGCCATCGCCGAAAAGCCCAACGACACCGCCAAGGCGCTGAAGGCCGCTTGGGGCGCCACCGTCGAGGAGATTTTCGACGGTTGCACCATGGTGAAGGCAGGTTCCGTCGAACTGCTGATCTGGTCGCCGCTCGCGTTCCAGCTTGAATACAAGGCGCTCGAAATGATGCCGCCGACCGAACTCCCCGTCGTCGTCGGTGCGGCCATCGCCATCGAACGCGCGCGCCCGCTGCAGGGTCTGCTCAGCGCCAACAACGTGCCCTTCGCCCTCGCCGAGGGAGATCGGGTTCTCGTGGCACCGGAACAGACCGGGGGCCTCATGATCGAGTTCATCCCGCAGAACTGACGCGCGGGCGCTCAGAACATCGGGACGGGCGCCTGCGGCACGTCCTTCCAGAATTCGGGATCGTGCCCGAAGAACAGGCGTGCGCCGCCTCTCTCCAGAGCTTCGAGCCGGTCGAGCGAGGCCAGCATCTGCTCGCGGTCGTAGACGAAGCGCGGCAGGCGCCGTTCGCGCAAGGTCCGGCAGAAGTAGCAGGCGTCGCCCGTGATCACGATCTCGCCCGCCTCGGTCCGCACCTTGAGCGATTGATGCCCGGGCGTGTGTCCGTAAGTCGGGATACAGACCACGGAGCCGTCGCCGAACAGGTCGTGCTCGCCGTCGACCTGCCTCACCGGATGCCCATGGTCGAAGTCGGCGCGGAAGAAGCCGACCTTGGCCGCCAGTTCGGGATCCTGCGCGGCCTGCCATTCGCGCTTCTGCACCACGACCGTGGCATTGGGCACCAGCTCGTTGCCGCCGGCATGGTCGAAATGCAGGTGGCTGTTGACGATGAAGTCGACCCGGCCGGGATCGCGGTCGATCGATTCGAGGCGTGACTTCACGTCGTCCTCGGGCCCGTATTGCTCGAAGCCGAATATCCGCGCCACGCTGGCGCCCATGCGGCCAGCCGCGTCCGTCCGGCATTGCGGATGCATACCGGTGTCGAACACTGCCCGACCCTTCGGATGCTCGATCAGGTAGGATGGAATGGGCAGCGCGACCTGCCCGTCTTCGCCTTCGATCATGTCCTTCAGGCGGCCCACGAGGCGGCCGCAGGTCATGGCGTAGATCTTCGCGCTCATCTTTTCTCCGATCTGACTGAGACGTTGGCGGATCTTCGACGGGGAACCGGACGACCGCGCCATCGTTCCCTTCTGATCCGCCAGTGTCCAGCCAGGGACGAGCCGTCTTGAAAGTCATAACCGTCGAACCCGGTGTAGCGGGCTCAGTACAATTGGAGGAACGGCCGGAACCAGACGTTCGTGCCGATCAACTGCTGGTTCAGGCGATCGCGCTGGGGATCTGCGGCACCGACCGCGAAATCATCTCCGGTAGCTACGGCTGGGCGCCTGAGAGCAACGAACGCCTCGTCCTGGGACATGAATCGCTGGGCCGGGTCCTGCAGGCGCCGGCGGGGTCGGGCTTCGCGGTCGGAGATCATGTCGTCGGCATCGTCAGACGCCCCGATCCCCTGCCCTGTCGGGCGTGTGGCGCCGGCGAGTGGGACATGTGTCTCAACGGCCGCTATGTCGAGCGTGGAATCAAGTCGCTGGACGGCTACGGCGCCGAGCGGTTTCTGCTCGAGCCAGACTACGCCGTGAAGGTCGCTCCGCGCCTCGGCACGCTCGGTGTACTCCTCGAACCGGCCAGCGTTCTCGCCAAAGCGTGGGATCACATCTATCGCATCGGCGAACGGACCCGCAGCTGGCAACCGAAGAGCGCGCTGATCACCGGAGCCGGACCCGTGGGATTGCTGGCGGCCCTCATGGCCGCGCAACGTGGGCTCGACCTGCACGTGCTCGATCGCGCCGAGGACGGGCCAAAGGTAGACTTAACGCGGGCCCTCGGAGGCACTTATCATACGCGGGAGCTGCCCAAGGATCTCGCCGTCGACATCGTGATCGAATGTACCGGAGCACCGCAACTCGTGATCGACGTGATGTGCGGCGCCGGCGGCCGCAACGGCATCGTCTGCCTGACCGGCGTCTCGAGCGGGGGGCGGACCTTGCCCTTCGACTCCGGTAACTTCAACCGAAGCATGGTGTTGCAGAACGACGTCGTTTTCGGCTCGGTCAACGCCAATCGGCGCCACTATGAGATTGGCGCGAGTGCTCTGGCGGCCGCGGATCCCGCCTGGCTGGCGGGACTGCTGACGCGCCGGATTCCGCTGACGGATTGGCGCGAGGCCTTCGAGCGCCGCAACGGTGACATCAAGGTCATGGTAGAGTTCGAGCCAGCCGGCCCATGAGCGCACCGATCGAGAGTTACGGGCTGATCGGCGATTGCCAGACCGCCGCCCTGGCCGGCCTCGATGGTTCGATCGACTGGCTCTGCTGGCCCCGCTTCGATTCGGATGCCTGTTTCGCCGCACTTCTCGGCAAACCCTCCAACGGGCGGTGGCTGATCGCGGCCTCCTGCGGAAACGTCGAGGTGACGCGCCGCTATCGAACCAACACGCTCATTCTCGAGACCACCTTCCGGACGGACGATGGAGCGGTCACGCTGATCGACTTCATGTTGCCGCGCGGGAACACCTCCGACCTCGTTCGCCTTGTGCGTGGAGACGAGGGCGAGGTGCCGATGTGCATGGAACTCACCCTCCGCTTCGGATACGGCGCCACGGTTCCGTGGGTGAGTCGCCTCGAGGATGGAGCCCTCAGGGCGGTGGCCGGCCCCGACATGGTGATCCTGCGCACGCCCGTCGTGACATGGGGCGAGAACTTCAAGACCTCCGCCATGTTCATGGTCAAGGCGGGACAGACCGTGCCGTTTACGCTGAGCTACGCACCCTCTCACCTGCCTGTGCCACCGCCAATCGACTGCCATGGGGCGTTGACCGACTGCGAGGATTTCTGGCGCGAATGGACCGATGCCACGAGGACTGACGGGTTGCACTCCGAAGCCATCGAGCGCTCCCTCATCACCTTGAAGGCGCTGACCTATGCGCCCAGCGGCGGCATCGTGGCGGCCCCCACGACCTCGCTGCCAGAGCAGGTCGGCGGTGGGCGAAACTGGGATTACCGTTTCTGCTGGATTCGCGATTCGACCCTGACCTTGCTCGCCCTGATGAATGCCGGTGTCTACGACGAGGCAACGGCGTGGCGCGACTGGCTCCAGCGCGCCGTCGCCGGCAACCCGGCCGACATGCAGATCATGTATGGGCTGATGGGTGAGCGTCGGTTGACGGAATGGGAAGTCGACTGGCTCCCGGGCTATCTCGAGTCGAAGCCGGTGCGCATCGGGAACGCCGCGCACGGTCAGTTCCAGCTCGACGTCTATGGCGAGCTGATGGACACGTTCGAACAGGCGCGCGAGGGGGCACTCGCCCCGACCGAAAGTGGCTGGGCGCTGCAGCTCCAGCTGGTGAACCACGTCGAACGGTCGTGGCGGAATCCCGATTACGGCATCTGGGAGACGCGAGGGCCTCCCCTCCATTTCACCTACTCAAAGGTCATGGCCTGGGTGGTATTCGACCGCGCGATCCGGGCGGTCGAACGCCATGGATTGACGGGCCCGCACGAACGGTGGCGCAACACGCGCGACGCGATCCGCGCCGAAATATGGGAGCGAGGGTTCGACCCGGCGCGCAACACGTTCCGTGCCGCCTATGGCGAGACGACCCTCGATGCGAGCCTGCTGCTCCTGGCCCAGGTGGGCTTCGTCGAGGCGAGCGATGCGCGCTATGTCGGTACCGTCGAGGCCATCGAACGCGAACTCCTCGTCGATGGCTTCGTCATGCGTTACGATACCGCCTCCACCGACGACGGGCTGGACGCTGGCGAAGGTGCGTTCCTGGCCTGCAGTTTCTGGCTTGCCGACGCTTATATTTCCATTGGCCGCGACGAGGATGCCCGCGTCCTGTTCGACCGGCTCCTCGCCACCCGCAACGACCTGGGCCTCCTGGCGGAGGAGTACGACAGCAAGAATCGCCGACTCGTCGGCAACTTTCCGCAAGCCTTTAGCCATGTCGGATTGATCAACACGGCCTTCAACCTGACGAGAGCCACCCGTCCCGCCGAACAGCGGGCGAAGGCCCGAGGCTCGGACGTCCAGACACCGGCCAAACCGCAGACGCCGCGGCGCCCCGGGAGCGGCCCGGAAATGGCCGAACCGAGCGCACCGGGGACCGATGCCGACGTCAGGCGTCGAGCGCCTTCTTGAGCAGCTCGTTCACGACCTTCGGATTGGCCTTGCCGCCGGTCGACTTCATGACCTGGCCGACGAACCAGCCGAACAGGGTCGGCTTGGCCTTGTAGGCCGCGAGCTGGCCGGGGTTGGCGTCGATCACCGCCTTGATGGCGGCCTCGATCGCGCCGGTGTCCGTCACCTGCTTCAGCCCGCGTTCTTCGACCAGGACGGCCGGGTCCTTGCCCGTCTCCTCCATGGCGACGAACAGATCCTTGGCGATGCGGCCGGAGATGGTGCCGTCCGCCTGCAGGTCGAGCAGCTTGCCGAGGTTGGCGGCGCTGATCGGCGAGGTCTCGAAGGTGGCGCCGCGACGGTTCAGCATGGCGAAGAAATCGCCGGTCACCAGATTGGCGGCCTGCTTGGCATCGCGGCCCCTGGCGACGGCTTCGAAGAACTCGGCCGTGGCCTTCTCGGCCGTCAAAACGCCCGCGTCATAGGGGGAGAGACCGTAATCCTTGATGTAGCGGTTCTTCCGCGCGTCGGGCAGCTCCGGCAGAGTCGCGCGGATCTGGTCGACATAGTCCTGCGTGAAGATCAGCGGCAGGAGGTCTGGATCGGGGAAGTAGCGATAGTCCTGCGCGTCTTCCTTCGAACGCGACGAACGCGTCTCGCCGCGCCCCGGATCGAAGTTCCGGGTTTCCTGCTTGATCGTGCCGCCACCTTCGATCACCTCGACCTGGCGGCGCGCCTCGTACTCGATCGCCTGCTTCACGAAGCGGATCGAGTTCACGTTCTTGATCTCGCAGCGCGTGCCCAGCTCGCCGCCCGGCCGACGCACCGACACGTTGACGTCGCAGCGCATGGAGCCCTCATCCATGTTGCCGTCGCAGGTGCCCAGATAGCGAACGATCGAGCGCAGCTTGGTGAGATATGCCGCCGCCTCGTCGGCCGACCGCATGTCGGGGCGGCTGACGATCTCCATCAGCGCCACGCCCGACCGGTTCAGGTCGACATAGGTCTGGCTGGGATGCTGATCGTGCATGCTCTTGCCCGCGTCCTGCTCAAGATGCAGCCGCTCGATACCGATCTTCTTGGTGACGCCGCCGTCGAGATCGATCTCGACCACGCCCTCGCCCACGATCGGATCCTTGTACTGCGAGATCTGGTAGCCCTGCGGCAGGTCCTGGTAGAAGTAATTCTTGCGGTCGAAGATGGAGCGCAGGTTGATCTTGGCATTGAGGCCGAGACCGGTCCGGATCGCCTGCTCCACGCAGCGCTCATTGATCACGGGCAGCATGCCGGGCATGGCGGCGTCAACCAGCGACACCTGTGTGTTGGGATCGGCTCCGAACGTGGTCGGCGCGCCGGAGAAGAGTTTGGCGTCGGAAATCACCTGGGCATGGACTTCCAGCCCCAGAACGATCTCCCACTCGCCGGTTTCACCTTTGATGAGCGACATGGGGGCTAAATAGCCAATGACGCGTCGCTTGGCAAAAAAATCGGAAGTCCAGCCAGGCCGCCGGCGCGCCCATTGGCCCGCCGCATTTTCGGCACAACATCGTCCTTTCCGTCTTTGAAGCAGCTGAAGTAAAAGCTTGGACAAGGAGCGGTCGCCGCCGGGGATCGCCCAAAACAAGACGTATCTACAGGGAGAATTCCATGACCACGTTCAATCGCCGTACGCTGCTGGTCGGCACTGCCGCCGCCGCGCTGGGCGCACCCAGCCTCGTCCGTGCCCAAGGCGCGGCCGACTGGCCCAAGGGGGCCCTCAGGATCATCGTGCCCTTCCCGCCGGGCGGCTCGACCGATCCGGTCGCACGCATCATCCAAGCCAAGATGATCGAGAATACCGGGTGGAACATCCTCATCGACAACAAGCCGGGTGGCACCGGAGCGGTCGGCTCGGCGATCGCCGCCAAGGCACCGCCCGACGGCCAGACCTGGATGCTGACTTTCGACAGCCACATCCTCAATCCCGCTTTCGCGCCCAGCCTGCCCTACAAGGATTCGGAACTCTTCAACGTCATGCTGATCGGCCGCACACCGCAGGCCATCTGCGCCCATCCCGACCGACCCTACAAGACCTTTGCCGAGGTGATCGCCGACGCCAAGGCGCGGCCGGGCAAGGTCAATGTCGGGGTGCTCGGCGCCAGCCAGGCGCTGGTGCTGATGACGCTCATCAAGAAAGAGAACGGCGTCGACCTGAACCTGATCCCCTACAAGGGCGGCGGACCGCTCAACCAGGACATCCTGGCCGGCGTG
>Ga0182739_1003852_pt1 | contig 12785 bp, 15 predicted proteins | sample eDN5th30CBELigBY_FD_128873 | JGI IMG/M metagenome (GOLD analysis project Ga0182739, IMG submission 128873) | Enriched backyard soil microbial communities from Emeryville, California, USA - eDNA 5th pass 30_C BE-Lig BY (version 2) (version 2) | ecosystem: Environmental > Terrestrial > Soil >... | reverse complement strand
TTCATTCATCCCAACACCGGGCACGATCTGGAGGATCATCGCGATCGCGCGATCTGGATGGGCCAGCAGGTGCCGCTGGCCCTCGACATATTCACCAAGAAGGACTGACCCGATGGACTCCCTGCTCCCGCTCGCCCAACGCGTCGGCGAAAAACTGAAAGCCCGCAAAGAGACCGTCGGCATTTCCGAATCGTCGGCCGGCGGGCTGATCTCCGCCGCACTGCTCGCGGTGCCGGGCGCCTCGGCCTATTTCATGGGCGGCGCTGTGGTCTACACGCGGCCGGCCGGCGATGCGTTCCTCGCCGTGCCCCGCGAGAAGCGCGCCGGCGTCCGCTCCTCCTCCGAGCCGTGGGCACTGCTGGCCGCCGAACATGTTCGCGGCCGATTGAAGACGAGTTGGGGCCTGGCCGAAACCGGCGCCTCGGGCCCGACCGGCAATTCCTATGGCGATCCCGCGGGACATACCTGCGTCGCGGTCGTCGGTCCCCACGGAAGCGTCGCGCGCACTTTGCGCACCGGCTCCGACGATCGCGTCGCCAACATGCGCGCCTTCGCCGCCGAGGCGCTCAAGCTATTAGACGAACAACTTTCCTGAGATCAGCCGATGGGCCGCTTGAGCGCGGCGATCGCCAGGAACACCCAGCCCGCGATGAAGGCGAGACCGCCGACCGGCGCCACGGCGCCGAACCATCGCGGGCCGCCGAACGACAGGGAATAAAGCGCGCCGGGGAACAGGACGCTGCCGACGAGGAACAGCCACAGGGCGACAATGGCCAGTCGCACATTCAGGTGTTCAGCGCCGGCCAGCGCGCACACGCCCAGCATCGCGAGCGCATGGACCATCTGATAGTGACTGCCGGTCTGCAGCCAGTCGCGCGCCTTCAGACCGGCTTCGGTGCGCAGGTCCAGACCGTGCGCCGCGAAGGCGCCCACGATGACGGAGATCGCGCCGCTCAAAGCGGCAACGACGATCCAGAGCCGCGCGGCGTCACCCATGAGACGACTACTGCTGCGGTCGCGAGGGCCGGCCGCCGGCCGTCATGCCGCCGTCGATCACCAGCTCCTGGCCGGTGACGTAGTTCGACGCGTCGCTGCACAGGAAGAGCACGCCATTGGCGATGTCCTGCGCCTCGCCGACCCGCGGCAATGGCACAGAAGCCGCGGCGCGCTCGCGTGGATCGATCGGCGCGTTGCGGCGATTGCCCTCGGCGCCGGTCGGGATCTTCTCCCAGATCGGCGTGGCGATGATACCGGGATGCACCGAATTGCAGCGGATGTTGTCGGCCGCGTGTTCGAGCGCCACCGACTTGGCGAGCAGGCGCACGCCGCCCTTGGTCGCCGAATAGGCCGCGAGGCCTGGCGCACCGCGCAGGCCCGCCACCGACGACATCAGCACGATCGAGCCGCCACCCACCCGCTTCATCGCCGGGATCGAGTGCTTGATCGAGAGGAACACGCCGTCGAGATTGATGGCCTGCTGACGCTGCCAGTCGGCCAGCGTCATGGTGGCGATCGGCGACATGATGCCGATGCCGGCATTGGCGACCATGATGTCGAGGCGACCGAAGCGCTTCTCGGCCTCGGCGACGATGCCGGGCCATGCCGCCTCGTCGCGCACGTCATGACGGACATAGTGCGCCTTGCCGCCCGCTTTCGTGATGCGCTCGACGACACCCTTCCCCAGGGTGTCGTCGATATCGGTGATGAGAACCGACGCGCCTTCGCGCGCCAGCGTTTCGGCACAGGCCTCGCCGATGCCGGAAGCACCGCCCGTGACGATGGCAACCTTACCCGAGACCTGAGCCATGGAACGCTCCCTTAGCGGTTCTTCCAGTTGCCGGGGCGCTTCTCGGCGTACGACTTGACGCCTTCCTTGAAGTCTTCGGTCTTGCGCGTCCAGTCCTGCTCGGTGAGCTCGCGCTCGGTGGCGATTTCCGCCCCATCGGCGAAGCCACGGCGCATCGTCTCGCGCGTCGACATCACCGCGAGAGGTGCCGACTCGGCGATCTCCTGCGCGAGCTTGATCGCTTCCTTGCGCACGTCGGCGAGCGGCGCCAGCACGTCGGCCATGCCCCACTCCACCGCCTGCTCGCCGCCGATGCGACGGCCGGTGAGGAACATCAGGTTCGCTTTCTGCTGGCCGATCAGGCGCGGCAGGGTGAAGGTGAGCGAGAAGCCCGGATGGAAACCGAGACGGGTGAAGTTGGCAGCGAAGCGCGCTTCCGGCGCAGCGACGCGGAAGTCCGGCATCAGCGCGAGGCCGAGGCCGCCGCCGATCGCCGGGCCCTGCACGGCCGCGACGCTCGGCTTCTTCGAGCGGAACAGGCGGGTCGCTTCCTTGTAGAGATGCTTGCCGCTCTCGGCCGCGCCGGTCTGCGGACGGTTGGCGAAATCGGCACCGGCGCAGAACGACTTGCCCTGGGCGCACAGCACATAGGCGCGAATCTTGTCGTCGCGGTCGAAGGCCTCGAAGGCATCGGCGATCTGGTTGATCAGCGAGTTGTCGAAGAAATTGTGCGGCGGCCGCTGAATCTCGACGATTCCGACGGCGCCGTCGGTGCTGATCCCGATATCCTTGAAGGTGCTGCTCATGTGTTTTCTCCCGCGTTGAAAATCCGGTTAACTTGGCCGGGATACTGCCCCGGCAGGGGTCACGCGTCGATACGGGAGGAAGAGGAATGCCGCAAAGCGAACGACACGCCCTGGTGCTGGGCGGAGGCACGATGGGCGTCGGAATCATCGCCATGTTCCTGGGCGGTGGATGGAAGGTGGACGTCGTGTCGCGCTCCGCCTCGACCCGCGACGGGCTGCCTGCGGCGACATCCCGCGCACTGCAGGCCATGGGAAAGGCGGACGGCGTCTCGGGCCTCGCGACCTACGCGACGCTCGAGGAGGCACCCTGGTCGAAGATCGACATCGTCGTCGAAACGGTCACCGAGGATCTGGAACTGAAGCGGCAGATCTTCGCCGACCTGGAGCGCCTATCGCGTCCCGGCGTGCCGCTCACCTCCAACTCGTCGAGCTTCCCGATCAGCGAGATCGGCAAGGGCCTGCTGAGCCAGGACCGCATGATGGGGCTGCACTTCTTCATGCCGGCCCACCTCATCCCGCTGGTCGAGGTCGTGCGCTCCGTTCACACCGATGTGACGCTGGCCGAGAAGGTTGGCGCCATCATGAGCGAACTGGGCAAGCGGCCCGTCCAGGTGAAGAAGGACGTGATCGGCTTCCTGGGCAACCGCATCCAGGGCGCGTTGATGCGCGAGGCCCTGTGGCTGATCGAAGAGGGTGTCGCCTCGCCCGAGGACATCGACGCGACCGTGCGTCTGTCCTTCGGCTTCCGCTATGCCGCCGCCGGTCCGATCACGCAGAAGGAGCATTCGGGCTGGGACACCACCTGCGCCGTCGCCAAGATCATCTGGCCCGACCTCAGCAACGCCGACGGCCCGCCGCCGGTGCTTCAGCGCAACGTCGACCGGGGCCGCATCGGTTTCAAGACCAAGGGCGGCTTCTTCGACTGGGACGATGCCTCGATAGCGAAAGAGCGCGCCCGATATGAGCGCGCTCTTTCTAAATGTCTGGAAATCTTCCGCGAGGAAGGAATTCTCTAGCTAGGCAGCGCGGCCTCGACCGCGGCCACCACCGCCGCCGCCTCCACCGCCGAAGCGACGGCCCTTCCACTGGGGACGCGGACCCTGCGGACGATCACCGGCCGGGCGATCGCCTTGCGGCCGGTCACCGTGGGGACGGTCGCCGTGCGGACGGGGCGCATACTGGCCGCCGCCACCATTGTGATTCGAACGATCGCCGAACGAGCGCGGGCGGTCACCATGGGGACGATCGCCGTGCGGACGATCGGCCTGGGGACGATCGCCTTGCGCGCGATCGAAGCGGTCGCCCTGCGGACGATCCCCTTGCGGACGGTCGCCGTGAGGACGATCTCCCCGCGGGCGGTCACCGAACGGGCGATCACCCTGCGGGCGCGGACTACGCGGGCGGTCGCCGTAGGGACGGTCGCCGTAGGGACGGTCGCCCTGCGGACGATCACCGTGCGGGCGATCACCCTGCGGAGCATCGCGGAAGTCGCCACCGCGGAACTGGCTGTCGGCATGCGCCGGCGGGCGGTCGCCGCGCGAACGATCGTGATTGGCGCGGTCGCCGAACGAGCGATGACCGCCGGGACGACCACCGCCACCCGGACGGCCGCCGCCACGCGGACCACCACGGCCCTCGCGGGGACGCTCGTCGCGTTCGCGATCGTCGTCTTCGCTGCGGGCACGCATCGGCGGGGCCGGCGGCATGTCCTCGTTGGCCGGCGTCGGAACGACCGGGATACGCTGGTTGGTCAGACGCTCGATGCCCTTGAGCTGGCCGCGCTCGCTGCCGTCGCAGAACGAGATCGCGATGCCCGAGGCGCCGGCGCGCGCGGTGCGGCCGATGCGATGGACGTAGCTCTCGGCATCGGCCGGCAGCTCGAAGTTGATGACGTGGGTCACGCCCTGCACGTCGATGCCGCGCGAGGCGAGATCGGTCGCGACCAGGACGCGGGCCTTGCCGCGAGCGAAGTTGTCGAGCGCCTTCTGGCGGGCGTTCTGCGACTTGTTGCCGTGGATCGCCTCGGAGCGGACACCGCGGTCCTCCAGCGCCTCGGCGACGCGGTTGGCGCCGCGCTTGGTGCGCGTGAAGATGATGACCCGCTCGAGGGCCTCGTCGGACAGAAGATGGTTGAGCAGGGTGCGCTTGTTGGCCGAGTTCACGAAGTAGACGCGCTGGTCGATCCGCTCGACCGTGCGGCCCTGCGGCGCGATCTCGACCTTCTCGGGATTCTTGAGGATCTCCGAGGAAAGCTTGGCAATGTCGTTCGGCATGGTGGCCGAGAACAGCAGGGTCTGCCGGTTCTTCGAGACCGACGCCGCGATGCGGCGCACGTCGCGGATGAAGCCCATGTCGAACATGCGATCGGCTTCGTCGAGGACGAAGAAGCTGACCTGTCCGAGCTTCACGTTGCCGCGCTCGACGAGGTCGAGCAGACGGCCGGGCGTGGCGATCAGGATGTCGACGCCACGCGACAGGGTCTCGATCTGGCGACCATAGCCCAGACCGCCGACGACGGTGCAGAGGCGCAGGCCGAGGCCGCGACCGTAGGTGTCGAAGCTGCGGGCGATCTGGACCGCCAGTTCGCGGGTCGGCGCCAGCACGAGGGCGCGCGGGCTCTTCGGGAGGGCGCGCTCCTTCGACTCGGAGAGATGCTGCAGCACGGGCAGCGCGAACGCCGCCGTCTTGCCGGTGCCGGTCTGGGCGATGCCCAGCACGTCACGGCCCTGCAGCAGGGCCGGAATCGTGCGCGCCTGGATCGGCGTCGGTACCGTATAATTCGCCGCGTTCAATGCACGCAGCAGCGGCTCGGCCAGACCGAGGTCCGCAAACGTAACTTCACTCACTGAAAATCCTTACTTGCCGCCAGCATGCCATCCGGGCACGCACATCTGTGGCGGCGTTAGGCCCGTTCCCGCGCGCGGCTGGGACGGCTCTTGTCTTTGGGGATTGTCTCGGGATGAGGCGCCGTCAAAAACCATGGGGCGCGTCGCGCGATCGCGAGAAATCTTGGAAGCCCACGAGCGTTGCGGGCTGGCGCGTATATGATGCTGCAGCGCAGCGGAGTCAAGCGGATTGCTGGGATTCCGGTGGCCCTCGCACCGAGCCCGCCCTCTGCAAGCCCGTGCAGAGCGATACATGGGGTACGCACGAGGTCGAAAACGCCGCCAAGGTGGTGAAGAATACTGCCGCAAACACGAATGAATCTGGAGGAAAACGGCATGGAATTCGGCATCCTCTTCACCTCGCACGCCAATCCGAAGGAAGAGCCTTATCCGCACCGCGCCGTGCATGCGCGCACGACGGAGGAGATCATCGAGGCGGAACGGCTGGGCTACGACACGGCCTGGATCGCCGAGCACCATTTCTCGACCAGCTACGGCATCATGCCGGACTGCTTCGCCTACATGGCCTACCTCGCCGCGAAGACCAGCCGCATCAAGCTGGCTTCCGGCGTGATTACCTTGCCGCTCTACGATCCGATCCGCGTCGTCGAGAACGCCAACTTCGTCGACATCCTGTCGAACGGCCGGGTCATGCTGGGCATCGGCTCGGGCTATCGACCCTACGAGTTCGTAGGCCTGGGCAAGGACTTCGAAGGGCGCCGCGACATGGTCGAGGAAGCGGTCGGCCTGATGTTCGACGCCTTCCATCGCCATCGCTACGACCACAAGGGCAAGTATTTCAGCGGCACCGTCGCAGAGCCCTACGAGATGCTGCCGCAGCCCGTGCAGATGCCGCATCCGCCGCTCTACATGGCGGGCGGCACCGACCGCTCGATCGGCTATTGCGGCCGCAACGGCTTCGGCCTGATGCTGTCGACCCTGCCGGGCATCGAGACGCTGGCGGCCCAGACCGCTCTCTACAAGCGCGAACTCGCGACGGCCTCGGCCGAGCGCGTCAAAAATCCCGGCGCCGGCCAGATCGACATCGCGCGCTGGGTCTACATCGCCGACACCGATGCGCAGGCGCGCGCCGAGACCGAGGAAGCGATCGTCCGCCACATCGCACATTTCGGTGGCACCGGCACCGCGGGCTATCTCGGATCGGTCTCGGAAAAAGGCAACCAGCTCAGCTACGACGAGCTGCTGAACACCACGCTGCTGCACGGCTCGGCCGAGACGGTGATCGCGCGTCTACGCGAGATGCAGGCGCGCACCGGCATGACCTCGCTTCTGCTGCACTACCCGCCCTACTATGGACGCGAAAAGACGATGCAGAGCCTGAAGCTCTTCGCCGAGCGCGTGATACCCGCCTTCCGCCCGCCGGCGCAGCGCGCGGCCGCCGCCGAATGACGCCGCAAGCGGCCGCTACCGGCCGCAGCAACACGTCCCGCGGGGCTGTCTTCACCATGCTCGCCATGCTGGGTTTCGCCAGCATGGACACGATCACCAAGTGGATGGTGGCCGACTATTCGGTCGGCCAGATGATGTGGGTTCGCTATGCCGTCTTCTGCCTGTTCGCCTGGCTGATCGTGCGGCGGCGTGGATTGCGGGCGGCCGCGCGCTCCAGCCGGCCGTGGCTACAGTTCGGCCGCGCCCTGCTCGCGGTGATCGAGAGCGCGGTGTTCGTGCTGGCCTTTCGTTATCTGCCGCTGGCCGACACTCACGCCGTCGCCGCCACCTCGCCGCTGATCGTGATCGCGCTCGGTGTCCTGTTCCTCGGCGAGCGCGCGGGGGCGGCACGCTGGGCGGCCGTCGGGGCGGGCTTCGTCGGGGTGCTGCTGATCGTGCGGCCAGGCTTTCGCGTACTCGACTGGCCGCTCCTGCTGCCCTTGGCCGGCGCCATCCTGTGGGGCGGCTATCAGATCCTGGTCCGCCTCTGCTCACGCACCGACACGCCCGACACCACGCTCGTCTGGTCGGCCTTCGTGGCGTTCGGTGCCACGACGCTGGTCGGGCCATGGCAATGGGTCTGGCCGGACGCCAAGGGCTGGGCACTGCTGTTTGCCATCGCTTCGCTGGGCGCGCTGGCACATTACTCGCTGATCAAGGCGCTCGACTATGCCGAGGCGGGCGCCGTCCAGCCCTATAGCTACACGCTGCTGGTGTTCGTCAGCATCCTGGGGGCGATCGTATTCGGCGACATTCCCGACCACTGGACCCTGGCCGGCGCCGCCGTGATCGTGGCGTCAGGCCTCTACACCTGGCACCACGAACGGCGTCGCCCTAGTTCCTGACGCAGGAGAGATCGCCTTCCTGGCAGTTGAGCTGGGCTTCCAGATCCTTCACCCGCACGAGGGTGAGGCGCGCCTGGCATTGGGCGACGATCATCCCGTGGATCGAACCACCGGTCGTCGGTGCACCGATGAATTCACATTCCTTGTCGCGGAAGCGGATCCACGCCTCTTCGGCCGCCTGCAGGCGGGCGCGGCTCTCGGGTCCGAGGCGCGTCCGCAGCTTCGTGTAGGCGGCGTTGAGCTGCCGGTCGGCATCCTGCAACGCCGTACCCGCCTGCTGGTTGAGGTCCATCTGGCTCTGCGCAGAGCCCGCGGCCGGCATCGCGACGACCGCCACGAGGAGCGCGACCAGCAGCCGGATCATCGCGGCCACGCCCGGAGCGCGACGAGGCCGCCGTCGATTGGCAGCATCACGCCGGTCACCCAGCGCGATTCGTCGGAGGCGAGATAGACCGCGCCGTGGGCGATGTCCCAGGCCGTGCCCTCGACCTGCATCGGCACCATCTTCTTGCGCCGGTCGCGCGCCTCGGCGCCGAGATGCGCCACCATCGGCGTGTGCACCGAGCCCACGATGATGCAGTTGGCGCGGATGTTCTGCGTCGCATAGTCGGCCGCGACCGACATCGTGAAGCCGTGCAGGCCCGCCTTGGCCGTCGCGTAAGCCACCGCCCCGGCGCTGCCCATCAGCCCGACCGCCCCGGCGATCGACGACACCATGATGATCGACCCGCCGCCGCCTTCCTTCATGCGCGGCAGGCACGACTTGGTGCACAGCATCGTCGTCGTGAGGTTGGCTTCGAGCACCTTGTTCCAGGTCTCGAGCGTCACCGTCTCCGGCGTGCCCGGGCCACCGATGCCGACATTGTTGTGCAGGATGTCGAGGCGGCCATATTTCTTCATCGCGAAGTCGGCCATCGCCTCGGCCTCGTCGGTCTTCGCCACGTCGGCCGCGAAGACCGACGCCTCCCCGCCCTCGCCCTTGATCTGCTCGGCGAGCTTCTCGGCACGCTCGGCACTGCGATTGACCAGCACGACCTTGGCACCTTCCTTGGCGAACAGCAGTGCCGTCGCCATGCCGTTGCCCACGCCCTCACCGCGCGGCGCCGCCCCGGTCACCACCGCCACCTTGCCTTGCAGCCGTCCGGCCATGTCTACTCTCCGCCCAGATGATTTCAGGCGCGGACCTTAGCCGGGAGACGAAGGCGATGACCAGCAAGACAGAGATGCACGAAGGCGGCTGCACCTGCCGCAACGTGCGCTACCGCCTCACCGCGAAGCCGCTGTTCGTGCATTGCTGCCACTGCCGCTGGTGCCAGCGCGATTCAGGGACGGCGTTCGCGATGAACGCGATGATCGAGGCCCACAGGGTCGAGAGGCTGGGTGGCGAGGTCGAAGTGATCGACACGCCGACGCTCAGTGGCAAGGGCCAGAAGATCGCGCGCTGCCCGAAATGCCGCATCGCGGTGTGGAGCAACTATGCCGGCGCCGGACCGACTGTCCGCTTCGTGCGCGTCGGCACGCTCGACGAACCTGACCGGCTGCCTCCCGACATCCATATCTTCACCACGAGCAAGCAGCCCTGGGTCGCCCTGCCCGCCGGCGTACCGGCTGTCGAAGAATACTACGACCGCAACGAACTCTGGCCGGCGGAGAGCCTCGAACGGCTTGCGGCGTTGAGGGCCAAGAGCGCGTCGTGACCTAAGTCCAGTAGGCACTGAGCTTCGTCGCCAGCCACTTCGCAAGAGCCGCGTTCACGTCGATCGGTCTCTCCTGCGCCATCCAGTGGCCGGACGGCACGACGACTTCGGTAAGATCGGCGCAGCTTTGCCGCATCGGTTCGGCGAGCTTCGAGGTCATCGTCTCACAGGTCGTGTCATGGGCGCCGTGCAGGAACAGGACGGGCATGACGAGCTTGCCGCCGTCAGGGGCACGCTTGGCATATTCGCCGTTGGCCTTGTGGTTCATGTACCAGGAGTCGGGGCCGAAGAAGCCGTTCCGTGTCAGCGCGGCGGCATAGGCCTCCATGTCCTGCTCGGTCAGTACGTCGGGATCGCGCGGCACGTCGGGGCAGGCGCCGCCACCGAACCAGCCGCCGGCGCGGCGCACCATCGAAGTTGGCGCCGGCTTGCCGACCCGCGCCGAGTCGCCCTTGCGGAACAGCGCCTTCACCACGTTGAGCGGGTTGGCGTCGAACCCCGCACAGGCCTTGTCGAAGCTCTCTTCGTAGAAGAACTGGTAATCCCACTGGCCGGCCGGGAACTGCGCCTCGGGATAGAGCGCGCGGTCGACCAGCGGCACGACGGTGTCGAGCGTGAAGCCGGTGGGGAGATAGGGCACGCACAGGCTGGCCACGCCCACGACCTTGTCGGGATGGTGCGCCGCCATGTTCCAGACGACCGGGCTGCCCCAGTCGTGGCCGATCCACACGGCCTTGTCGCGGCCGAGTGCCGCCAGCAGCTCGACCATGTCGGCCACGATTTCTTCCTGCGCGAAATCCCGGTGCCGCGTGTAGGTGCTGGAGCGACCGTAGCCGCGCATGTCGGGCGCGATGCAGCGGAAGCCCAAGGCGGCAAAGGCCGGAAGCTGGTGCCGCCACGACAGCGACAGTTCGGGCCAGCCATGGACGAAGATCAGCAGCGGCGCGTCTTTCGCTCCGCAGGCGAGAAAGCCCGTCGTGTGGCGGGCGGTCTTGACGGTGTGTTCGGTGACCGGGAATGTCATGACAAGGAGAACGTCCCATGGAAATCGATACCGGCACAACCGAACTCTTGTGCAGCGTCCGCGACGGCGTCGCGCTGATCACGCTGAACCGCCCCGAGGCGCGCAATGCGATGTCGCCCGATCTCACCGAGGCGCTGCGCAACCAGATCAAGGCGCGCGGCGACGACGATGCCGTGGGCGCTCTGCTGATCACCGGCGCCGGCACCGCCTTCTGCAGCGGCGGCGACGTCAAGGGCATGGGCGGCCGCGGGCCGCGCGGCCAGATGAGCTACGAGGAGCGGCTGGCCGACCTGCGCTGGCGCCAGACACATTTGACGGGCGCGCTGGTCGCCGTGCGCAAGCCCACCATCGCCGCGCTCCCCGGCGCCGCGGCCGGCGCGGGCCTGGCCATTGCGCTCGCCTGCGACATCCGCATCGCGGCGAAGTCGGCCTTCTGCACCACCGGCTACGCCAAGATCGGCCTGTCGGGCGACTACGGCATCTCCTGGCTGCTGACCCGCACCGTGGGCCCGATGCGGGCGCGCGAGCTGATGTTCACCTCCGAGAAAGTCGGTGCCGAGCGCTGCGAGCAGATCGGTCTGGTGAACCGCGTGGTCGACGACGCCAGGCTGCAGGATGAGGCTTTCGCCTTCGCCAAGTCGCTGGCCGAGGGCCCGAGGATCGCGCTGCGCCACATGAAGGACAATCTCGACGAGGCCCTGCACATCACTTACTCGGACGCGCACTATCGCGAGGCCGAGCGCCTGGTCCAGTCGTCGCGCACCGCCGATCACAAGGAAGCGGTCGCGTCCTTCGTCGAGAAGCGCAAGCCGGTGTTCCAGGGGCGGTAGAAGCAGGGCGGGACGCTCACCCGCAGCCAATACAAAGAGCAAACCCCGTCGCCTCGACCGGCTCCGGTCGAGGCGACGGGTCTTTCTTGTTCTTAGAGTCTCTTGATCAATCCCTGTAGTTCGCGGCACGCTTCTGCAGGTTGGACATGATGGCTTCGAGCTGGTTGGGCGAGCCGATCAGCTTCTGCTGCTCGACCGACTCCATCATCAGGCCGGACGCCGCATCGGTCGCCACGGCGGCGTTGAGCAGACGCTTGTTGGCGCGGATCGCGTCGGGGCTCTTGGCGGCGATCTCACGCGCCGTCTCCAGTGCCGCGGCGCGCGGGTCCTCCACCACCTTCGTCACGAAGCCCATCTCGCGGGCCTCGACGCCGTTGAAGATGCGGCCGGTATAGGTGAGTTCCCGCACGACATCCTCGCGCGCGAGATGGCGCATGAGCTGCGTGCCGGCGAGGTCGGGCACGAGGCCCCACTTGATCTCCATCACCGAGAAGCGTGCATCGGCGGTGGCGTAGCGGATGTCCGGCCCCAGCGCGATCTGGAAGCCGCCGCCGAACGCCACGCCATGGACGGCAGCGATCACCGGCACCGGCAGTTCGCGCCACAGCCAGGCGCATTGCTGCGGCCGGTTGGCGATACCGTGGGTGCGTTTCGTGAGGTCGCGCACGCCCGGCACCGCGTCGCCCCCCTGGTCTTCGGCCGCCTTCATGGCGGCGAAGCTGCCCATGTCGAGGCCGGCACAGAAGGCCTTGCCCTCACCCGACAGCACCACGCAACGCAGGCCCGGCATGGTGGCGAGCTTGGCACCCGCCTCGATGATGCCTTCGAACATCGCCGGATCGAGCGCGTTCATCTTGTCGGCGCGGATCAGGCGGACGTCGGCGACACCGTCCTTGAGGTCGATCGAGACGCGGTCCTTCATTTTTCTCCCTCCGATTTCATCCAGTCGCGCAGGCGGCGCTTCACTTCTTCCGGGTCCAGGCGCTTGGGCGGCTCGAGGCTGCCGTCGTCGCGCTTGGGCCACACCATGACCGCGAGGGCGCGCTGCACGTCGGCAAAGGTGCAATCGTCCGGCAGCCGGTCGAGCAAGGCCCGGACCTGATCCTTCACGTCACTCATCGCGTCACCATCAGCCAGAGTCCCTGCCCTATGTACACCGCGCCGAGCGCCAGGATCACGCGGCGCGTCCAGTGATAGAACTGCTTGTCCGACATGCGGTCGAGGAAGCTGCGCGACAAGGTGGTGCCGATCACGGCGAAGCCCGCGGCGTAGCCCATGACCAACCACTGTTCGAGGTCGCGGCCAGCCGGACCTTCGATCACCATCGCAAAATAGAGGACCTTGGTCAGGTGCCCGAGCACCTGGGCCGCCGCCTTGGTCGCCACGTTGACCTGTCGCGTCATGCCCGTGCGGACATAGAAGATGTCGAGCAGCGGACCGGTCACGCCCGAGACGAGCTGGAT
>Ga0182739_1003851_pt1 | contig 12786 bp, 9 predicted proteins | sample eDN5th30CBELigBY_FD_128873 | JGI IMG/M metagenome (GOLD analysis project Ga0182739, IMG submission 128873) | Enriched backyard soil microbial communities from Emeryville, California, USA - eDNA 5th pass 30_C BE-Lig BY (version 2) (version 2) | ecosystem: Environmental > Terrestrial > Soil >... | reverse complement strand
TGGGAACTGCGCCGATTTGGCCATGGCACCGAGGAAGAAAGCCAATCCAGCTGCTGTAAGCCAACCTGGAGGCAAGTCGTCCTGCATAACTAAACCGAAAAGTGTGCTAATGTCGAGCGTACCGAAGCCACTGTACAGAATGGCAAAGCCAATAAGGAAGCCGATATCACCGATTCGATTAATGATGAATGCACGTTTATTGGCCTGCACGGCGGCGTCCCTGGTAAACCAGAAACCGATAAGCAGGTAGGAGGCAAAACCGACGAGTTCCCAGCAAATATACATGAGCAACAGGTTGTCTGCAATGACCAGTCCCAACATGGCCGCACAGAAGAGGCTTAGGTAAGTCCAGTACCGGTGGATGCCTGGATCTCCCTTCATATAAGCTACAGAGTAAATGTGCACCGGCAGTGCCACGATGGCAATCAAAAGCAGCATGAACACGGAAATATTGTCCAGCAGTATCCCTACGTGGAAGACTTGTTCGCCAACGGTGAACCATTGCCATTGGACATGAATAGGTTCGCTGCCCCATACCTGTGCGAAGCTGTACGTCGCAGTAACAGCCGTCAGCGCGATAGCGATGATTCCGATCGCCCCATTTTTGGCTTTCTTACCAGCCAGGGCCGATAACAGGAAACCGATAAACGGGAACAGCACCGTCGCGAGCGCGGCTAAAAGCGTATATGTCGGCGTTGGCAGTGTCAATAGTCGCGTTGTTAGTCTTTTAACTGGTTGATATCTTCCGGATTTATGGTTTTATAATGCTTATATACGTTGAGGATGATAGCAAGCGCTACCGCAACACCTGCCGCTGCCAGCACAATAGCAAAGAGCGCAAAAGCCTGCCCGCCGTACCGCTCCGCATCATAGCGCCCAAAGGCCACGAGATTGAGCATGGCCGCGTTGATTATCAGTTCTATGCCTACAAGAATTATAATCGCGTTGCGACGTGCTATCACGGCATACAAACCAATGGAAAACAGGCATGCGCTGACAGCGAGGAAATGGGTGAGGGTTATCATGCCGTATCCTCCTTCCGGGTGAGGTGGGCGGCACCTATGAGTGCCATCATAAGCAACACGGAAACCACTTCGAAAGGTAGTAGATAACGGGTCATTAGCTGGATACCAATGTGCTGGACGGTGCTGTCGGCCGGTACAATGGTGTTGCCTGCAGCTTCGGCAGCAGCTATCCATGCAGGTTGATGTGATCCTAGTTGCACGGAAGCATATACGAGAATGATGAGAAAACTGATAGAAATGAAAAGTGCTTGCCATACTGGCAACGCAAAAAAGTGTGCGGTTCCCGTTTGCAGTTGGTTAAGCAGTGTTTTGTTGGAAAGCATGAATGCAAAGAGCATTAGTATTAAGACACCGCCTACGTAAATGAGTATCTGGGCGATGGCCACAAAATCGGCCATCGCGAAGACATACAGCCCGGCAACGGAAAAAAGTACAATAAAAAAAAGGAATAACGCCCTTGCGAGATTCTGCATGCTGACCAGAATAACGGCCGATCCCACGGCAATTGCTGCAAAAGCGTAAAATACGAGTGCCTGCATTATTATTTCCTTGCCGCCTCCTTTTCAGCTTGAAATTTTGTCCATTCCCGTTTCTTTTCCTCGACCTCTTCTGGCGTCATATCGGCAAAAGAATACGTCAACTCGGCCAAATTGGTCATGCTGCGATCGTATTGGTCGGTCATCGTGATGCACTCGGTAGGACAAACTACGGTACATAAGCCACAATACATGCATTTGGCCATATCGATGTCGAACTGTGCGGCGTAAAGGCGCTTCACGCTGCCGTCTGACGTTTTTCCGATCACATCGGTGGCTTTTACCGATTCGATGGTGATGCAATCTACCGGGCATGCTTTGGCACAAAGGTCGCACACGATGCAATCGTCGATTTCGACATCCAATTGGTAGCGTGCCACTTCGGGTATGGGCATTTTTTCTTTCGGGAACTGTACCGTTGTTATGCCCGCCTGCTGGTCAAAATAATTAGCTTTACGTACATCTACCACACCGCGCGACCGCCGCGCACCGAAAAGGTGCGTCAGGGTAATGGTTAACCCCTTCGCTGCGGTAATGAATGCTTGTAAGGTCGTTTTAAACATTTCTTTATTTTCAAACCATCACCCACACCCGCCATATTCCCGACATGGCCATACATAGGAACGCCAATGGTGTAAGCACTTTCCAGCAGAGCGACATCAGCTGATCGGCCCGTAGCCGGGGCAATGTCCACCGTATCCACATTTGTATACCCACGATAAGCAGGGTCTTGGAGAGCGTCCAAAAGATGCCCCACACCAATCCGGTGGTCCAGTCCGCCAGCTTCATAACATCGATATTGGGTAACGGCGTATTCCAGCCCCCCAGAAAAACGACCACGCCAATCATCGCCACCAGAAACATCATCGCATATTCGGCTAGGAAAATAAACGCAAAACGGAGTCCGCCATACTCGGTATGGTATCCACCTACTAGCTCCGATTCCGCCTCGGGGATATCAAACGGCGCCCGGTTGCACTCGGCGAGGGAGGCGATGAAAAAAATCACATACGCCAACAATAGGTGGGGTGCCTGGAAAACATTCCACGCAAACAGTCCGCCAATGCCGGTGACTTCCCATATACCTGCGAATAACGGTGTTTGGGTTGTCTGGATACCCTGATTGATGACGATCTCGCGGAGGTCTAGCGTTTGCGTGATCATGACCGCGGCGATCAGGGCCAGGCCTGAAGGGATTTCGTACGAGACGATCTGCGCCACTGCCCGCATGGATCCAAGCAACGAAAATTTATTGTTCGACCCCCAGCCGGCCATCAATAGACCGACGGCGTCGACAGAGATAATGGCGACAACGAAAAAGAGACCGAGGTATAATCCTGAAGGAGCCATGTCCGGCGCCCAGGGCATCACCGCAAAACCGAGGAACACCGCAAGGAAAATAATGACAGGCGCTGCTGCGAAGAGGACCTTGTCGGCCGCTGTCGGGGTGATATATTCTTTTTGGATAAGTTTAAGGATATCCGCAAGCGTCTGCAAACTGCCATACCGGCCTGTTTCCATCGGACCGAGCCGGTCTTGCACGAAGCCCGCTATTTTACGTTCGCTGTATACCGCAAACAGGGTGAAACCAGCGACAAAGCCGAATAACAGGGCGCCGATAAGAAGGTATGTAAGGTAAAAAGCCACGATTCGTACTTGCTAAAATATCGTGCAAACTTAAGGATTTGACGGGATAATATATAGTAAGTTAATAGGTTATTCAGAAAGTTTGCTTTTCCAAGCGTTTTGCCTAAAATTTCACGGGATGCAGTAATAGATTATTCATTGAGAATTAACCAAAAGGTGCTGTTTTTTTCCTACTTTTATCGACGATTTACCAATGAATGAACAAGCTTGCTTGATTTCCGTACCCGATCCATGCCAGATATTGCGAAGAAATTATTATTAATCTTACTGATAATTAGCTGCTTTCGACCTGTTGCCGCACAAGAATATACCATCACTAAACTGAAGCTGTTCCCCGATCGTGAAGAAGTGTTGGTCAAGGATGTAACCGTTGACAGCCTTGGATTTATCTGGTTTTTGACTAACGGCGAAATTTATCGTTATGATGGTTACCGGTCATTGGACGTCCTGAAAACCATCGCTGACCAACAGTTTACCGACGACATGCCGCAGCGTATGCTGATTGACCGCCGAAACAGGTTGTGGATGGCTGGAAATGCCAACTTAAGCTACCTCGATCTCAAAACCTGGAAGGTACATCCGGTGGATTCGACCATACTGCCCCCGGTTCCGGACCGTACCGTTGTCTGGATCAGGCAACTGGCCGATTCGACCATTATGGTGGCTTATGAAAACGGGCACCTCCTCCTGGTGACGGGGGACACATTTACACGTATAGACGATTTATACAAGCGAGGCAAAAGCGCCGATAACAAGGTGTCGCCCCGGAGCGCCGCTTTCTGGAAGGGGAGGTATTGGGTAGGCACAACGGCTGGCGGAATTTTGTCGATCGATGCCAGCAACGCCAACGAAACCCAATACCGTCAGTTCCCCGGCATCAACCGAATGGTTACCAACCTGATTGCACAGGATGACGCATTAGTGATGGATGTCTTTGAACAAGGTACCTATCGATTTGATGGGCACGGGATGCCCATACCATTTACACTTCACCATTTTGCGCTGTCGCCCGATAAATCCTATGTATTGGCAGCAGGTAAACAGATGCATGTGTACGCTGACGACGAATCGGCCTGCCTGCTAGATGGAGACCTTCGCCTCCAGCAGCGGCTAACCATTCCATCGACACACCGCTTTAATACCACCAACGTTACAGTTTTCGGGAACGAAGCATTGCTCGGGACGGACGAGGGGGTTTTTGTGGTTTACCCAAAAACGACAGGACTATCACAGCTTATCCCTACCAATCCCGGTGCCAATAAAAGCACACGCGGAATATATGTTTACCCCGATGGGGCGCTGTTTTACGGTACCTACAATGGCGCGGGCTTTATTGGGTCTGATGGCGAAGCCCGGATTTTCCAGCATTTAAAGCACGCTTATACGATGTTGCCGATGAATGACAACGAGCTTTTAATCGGTACAGAAGGGGGGATGTTGAAAATTTTCAATCGGAAGCTACGGCAGATTTCGGATCTGCGGTACACCCTTTCGGAAACAGCGAGCAATCAGTATGTGTTTAATCTCCCAGCGTACGTCATGTGCCTTGCTGAGACGGCACGCCATTACCTCATCGGTAGTATGAACGGACTTTGGTTCCTGGATAAAAATAGCCACCAACTAGGTAGATACCCGGTAGGCTCTGACGATTCATATGCATTGGACTTCCAGATACGGCACATCCAATTGTTGCCCGATAGCGGGTTGTTGCTAAGCACGCATCTCGGCCTTTACGAGGTAAGTGGCGGGCGGCTAACTAAGCGATATCCGCAATCAGGCAATGTAGGTGTTTTTAAGTCGATTATGGTGGGCGACACCATTTGGTTGGCTACCCAAGGGGAGGGGCTAGTGGCCCTTGACAGGGCCGGGCATATTGTGGATGTGTTGACGAGAAAGGAGGGACTCAGTAATAACCTCGTCTACAGTTTGGAACATACCAATGGTGTGTTTGTTGCCGGTACGGCGGATGGGTTGAACCTGGTCAACGGCCAGCGGGTCCGGCGTATCGGCATGGCCGAAGGGCTGAGCCAGTCGGAGTTCAACTCGGGCGCATCGTTCTGGGATGCTCCACGGCAGCGTATGTATGTCGGGGGGTTGATGGGCTATACCGTACTGGATATGGCCCAGCAGTGGTTTGAGCCCCGGAACCAACTGAAAAGCTATGTTACCGAAATACATATTGCCACGGGTGCTTCGGGTGGGAAATTGGCCGATTACACCTGGCCTTACCGGCGTGAGGACGCGTTGGAACTGAAACCGAACCAGAGTTTAACCGGCCTGTATGTGGGCACGCCAGGCAACCACCGCGTCGATTGCGAAATCCGCTATGCACTCAACGACAGCAATTGGGAGCCATTGGAATTGGGGCAATTCATTTCACTCATTGGGCCTTCACCAGACGAATACCGCTTCCAGTTGGAAACGCTGAGCACAGCGGTGACGGGGAGTAAAAATACGTTTACAATTACCAAGTTGCCCCACTATTATGAAACGTGGTGGTTTAACGTACTGGTATTGATGGCTGTGGCCGGAGCAATCGGTAGTTTTTTCAGGTACCGCGAGAACATCCTGCGAAGCGAAAAAAAAATGCGAATCAAGATTGCCAGCGACTTGCATGATGAAGTTGGGAGTTCATTGACCCGCATCTACTTCCAAGCGGATATGCTGTCGGCAAAACACCGGGAGTTGCCCGACGACAAACAGTTGCGACAGATTGCCGACACGAGTAGACAGGCATTACTCACCATGAGCGACATGGTTTGGTCGATAGATTCGCGCTTCGATACGGTGAAAGACCTGGTAATCCGTATGAAAGATTATCTCTATAAGCTGCATGACGAGCTGGAGATTGCCTATGGGTTTGAGGTGGGGGGTGACCATTCGGCACGGATGGTGCCACAAATCATCCGGCAGAACTTATTCCTCATTTTTAAGGAAGGGTTAACCAATGCTGTTAAGCATGGCGACGGGTCGAAAATTACCATCGAATTGGATTTCGATCGCGAGATTCGGCTCATGATCGAGAACGGAGGCGTGGACGGAAACGACTACATCGCTGACCAGCAGGGGGGGCGTGGGCTGGAAAATATGCGGAAACGGGCCGAGCGGATGGGTGGGAAATTGACCCACGTCGCGGAAGCAGGGGTGTTCCGGCTAACATTGGTTGTTCCGTAATGGTAGATGTGTATCCGTAAATCTTACAAATCAATCCTATAATTCCGTAACGTTCCTTCGCTGAAAAGTAGCCAACTTTGCATTGTACAAAGAGCAATCGAGATATGGCAACAAATAATCATAACGAAGTCATCTATCTTCCGTTGGAAGATGTAGAAAGCGAGCACTGTGCCTTGATAGTCGAAAAAGGGTTGGCACGGATCAAAGGCGTAGAAAGCCATAAAGTAGAGCTGAATAACCGCAGAGCAGCCATTACCGTGAGCAATGAGGCTGTTGTTTCCGAAGCGGTTCAAGCCATTAAAGACCTGGGATATGGCGTAACTACCGCAAAAGGCGTTTTCCCTGTTTTGGGCATGACCTGTGCCTCCTGTGCCGGTAGTGCTGAAAGCATTGTACAACACCAACCCGGCGTAGTGAACTCATCCGTGAATTTTGCGACCGGCAATCTCACGGTGGAATACCTTCCGAATATAACCAACGCCACAACACTTCAGAAGGCCGTTCAAGGTGTAGGCTACGATTTGCTGATTGAAGATGAAACCAAACAACAGGAAACCCTGGAGGCCATACACGCGGATAAGTTCAAAAAACTTAAAAGTAAAACCATCTGGGCGGTTATGCTATCGCTTCCGGTCGTCATTATCGGCATGTTCTTTATGGATATGCCCTACGGCAACGAGATTATGTGGGCATTCTCTACGCCGGTCGTTTTATGGTTGGGTAAAGACTTCTTTATCAATGCCTGGAAGCAAGCAAAGCATCGCTCCGCCAATATGGATACATTGGTAGCGTTGAGTACAGGCATTGCCTATGTATTCAGCGTGTTCAATATGTTATTTGCTGACTTTTGGACAAAAAGGGGATTGGAAGCGCACGTATATTTTGAAGCAGCAGCCGTCATTATCGCCTTCATCCTGTTAGGGAAATTGTTGGAAGAACGAGCCAAAGGGAATACGTCGTCGGCCATCAAAAAACTGATGGGCCTGCAACCGAAGATGGTAATCGTGACCGAAGCCGACGGCACGGAAAGGCAAAAACCGATTGAAGATGTAAACGCAGGTGATGTTATTTTGGTCAAACCGGGAGAGAAAATTGCGGTGGATGGCATGGTTGTTTCGGGAACGTCGTATGTAGACGAAAGCATGCTGACCGGCGAGCCTGTACCGGTTCTGAAAAAGGAGAACGAAAAAGTATTTGCAGGCACCATCAATCAGAAAGGAAGCTTCCAATTCAGGGCCGTTAAAGTCGGAAAGGAAACCATGCTTGCCCAAATCATCAAAATGGTACAGGATGCACAGGGAAGTAAAGCTCCCGTACAGAAACTGGTGGATAAAATTGCAGGCATCTTCGTCCCCGTGGTCATCGGTATCGCTATCCTTACATTTGTACTCTGGCTGATTCTGGGCGGCGAAAACGGAGTGGTGCAGGGCTTGCTGGCAGCCGTAACCGTTTTGGTCATTGCTTGTCCCTGTGCTTTGGGGTTGGCAACGCCTACTGCTATTATGGTTGGTGTGGGCAAAGGTGCTGAAAACGGTATCTTGATTAAGGATGCGGAAAGTTTGGAACTGGCGAAAAAGGTAGATGCTATTATTCTGGACAAAACAGGGACGATTACACAGGGAAGACCGGAAGTAACCGGTATGCACTGGTTGGATGATGACGATGCTACCAAAGCTATCCTATTCAGCATTGAAAAGCAATCCGAACACCCATTGGCAGAGGCTGTGGTCGACAACCTGCAAGGTATTGCTATTACTACTTTGACCAATTTCGACAGTATCACAGGTAAAGGTGCTAAAGCAGACCATAATGGCGAAACCTACTATGTGGGCAATAGAAAGCTGCTGGCTGAAAACAATATCGACATTGCGGAATCCTTGAAAGAGGAAGCTGACGAGTGGGGCAAACAGTCCAAAACCGTTATTTGGTTTGCAAACAGCAAACAGGCGCTTTCGGTAGTGGCTATTTCTGATAAGATCAAGGAAACATCGATTCAGGCGATTAAAGAAATGCAGGAGATGGGCATCGAATTGTATATGCTCACCGGTGATAATGAAGCGACAGCCAAAGCCATTGCTGGGCAGACAGGCATTCAGCATTACAAAGCGGAAGTATTGCCACAGCACAAAGCTGATTTTGTGCACGAACTGCAACAGCAGGGCAAAGTGGTCGCAATGGTTGGCGATGGCATCAACGACAGTACCGCGCTGGCAACGGCCGATGTGAGTATCGCCATGGGTAAAGGTTCGGATATCGCCATGGACGTGGCTAAAATGACCATCATATCGTCAGACCTGACGAAAATACCACAAGCGATCCGATTGTCGAAACAAACCGTTGCAACCATCAAGCAAAACCTGTTCTGGGCGTTCATCTACAACCTGATCGGCATCCCTATTGCGGCAGGTATTCTTTATCCGATAAACGGTTTTTTACTGAACCCAATGATTGCAGGAGCAGCAATGGCATTGAGTAGCGTAAGTGTGGTCAGTAACAGTTTGCGGTTGAAGTGGAAAAAATGAGGCGGTGGGTGTAAAATTTCACATGATGGAAAATAAAGAATTGCAATTAGATAGGCTTCTTTTTTATGGAATCCAGTTTTTTTAAAAAAATAATTTCATAGTTTTACGTTGTTGAAAAATTTGAGTAGATATATCGGTGCAGTTATACTTTTCTGTCTAGGGTTCTTTTTTACCCCCAGTCAAAGTTATGCATGCGCAAAAAAATCAACAAAAACCGAGCAAAATTCCTGTACTAAGGGAGAATCCGATAATTCAAAAGAGCAAGATTGCTGTAAAATCAAATCCTGCGAAAAAAGCAAAGAGGATAAGGGACATTGCAGCGGTAGCTGTAAGGACAAATCCTGCAATAACATTACATCTTCTATGGGTTTGACCCCATTTGTGGAAATAAAAAGTGCCCATTCGGCAGAAGCTAAAAAACAAAAAATCGGTTTCAAAGAGGCCTACTATTCTTCAGGCTATTCTTCCATTTGGCAACCACCTAAAATAGGCTAAAACCATGGCTTGCTAGCCATAGTTGTGTCCGACCGAAAGCGATCAATAGCTTTCGAATTCCTTTATATTCAAAAAAATCAAAAACATTCAAAAATGGAATCAATATCAAAAATAGTGATGGTAATCGCCGTATTACTATCCAGTGTAAGTGGTTTTGCACAAATTAAAAACACCAAAACGGAGACTGTAAAAATTTACGGCAATTGCAGTATGTGTAAAACTACTATAGAGCAGGCCGGAAATGTAAAAAATACAGCCATTGTAGCATGGAATAAAGAAACCAAGTTGGCTACGCTTACCTATGACGAAAAGAAAACCAGCCAGGATGAAATCCTGAAACGTATTGCTTTAGCGGGCTACGATAGTGAAAAGTATTTAGCTCCGGATGATGTATATGCCAACCTGCCGGGTTGTTGCCAATATGATAGAACATTAAAGCCAGTATCAATAGCCAAGGCTAAGACAATTACGGCTGATGCTCAAAATGTACCACAGCTGAAAGTGGTTTTAGATAACTATTTTTCTGTGAAAGATGGCCTTGTAAAAACCGACGCAGGTATAGCAAGTGCAAAAGCTACAGCATTGTTAGAAGCCATTAAAGCCGTAGAAATGACGAAACTGTCCAATGAAGAACATGCTGTTTGGATGGAAGTATTGGAAGACTTGTTGGCCAACGCAGCGGAAATTGCGCGTTCCAAAGACGTTGCAAAACAAAGAGAAGCCTTCGTATTACTTTCGAAAAATGTCTATGGTTTAGCAACCGTATCTAAAAGCGATGTACCTGTTTACCACCAGCATTGCCCCATGTACAACAACGGTACCGGTGCTAACTGGTTAAGTAAGGAAGAAGGGGTTAAAAATCCATACTACGGTTCTCAAATGCTTACCTGCGGCAGTACGATCGAAACAATTAAATATGCGATTCAATCAATTGAAAATGGATATACAAGTCATTTTTAAAAACAAACTGTTGCCGATTGCCCTATTGCTCTTGGCAACTTTCCCCTTGTTTGCCCAAAAAGTGGTTCGGTATGATTTATATGTAAAGGACACCCTGGTCAATTACGCGGGCAAAGAGAAAAGAGCAATCGCCGTAAACGGACAGATACCGATGCCCACGCTTGCGTTTACCCAAGGAGACACTGCAGAAATTGTGGTGCATAACCAACTGAAAGAAAGCACCTCGTTGCATTGGCACGGCGTGTTCTTGCCCAATAAGGAAGATGGCGTACCGTGGCTAACCCAAAAGCCCATTGAACCGGGTGCAACCTATACCTACCGTTTTCCGATTATCCAACATGGAACACATTGGTATCATAGCCATTCGGGGATGCAGGAGCAAATAGGTATGTATGGAAGTTTCATCATGGAGAAAAGAACCGATGACGAAACGTTTAGAAAGGGTATTGACGACCTGCCTACCGTCCCGCTCATGATAAGCGAATGGACTAACCTGAATCCAAATAACATCAACAGGATGTTGCACAATGCCAATGATTGGGCAGCCATTAAAAAAGATGCAACACAATCCTATGCAGAAGCCATCAAAGAAGGGCACTTTAAAACCAAGCTCACCAATGAATGGAAGCGGATGCTGGCCATGGATGTCAGTGATGTTTATTATGATAAAATATTGATTAACGGAACTCATACATCAGCCTTGGAAGCCGTTGACGGAAAAAGGATAAAAGCTGGGGATAAAGTTCGTTTGCGAATTTCCAATGGAGGTGCGTCTTCCTATTTCTGGCTTCGGTATGCCGGCGGAAAAATGACCGTTGTGGCAAGTGATGGGAATGATGTGAAACCTGTGGAAGTCGACCGACTGCTTATTGCCGTATCGGAAACTTATGATATCGTGGTAACTATTCCCGATGACGGTGTTTCCTATGAATTACTGACCACTACCGAAGATCGCACACGGTCTGCCAGCTTCTTTGTAGGTACTGGTGTTAGGCAATTGATTTCACCGCTTCCAAAGCTAAAGTATTTTGAGGGCATGCGGATGATGAACGATATGATGAAAATGAATGGCGATCTGGATGATATGGGGATGAAAATGAGCTTGCAGCAAATGGATATGAACACGGTGATGTATCCAGAAATTACCGGTGACGGGAAACAAGAAAAACAAGACCATAGCCATCATCAGATGGATCACGCATCGACGACAAATTCGCACGATGCCCCTGCTATGGGTGATATCGTTACCTTAAACTACGCGATGCTGGAATCGCCCCATAATACGTCACTTCCTGAAGATGCCCCTGTAAAGGAATTAAGATTTACCCTTACCGGGAATATGAATCGTTATGTGTGGAGCATGGACAATAAAGTTATGTCGGAAACGGATAAGATATTCGTCGAGAAAGGAGAAGTGCTACAGATCACGTTGTATAACAATTCCATGATGCGACATCCGATGCATTTACATGGCTTTGATTTCAGGGTAATCAATGGCAAAGGCGAAAAATCACCGTTAAAAAACGTGTTGGACATTATGCCAATGGAAACAGACACCATTGAATTTCTGGCAAACGAAGAGGGCGATTGGTTTTTTCACTGTCATATCCTTTACCACATGATGGCCGGCATGAACCGCGTTTTTGCGGTCGGCGATTATCAAAATCCCTATTTGCCCGATAAAGCAAAGGCCTATAAAATGTTGCAAATGGAAAGCAATATGCCCCATTTTATGATTGAAAATGATTTTGCAACCAACGGTAACGATGGGGAAGCCATGCTGCAGAATGCTCGTTGGAGCTTAGGCACCGAATGGCGTTTGGGTTACAACGACATGCATGGCTATGAAGTAGAGACCCATTTGGGAAGATACATCGGGAAAATGCAATGGTTTATGCCGTTTATCGGTTTCGACTGGCATTACCGTAAAATGGGTATGGACGAACATGAAACTAATTTATTCGGACAAAAGAATGAAAAAGATAACAGAACCGCGGTAAGTTTAGGGGTTATGTATACTTTGCCCATGCTGCTGAATGTTCAGGCAGAAGTGTACCACGATGGCATTGTTCGTTTGTCGTTGATGCGTGAAGATATTCCGGTTTCCAAACGATTACGTGCGGGGTTTATGGTGAATACCGATAGGGAATATATGGGTGAACTAAAATATGTCATCAATAAAAATATGGGCATCCGAGCACATTACGACAGTGATATGGGATTTGGCGTGGGATTGTCTTTGAATTACTGATTATTTCTTCGCGATGGCTTCTATGTTTGCGATGGAGTTTTGGTGGGGTACAACGATACTCCCCAAAAAGGGGGGGTGATTTTAATAGGCATTCCCTACCTTTACAGCATGATACGCCTAGGCATTATTGAAGACGATGAGCAGATCCGACGGATGCTGGTGGATTTTTTCGTCGG
>Ga0182739_1003850_pt1 | contig 12788 bp, 12 predicted proteins | sample eDN5th30CBELigBY_FD_128873 | JGI IMG/M metagenome (GOLD analysis project Ga0182739, IMG submission 128873) | Enriched backyard soil microbial communities from Emeryville, California, USA - eDNA 5th pass 30_C BE-Lig BY (version 2) (version 2) | ecosystem: Environmental > Terrestrial > Soil >... | reverse complement strand
GAGTCTGGCGTCGTCGAGTTGATCGACTCTGGCACCACAATTGGTCGTCACCAGTTCGAGTTTATCCGGATCGTAGCTGAGTACGCGGGGAACGAAATCGCATTCGCGACTTTCCAGATATTGCAGAACTCGGAGTTCATTCTCAAACCGTTGCTGTGCATTCTGGTGCCGGAAATATTTATGAACGGTGCCGTCATAGCCAATCTTGACCATTGCCCGGGCTGTGTTCTTGGCCTCTTCCATCAACTCACCTTCAACGATCCCGGCCAGGACGCAAACACACCGGATGGGCCCCGTTTGACGACGCGGCAGGCAGCATTTCAGGGAACGAATTCACACGGAGCAGGTCCAGGCATTTCTAGTGCATTGTCAATTTAAAAAATTCGGGTAGGGCTTAACACAAAGTCCGACAACGGAGGACGTTTCGCGATCACGGACCCGAAATCCAAGCCCTGACAGGGCACGAGAGCGTTTTTGTCAATCTTGTGGCGGACTTGCCTCGCGGCATTCAGTCTTTCATCAAGTGAAATCTCTTCGACGCGGGCACATGATAGACCAAACTGGTCTAATTCTATCATGCCTGTGATTCGCCGGACAGCGAAACGAAAGACCAGCCCAGACGAGGACCATGCGCTCCGGCAAGCGGTCGCCATACAAAAGCCGTCATGCGGTGCATGATCTACGGCGACTTGAGCTCCAGCTTCAACGGCGCCATGCCCTGGCTGACATCAACGTCGAGGCCCGAAGTGGCGATGCTGGTGTATTTTTCCGGAACAAGACTTGGTGGAGCGGGCGGGATATCGTTGGAATCGAGAGGAGCTGTTCCCTTTGACTCATCTGGCGCCAGAATGCATAACTGATATTTTCCAACAATGACCCCCGGGGAAGAAACCGTCGTGATCGCGTTGAACTTTCCATTCACGATATTTCCAACGGCCGATTGTCCAGCAACCTGGTCCACCGGATAAAACAGGACAGACCCGGAGGGAAGCGGTTTTCCATCCAGGGTCACAACACCACGAACTGGAACCAGGTTCTCGAAGGGCTTGGTCTCGCCAGTGCAGCCTATCGACAACCAGCAGAAGAGCAGTCCAGGCAGAATGGCCGGGAAAAGCTGGGAGTTGCATCGCATCGTCACGCATCCCTTTTAAAACAGATTGGTCTCTCATGTGCCCGCGCTATAGACCAAAACTAGTCGAGAGCCCTGCCAGGGCTTGGATTCGGGGGACGTGATCGCGAAACGTCTTCCGTTGTCAGACTTTGCGCGAAGACCTTCCCTCAATTTTAGAATAGACGAAGCACGAGAGCGTTTTTGTAAATCTTGTCGTGAACTTGCCTCGCGGTATTCAGTCTTTTAACAAATGAAACCTTTTCGACGCGGGCACACACTAGACCAAACTGATTTAGTATTCTCCGATGACCTTCCCATCAGCTTTTGCGCCCAGGTAATTGAACGTGTTAAAGTCAATATTTTCACTAAGAAATGTAATACTTCCGTCTGCTCTCAGAACATGGGCTCCGCCCGTGTGATAACTCCCCATGCCAGCATTTTTCTTCCAGTCATCGGCTGCAAAATTCGTGCTGGGGCTGTTTAGTTTGAGCCATGTAAATGTTCCCTGAAAATTCGTACTGAACATTCCATGATATTGAGTTAAATCCGGACGAATTTCTCCGAGCATAATCGTATTCGTCAAGCCATCCGTCACATCACGGATGGTGCTGGAATAGACATTTCGGCCTCCAAACATCCCCGGACAGTCCGCGGGACTCGGACTGCTCCAGCCCTTATAGGCCGTGGATGTACTCCCATAGTCACAAAATGAGGGAGAAGAGGGACAATCATAATTATTGGGAGTCTGATCATTCCCTTGCGGACCAGCACAGGGAGCGTAGCACATTCCCTGCTGGCTGCCGATTGTCTGCCAGGATCCATTAAAGCGTGTTTTAATGCTGTCGATATAAGGATTGCTGGGACAAGCCTGAAACGCGAAACGCTTCCCGGAAAGAAGTGATGAATTGCTGGGGCTCCCGGAAGTACTTGAATTACTGGCATTAAAGTCAAGCTGATTAAAAAGCGGGGCCTGGTCGATATAGGGCAGAATAAACTCCGACCAGGTATGGGAGACCCCAATAACCGTTAATCCGTTTCCAGCATAACCCGAACTGGAATAGGGAAAACGTCGATATGTGTCATGATAATTATGGAGCGCCAGCCCGAGTTGTTTTAACTTGTTTTTGCATTCGGAGCGCCGGGCCGCTTCGCGGGCCTGTTGCACTGCGGGCAACAGCAGGGCGATCAGAACGGCGATGATCGCAATCACCACCAGAAGCTCGATCAGCGTGAAGCCTTTTTGAGCAGATAAAACCAGGCTTCGAGACTTATCTCGAACGGCTCGCGTTAAATTACGCAAACGGGGGGGGGGCAATTGCCTTAACCGCGAAAGAATGCGCATGAAACCTCTCCGAAACGCAGAGACTAAAAGACCTGAATCAGAAATGATGATCAGAGCGGCGTACTTGAATGAATCTGACACGCACTGCCCCGCAACCGGCAAAATCAGAAAACACTTTTTCCGATCGCGATCAAACGCTCAACAAACCTCAGGCAGACGCAGTACCACATTTCAATCTGGAGCGAGAACCAAAATGACTTACGGCTGCCGAATTTGGAGATGATTCAATGAGCTGAAATGTGGATTTCACTTCGGTGATGCTCAAGTCATGACGATACACATCAACCATGCGTAATGTCAAGATAGACTTTCCCGGCTCACCGGACTTTTTCCTTTTCGTTCAGCCTTCGTAGAACCTTGTCAGGGCTGAGAGGTCTGTCCGGAAAGGTCAATTTGTGCTGCGATCGGCTTCTTTTGCGTTCTGAACTTCGTCAGCCTGCATCGACGAATCCTGGGGATTCGTCTGCTTCGGCGTCCTTGTCAGAACACAAATTGTCAGAACACAAATCGCTCGATCTCGCCTGACAAAGCACCTTGCCGGACAGACTCTGAGATTTCGGGAACGTGATCGCGAAGCATCCCCCGTTGTCGGCCTTTTCGTGAAGGCCGACTCTCAATCTCAGATTAGATCGCATTCACGCCGTATGGTCCGGGGACTGCCTCGCGGCATTCCGCTCTTCATCAATCAAAACACCTTTCCCGCAGGCCCAGGCCAGAGCAACTGGCTTTGGACGAAGCGCGAGAGGATTCATCGTTTCACTGGTTGATGACTCGGCGAAACGATGAATCACGGAGACGGCCTACAGGAAATCAGGCTTTGGCTTTGGCATAGCGCCGGGCCACTTCTTCCCAGTTGACGACATTCCAGAAGGCGGCCACATAATCTGGACGGCGGTTCTGGTAGTGCAGGTAATAGGCGTGTTCCCAGACATCCAGTCCCAGAATCGGGGTGCGACCTTCCGAGAGTGGAGTATCCTGATTAGGAGTGCTTTCCACTTTAAGTTGTCCCTTATCCACGGTCAGCCAAGCCCATCCGCTCCCGAAACGGGAGCCTGCAGCGGCGGCAAAATCGGCTTTGAATTTGTCGAATCCACCCAGTTCCGACTTGATGGCAGCCGCCAGATCGCCAGTGGGTTCTCCCCCCCCATTGGGTTTGAGGATTGTCCAGAAGAAGGAATGATTCCAATGCCCGCCACCATTGTTACGAACGGCCGTGCGAATGGCTTCTGGAACAGAGGCAAGATCTTTCATCAGGTCACAGATGGATTTGGCGGCGAGATCCGGGTGCCCTTCCAGTGCCTTGTTGACATTCGTGATATAGGCCTGATGATGCTTGGTATGATGGATCTCCATCGTCCGGGCATCGATATGCGGCTCAAGCGCGTTGTAGGCGTATGGAAGTTCCGGCAATGTGTAAGCCATTTTTTCAGCTCCTGTGGTGAAATGAGAATCGAAGTCCGTATCTCTTCATTCACGTATGATAGACGTCCCGTGCTGCCTCACAACCATTGAGCGGATCTTTTGAAAATACAGGAATTTTCACGCTCGCAATCAAAGCACGTTGCTCTCCAGCCCCCGTACCGAAGGCGTCTCGATGGATGGAATGCTGAAAACCGCGAACAGGACCGGGGGAAATGAGTTCTCAAATTCCATTCCAGCCTGACCATGACGCAGAAATGAATCTGCACGGACTGATGCCCTGAGACGAATTGCTTTGTCACTTTTTCCGACAAATTGATGCCATAACGCATTCTGGAAAGGCGAGACGTTTCATTTCTCACGGCATGGAAAGTAGGATATCGATCAGTTGTCAGTGCGTCTGATTTCCACATTTCACCTTGCATTTCCCCAGCCATCAAGACACAGCAATATGTACGACAAAAATACACTGATCGCCCTGTTTCGAGAACGTGCGCTGAAGTTTGGACAATTTACTCTCGCTTCTGGCAAGCAGGCTGCGTACTACCTTGATGGCAAACAGATCACCCTGCATTCGCGAGGTCTCAAACTGGTCAGCGAAGGCTTGTTGGACCTGATGATGAAAACGGAGGCAGACGCCGTCGGAGGGATGTCCATTGGAGCCGATCCGATTGTTGCCGGCGTTCTGGCGGAAGCAGCATTGCGGGACCGCGACCTGATTGGCGTGCTGATTCGCAAAGAAGCCAAAGGGCATGGAACCAATAAATATGTGGAAGGTCCATTGCAACCCGGCATGAAGGTGGTGATTGTGGAAGACGTAGTCACAACGGGAGGAAGTTCGCTGCTGGCCGTAGATCGAATTCAGGAGTTCGGTTGTGAAGTCGTGCAGGTGCTGGCAATCATTGATCGCATGGAAGGGGGAGCTGGGAATTTTGCCGCCCGCAACCTCCCTTTTCAATCCCTGCTCACCATTGCAGATTTTGGAATGACCCCTCCGGTCCCCGCAACGTGATCCTTTTTTTGTAAAATATGGAGATTGTTCAAAATTTTGCGCATTGCCATCTTGGATTTACGGTTGTCTGGCATGCCCCGATGAAGATTTTGAGTTGCCGTGACCAGCACGCCGATCAGACCAGCACCTTTATTATTCTGGACACTGAATATCCGATTGCCCTGCCAGGGCTTGTTTTAGGAGTGCGTGATCACAAAACGCCCTTTGTTGTCGGACTTTGCGTGAAGACCTACCCGAATTTTTAAAATTGACAAAGCTCTAGACCAGTTTGGTCTCTCATGTGCCCGCGTCGAAAAGGTTTCACTTGATGAAAGACTGAATGCCGCGAGGCAAGTACGCCACAAGATTGACTAAAACGCTCTAGAATAGACGAAGCACGACTTTCATGTCCGCAAATGCCCCCAAATTGACTCCGATGATGCAGCGGTATCTGGAAGTCAAGGCGGAGACTCCAGGAACGATCCTGCTATTTCGAATGGGAGATTTCTACGAACTCTTTCACGAAGATGCACAAGTCGCTGCCAAAGTTCTGGGGCTGACGCTGACCAGTCGCGACAAGGGGTCCACCAATCCGGTCCCCATGGCCGGTTTTCCTTTTCATGCCCTGGAAGGGTATTTGCGAAAACTGATTGCAGCGGGGCATAAGGCCGCGATTTGTGACCAGGTGGAAGACCCAAAGGCCGCGAAAGGGATGGTTCGTCGTGAAGTGACCCGCATTGTCACTCCCGGCACACTGACGGATGAAGCCCTGCTCAACCCCAAGGAAAGCAATTTTCTGGCAGCTGTCTGTCCGGTGAAAGACCGCATTGGACTGGCCTGGCTGGAGTTGTCGACAGGCAAGTTCCAATGCATGGAAGTCAGTGGTCAGGTGAGTGCGGGACCGCTCGGGGCTCAATCCGCCATCGCCGATGAACTGGCCCGGCTTCGCCCTTCCGAATGCCTGTTACCGGACTCTGCCCGGGAGCATCCTGTTTTCGCAGCTGTCATGGAACAGGAGGGAACCGCGATCACAGAACGGTCCGGCTGGTCGTTCACTGCCCAGCAGACTCGTGAACTGCTGCTGAAACATTTCCAGACCGCCACGCTGGAAGGGTTTGATCTCTCTGAGCAAGAGTATGCCGGCACAATTGCCGCGGGAGCACTGCTGGAATATGTCCAGGAGACGCAGAAGTCCGCTTTGGGGCACATTTCCCGATTAGAGCCGTATCGACGCGGCACGAGTCTCCTGATTGATGAAACCACCCGTCGCAGTCTGGAACTGACCCGCACACAGCGGGAAGGGCAGCGGGAAGGCTCTCTCATCAGCGTGCTGGATGAAACCTGCACACCCATGGGAGCCCGATTGCTGATGGACTGGTTGACCAATCCACTCACGGATCGGGTCGCCATTGAGCACCGGCTGGATGCCGTGGAAGAGTTGGTTCGTGATCATAAATTGTGCCGGGATCTACGGGATCTGCTGCAGGAAGCCTATGATCTGCAACGGCTTTCTGCCCGCGTGGCCACACTTCGAGCCTCTCCTCGAGATCTGGCTTCTCTCACCCAGACACTGGTGTTGCTGCCAAAGCTGAAAGCGAAACTGATCGGCCGTTCCTCCAATTTGCTCAACATGCTGGAAGCTCGACTGCAACTGTGCGAGGACGTTCGAAACGAGATTCAACAGCAACTTGCGGATGAACCGCCGCTCTCCATCACTGATGGAGGCATTATTCGTGAAGGTTGGCATGCTGGGCTGGATGAACTGCGAGATCTGGCCCGTGGCGGAAAGAGATGGATTGCCGAATACCAGGCCCAGGAGATGGAGCGGACCGGCATTTCCACATTGAAGGTGGGCTTCAATAAGGTGTTTGGATATTACCTGGAAGTCTCCGCAGCCCAGATGCACAAAGTGCCCGACGACTACATCCGCAAGCAGACACTCAAAAATCAGGAACGATTCATTACCCCGCAGTTGAAAGAATATGAAGATCGGGTCCTGCGGGCGGAAGACCAGTCGAAGGCACTTGAACAGGAACTGTTTCAGACACTGCGTGAACGTGTCGCGGAAGAATGCCGGCAGCTTCAACAGACCGCAGAAGTTCTTTCGAATCTGGACGTCCTTGCCAGCCTGGCCAATCTGGCGGTGAGCGCCCGGTATTGCCGCCCCCGGATTGTCGAAGAATCGGTACTGGAAATTCGTAACGGCCGCCATCCCGTGCTGGATCGTCTGCAGCCATCGGGCGAATTCGTTCCGAATGATGTGGTTCTGGGGGTTTCGGATGCGGAACACAATTCCGGACCGGCTCCGGTCATCGCCCTGATTACCGGACCGAACATGGCGGGAAAAAGTACGTATATCCGTCAGGCAGCCTTGCTGACAATCCTCGCCCAGATGGGCTCATTTCTGCCGGCGGAGACAGCGACGATCGGAATCGCCGATCGCATTTTCGCTCGCGTGGGGGCCAGTGATGAGCTGGGCAAAGGCCAGTCGACATTCATGGTCGAGATGACGGAAACGGCTCGCATTCTCAACACCGCCACCCCGCGCAGTCTCGTTATCCTGGATGAGATTGGTCGCGGCACGAGCACCTACGACGGGATCTCACTGGCCTGGGCCATTACGGAATACCTGCATGATCATCCCTGTTGCCGGACTCTTTTCGCCACCCATTATCACGAACTCACGCAACTTCCACAAACGCTCAAACGGGTCTGCAACTGGAACGTGGCAGTGCATGAACACAACGGCGACGTGGTCTTTCTACATAAGATTGTGCCGGGAGCGGCCGATCGCAGCTACGGCATTCATGTTGCTCGACTCGCCGGAGTCCCCCGCGAAGTCATCAGCCGCGCGGGGCTGATTCTGGAGACGCTGGAAGCGGACCATCAGGATGAACGAGGCCGGCCCACGATTCCAGCCCGGCAGAAGAGGAATACAAAACAGATGATACTGTTCGCTGAACCCGAACATCCGCTTCTGGACGAACTGCGTGAGATGAATCTGGATGAACTGACGCCGCTGGCCGCCCTGCAGAAACTCCACGCCATCAAAGGGCGACTCTGAGCAAGTGGCGAGGAAGCAAGTGATGAGGAAGTTGCTCTTGTCTGTGCCAGGTGCGCGTGATCGGGTTTGTGCGTGCCACCACTCTGAGATTAGAGCGTTTTAGTCAATCTCGTCGCGCACTTGCCTCGCGGCATTCAGTCTTTCATCAGGTGAAACCCTTTCGACGCGGGCACATGATCGACCAAACTGGTCTAGTGCCGATCGTCGTCGTGTGTGTTTTCCTCGGTCATGCCACTCCCCGCATTCGCACTGCTCGCAGAGCAGTGCGACACCAAATTGACGTTCTCAGCGGGGCACCGGGTGCCTGCCATCTATGTGATATCTGCTTCGAACTGTTCGATAATCTGATTTTTCTCATTTAGAATTGCCACGCGGGGACGGTGTGACCTGGCTTCGTTATTGTCCACGTAGGCGAAGGACATCACAATAATGCGGTCACCCGGATGAGCCAGACGGGCCAGAGCGCCGTTCATCTGCATGGTGCCCGAACCGCGTTCTCCCTCAAGTACGTAGGTCTCGCCCCGTGCTCCATTGGAACCGTTTGCCACCAGAACCTGCTCATAAGGCAACAACCCCACCGCATCCATCAGATCACGATCAATGGTGATGCTGCCGTGGTAATGCAATGCCGTCTGGGTGACAGCTGCCAGGTGAAGTTTGGATTTCAAAAGTCGCAGAAGCATTCGAACTAGCGTTTCAGCAGAGAGTCATGAATGAATAAGGGGCACAACCTTCTATTAAAACGGATTCTGTCGAACTTTTCATCAAACTGTCAGAAAAGAAACGCTCACTCCGGAATTCCTCAAAAATGGAAACTCCGCCCTCTTGCTTCGTCTATTCTAGACCAGTTTGGTCTCTCGTGTGTCCGCATCGAAAAGGTTTCACTTGATGAAAGACGGAATGCCGCGAGGCAAGTTCGCCACAAGATTGACTAAAACGCTCTCAAATTGAGGAAAGGTCTTCACGCAAAGTCCGACAACGGAGGGCGTTTTTTGATCACGTCCCCCAATCCAAGCCCTGACAGTGCACTCTGGCCTGTATCTTTTTCAGGGCTGGACCCAGGTGCGCTGCCAGCCAGTGGCATGATGAATCAATTTTGCCCGTAAATGTCCGCTGTGTCGGAGGAAGAGCAGATCCAGTTCATCAATCCGGGTTGCCAAAACAGCAAAATGGGCACGGCCCGCCTGGACGTCTTTCGCCTGGGGAACGGCATCCAACATTCCAGGCGGAAGATTGATCGAGGGATCGTCACATGCTTCCCCAGGAGGAAAAGGAGCCAGGTACGGCACCCGCAACTCCGTTCCCAACTGAGCCCAGTGCTGATCCGCGATGGCGTCCGCCACATGCAGCTTCATGGTCCCGGACATCCGCAATTGAATGCGGTGTTCTGGATGATAAAACAACCAGCTGGCCCCCGGGTTTTGCTGAAATTGCTTTATCTTGAAGGTCCGTAAATCGCTATGGGCGAAGAGCTGACAGGTGGCATGATCGACCTGTCGCAGAACAACGATTCTCTGTTGAGGAGCATCATTCCAGACACTTCCCAGGCAGGGAAGCCGCCAGGCATGTTGGGAGTTTCCACAGGCATGAGCCAGTTCTGCCCAGACTGCAGCCTGCAATTCCGGCAGCGAAACCATTGCGGGATCGAATCGTGGATTTCCGAGATCAATGGGCATGATTTCATCCTGTTAAAGATGTCTGTCAGAACCGGCAGCAAGCGGTTGTGGTCTGATGAGAGTGCATGATAGTCTGCCGGAATGGGTCAGGCTTGAGCACTCTCGAATTTTTCGGATTCTTCCCTCTTTGTACGAGCTTTTCATTTTCGATGATGACTTCCCTGCTGTCGTTTTTGGACCGTTATCACATTCGCCAGGGACGAATGTTGATCGGAGTTTCCGGCGGGGCGGACAGCGTGGCCTTACTGAGATCGTTGCAGCAAGTCTCCAGTTCGCGGCAGCTTCAACTTTACGCAGCCCATTTTGATCATGCTCTGCGAGAAGATTCCCAGGAAGATGCCCGTTGGGTCCAGAACTTGTGTGCGGAACTCAAAATTCCCTGCATTCTCGAACAGCGTCCCGGAAAACTCCCCGGAGAAACCGCAAGTGAATCCACCGTTGCAGAAGAAACGGCCCGAAATTGGCGGTATGACTTTTTTCAGCGTCATCTGGAGAAAGAGGATTGCCGCTGGCTGGCACTGGCGCATACCGCGGACGATCAGGTGGAAACCATTCTGCATCATCTTGTACGAGGGAGTGGCCTGAAGGGGCTGCGCGGGATTCCAGCAATCCGACTGCTTTCCCGCACCGGCCAGAAGACAATTTCATCCCCAAGCGAAATTTCTCAAAAGGAGGCCTGGTTGATTCGCCCCTTCTTGGAAGTTCGACGTGGGGAAATTGAAGCCTCTCTGGCAGCACACCAGCAGCCCTATCGAACCGATTCCACGAATGCCAGCTCAAGGTACACGCGCAATCGCATTCGAAACGAAATTTTGCCGATCCTGCGAAAAGAACTCAATCCGCGTGTGGACCAGGCACTGCTGCAACTTTCACAGCAGGCACAGGACGCCCAGGAGGTGCTCAATACTATTGTCCGTGATCTGTTGACGACGGCTGTGTTAGATCGCCAAATGGGGATTGTGCGCCTGCAGCGGACTATTTTGTTGAATCAGCCGGTGGGCTTGTTGCGAGAATTCTTCAGCGGGCTTTGGGAATTGCAAGGCTGGCCGCGCCAGGGGCAAAGTTTTGCACATTTGGAACAATTGGCCAGAATGGTGCGAACACAGTCTCCGCGACGTCTTTCGTTACCGGGAAAGGTGGAAGCCTGTTGTAGGGAGAAGATCTTTGAATTGCGTCGCACCAACTAGACCAGTTTGGTCTATCATGTGCCCGCGTCGAAAGGGTTTCACTTGATGAAAGACTGAATACCGCGGGGCAAGTTCGCCACAAGATTGACTAAAACGCTCTCGTGCTTTGTCAATTTAAAAAATTCGAGTAAGGCTTCACACAAAGTCCGACAACGGAGGACGTTTCGCGATCACGCACCCCGAGTCCAAGCCCTGGCAGGGCACTAGACCAGTTTGGTCGATCATGTGCCCGCGTCGAAGAGGTTTCACTTGATGAAAGACTGAATGCCGGGAGGCAAGTCCGCAATGAGATTTACAAAAACGCTCTAAACTGTGCCTCGATTGAACCGGGACCGCGGAGCCGACTTCACAATTCTTCATTGAGGGGAATCAGGCGGGAGTCTTTGCGGAGGTATAACGGGTGTTTGGGAAAGCCTGCTTGTGTTTTCCCAAAGCAATGGGCAGTAATGTTCCATTTTTGCAACTGGTTTCGCAGGAATACGTCGCGATCTTGCAAGGCTGCATGAATCCCCCAGCAGCAGACCACCAGATGACTTTTGCGGGTCCAAAGGCGAAGTTGCTGGTTGTTGGCGAGCCCCACGGGATCATCAATACTTTGCAACCCTTGCGGATCGGTGGAGCGAAATGCAAAGGCGTTGAGCATCACGAACTCGCGATATCCCCAGTCCCGGGCAAAGCCAATACACCGTCGTACCGTCGGATCGTTCACCAGTTCCGTTGCGGTCGAAGGGTTCAGTCCGATGAAGGCAATGCGTTCCTGTTGAGTGGCCTGCAAGCGGCCATATCGACGAATGAGGGTATAGCGATATTTGCGGCAGGGAGAATAGGCGGCCCGGCTGAAAACGTCATTCTCAGCATGTCGAGCAATTTCGAGAGTCACGGAAGTTACAAGCTCCCAATTCAGATGTTGCGATGCAGACGTGGCGGAGTGCTCCCACATCTCGATATTACCCGGACTCTTTCCTTCTTGCGATTGATGAACATGCAAGTTGTCCTGAGAGTCCGTCCGGAACGGTCAATTTTGGGGTCGGTCTTCACGCACTGTCCGACAACGGAGGACGTTTCGCGATCACAGCCCCCAAATCCAAGCCCTGTCAGGGCACCAGAAGCTTCTGGATCATCGAAAAACGTGGGCCGGACGTTTCAGGCTGCCGAGACTCCATGTTTTTTTCGACAGGCTGTCAGAAGTATTGAATGAGAATGTGAGGCGGAACAGGTCCCAGTCTCCATATGCCGAATGAGAGTCTCTCTCTTGACTTTCAAGCATTCCTCTCCGCGAACTCCAGAGATTCAGAACTTGAAACCTGCTCGATCCGCTTGTGCATCTTGGTAACAGTGATGCTGCCGGATGGACGGATGGATGGACGATGTCATTTTTGCCGCTCTGGGCAAAAAACTCGTATGCGATGAATTTCTAGCTGGAATCTGCCGAAGATATCGTTAGCATGCTAACTATTAAGGTTCGTGCCCAGCGGCCGCATTCGGCTAGAGCTTCGTCAATTTTAAAAATTGGAGTAGGACTTCACGCAAAGTCCGACAACGGAGGACGTTTCGCGATCACGGATCCGAAATCCAAGCCCTGACAGGGCACGAGAGCGTTTTTGTAAATCTTGTGGCGGACCTGCCTCGCGGCATTCAGTCTTTCGTCAGGTGAAACCCTCTCGACGCGGGCACATGATGGACCAAACTGGTCTAAAGAAATTCAAAGGGACAGGTCGTGGCCATTCAGTACGATTTTGAAGCCAGCGTGGGATATTGGGCGACGATCACGTCGATCGCTTTTTGTCGCGCTTTGAATCAGGAACTGGCGCCGCTGGGAATTACACAACGGCAGTCTCAGGTACTTGCCTGTCTGGTTCAACAGGGAACATTGTCTCAGTGCGAACTGGCCGATTGTCTGGATATTGAAGCTCCGACTCTGGCAGGCATTATCAGTCGTATGGAGGCAGCGGGCTGGGTCAAACGGAATTCCTGTTCAAAAGATCGACGCAAAAAACT
>Ga0182739_1003846_pt1 | contig 12792 bp, 5 predicted proteins | sample eDN5th30CBELigBY_FD_128873 | JGI IMG/M metagenome (GOLD analysis project Ga0182739, IMG submission 128873) | Enriched backyard soil microbial communities from Emeryville, California, USA - eDNA 5th pass 30_C BE-Lig BY (version 2) (version 2) | ecosystem: Environmental > Terrestrial > Soil >... | reverse complement strand
GGCCGCGGCGTTCCCGGGCTCGGGGGGGACCTATCACTTTTTTGATGCCGTCTACGGCGAGTCGCGCAGCGGCCGGGTCCTCAAGTTTCTCTTCGTCTGGCAGTTCCTCTTCAGCGCCCCGCTGGAAGTGGCCAGTGGAGCGATTGGCCTGTCGCACTACGTGGGCTACCTCTGGCCGATCCTGAAGCGAACGGCCTGGACCTGGCATGTCGCGTTGCCCGGGCTCGGCTCCTTTTCCTGGCAGGTCCAGAACGAGCAACTTCTGGCCCTTGTCGTGATGGGGGCGATCACAGCCCTGGCCTATCGCCGCATCGAGGTGGCCGGCCGCTTGATGGTCATCCTCTGGGCCGGCATGCTCGCTACCGTGGTCGTGGTGATCGCCTCCGGAATGGGACACTTCAATGCCGCTCAGGCATTCGACTTCCCACCCGGCGCCTTCACCGTCGACCGTCGCTTCGTGCTCGGCCTGGGCGGTGCCGTCGGGATCGCGATGTACGACTTCCTGGGTTACTACCAGATCTGCTACCTCGGCGACGAGGTCGACGACGCCCCCCGGACGATCCCGCGGGCGATCCTGATCTCGGTTGTTGCGGTCGCCCTGGTCTATCTGACCATGAACGTGAGCATCCTCGGCGTCCTGCCCTGGCACGAGGTCACGGCGTCGTCGCACGTGGCCAGCGACATGATGCAACGCCTGTACGGCTCGTCCGCCGCCCGGCTCCTGACCTTGATGATCGTCTGGACGGCGGCGGCCTCGACCTTCGCCGCCTTGCTCGGCTACAGTCGGGTCCCGTACGCCGCAGCCCGCTCCGGTCACTTCTTCAAGGCCCTGGCGCAAACTCACCCGACCGGTCAGTTCCCTCATCGCTCGTTGCTTCTGGTAGCCGGGCTCGCCACGCTCGCCTGCCTGGCCGATCTCGTCACGGTGATCGAAGCCTTGCTCACCTCGCGGATCCTGATCCAGTTCGTCGCCCAGATCGCCACGGTGTTCTACCTGCGGACCCGCCCCGACCTCCGGGATAAGTTGCGGTTCCGGATGTGGCTCTTTCCCTTGCCGGCGCTGGTGGCGCTTGGAGGTTGGCTCTACGTTTTCGCCGCCTCACGCCCCGAGATCATCCTCTACGGGGTCGGGTCATTGGCCCTGGGCGGCGTCGTCTTTGAGGTGTGGAGTCGACTTGCCGCCGGCTCACGGCTTGACCCTGATGCTCCGGGCTGAGACCCTGTTGCTGTTGCCGAGCCGCATCCAAAGTCAGGGAACCGGCGACAGGGAGAACGTTCGCGCTCCAGGTAAGAGGGCCTCTCGAATGCGTCGTCTGTTTCTGGTCATGACAGGGCTCCTCGGGCTGATCACGGTCACCCAGGCCCGGGCCGAGCTCGAAGTCGGAGCCGCCCGAATCGATATCACGCCCGATTACCCGATCCGGCTCCACGGCTACCTCAGCCGCAACGAAGAATCCAAGGGTGTCGCCCAGAAGATCTGGGCCAAGGCGCTCGCCATCAGCTCAAAACCGGGACGACGCGCCATCCTCGTCTCGGTCGATAGCCTGGGCATCCCGTTCGAGATCGTGGATGAGGTGGCGCGACGACTCGCGACCAAGGCCAAGATCCCGCAGGCCGACTTCGTGGTGGCCGCATCGCACACCCACAGCGCCCCTTGCCTGTCGGGGATCGCGCCGAACATCTTCGGCAAGCAGATCGTCGACAACGAGCAGGCGACCATCGATCGCTACACCCGCGAGCTCACCGACAAGCTCGAGCAGGTCAGCCTCGCCGCGCTCGACGACCTTCGGCCCGGCCGGCTCGACTGGGCCCAGGGGCAGGTCGGATTCGCCAAGAACCGTCGAACCAAAGGAGGACCCGTCGACCACGCGATGCCGGTCCTCCGAGCCACCGACCTCGACGGCAAGGTCCGGGCCCTGCTCGTGAACTACGCCTGCCACTGCACCACGCTCGACCCCACCGATAACAAGATCAGTGGCGACTGGGCCGGCCATGCTCAGGAAGAAATCGAGCGAGACCACCCCGGCGCCATCGCACTGACGGTCGTCGGCTGCGGTGCCGACTCGAATCCGGCGAACCGAACCAGCGGCATCGCGGCGGCCACCGCGGCGGCGCTGAGCAACGGCCGGGCCATCGCCGACGAGCTCAACCGGCTCATCAAGTTGGGCGCAAGCTCAGTCCCGGGCAAGTCACCCTGGCATCCCTTGGACTCAGCCCCCAACGCATCGCCGAGGGCCGAGGTAAAGCTGCCGTTCGACACTCTGCCCACACGCGAACAACTCGAGGCGCAGATCAAGGCGGGGGGACCGCCAGGCTACAACGCGTCCGTCCAGCTCGCCAAGCTCGACCGCGGCGAACCGCTCCAGCGCGACGTCAACTATCCGGTTCAGGTCTGGTCGTTCGGCAACGAACTGGCCATGGTGTTCCTGCCGGGCGAAGTGGTTGTCGACTATGTGCTTCGACTCAAGCAAGAGTATGACCCGAGCCGGCTCTGGGTCACCGCCTATGCCAACGACGTCCCCTGCTACATCCCCTCGGAACGCATCCTCCGCGAGGGAGGCTACGAGGGCGGAGGGGCCATGGTCTACTACGCCCGGCCAACCCGTTTCAAAACGGGCATCGAAGACCTGATCATTTCAACTGTCAATCGGTCGATGCCCGAGGGTTTCCGTTCCCACCCCAAGGCCGCAGAGCCGGCGAAGGCAAACGACGAGGCCCCCAAGGCCAAGTCGCCGGCTGAAGCCCTGGGCGCGATGCGGGTCAAGCCGGGGTTTCGCGTCGAGCTCGTAGTCGCCGAGCCGCTGGTCCTCGACCCCGTCGCCATCGACTTCGGAGCCGACGGCAAGCTCTGGGTCTGCGAGATGCGCGACTATCCCACCGGCATCGATGGCAAGTGGAAAGCAGGGGGGGTCATCAAGGTCCTTGAGGACCGAGACGGCGATGGACGCTACGACACGGGGACGAACTTTCTCGAAGGGCTGCCGTTCCCTACCGGCGTGATGGCCTGGCGGAAGGGAGCCCTGATCTGCTCGGCCCCCGAGATCATTTACGCCGAGGACACCAACGGCGACGGCAAGGCCGACATTCGCAAGGTGCTCTTCCGCGGCTTCGCGACCGAGAACTATCAGGCCCGGGTCAACGGCCTGTCGTACAACCTCGACAACTGGGTGTACGGCGCCAACGGACTGATCGGAGGCACGATTCACGGCACGGCCACCGGGCGTGAGATCAACATCGGCGGACGTGATTTCCGGATCAAGCCCGACACCGGCGTCATGGAGCCCGCCTCGGGCCTGACCCAGCAAGGGCGGATCCACGACGACTGGGGCAACCAGTTCGGCAACACGAACAGCGACTGGCTCCGACACTACCCCTTCCCAGACCACTACGCCACCCGCAACCCCAGGGTCGCCGCCCCAGGTCCCATGGTCTACGTCGCGCGCGACCCGGACAACCAGCGGATCTACCCCACCAGCCGAACGCTCGAACGGTTCAACATGCCACAGAGCGCCAACCGGGTGACCTCGGGATGCGGCCCGGCCATCTACCGCGACACCCTGCTCGGCGATGGCTACCTGGGAAACTCATTCACTTGTGAGCCAGTCCATAATGTCGTCCACCGCGAAGTCCTCGCTCCCGACGGGGTCACCTTCGCCGGTCATCGCGCCGGGGACGAGAAGACCTCGGAGTTTCTCTCCTCGACCGACAACTGGTTCCGGCCCGTGCAGGTACGGACCGGGCCCGACGGTGCACTCTGGGTGGTCGACATGTATCGATCCGTGATCGAGCACCCGCGATGGATCAGCCCCCAGCAGCTCGCCACGCTCGACATCCGAGGCGGGGCCGACAAGGGGCGAATCTACCGTGTGATTCCGGAGGGACAGACGCCGCGTCCCGTGCCGATCCTCGATCGCCTGTCGACGGCGGAGCTTGCCCGACAGCTCGATAGTCCCAACGGCACCCTGCGCGACAACGTGCAGCGGCTCCTCGTCGAACGCGCGGATCGCGCCGCGGTGGCCCCGCTGAAGCAACTCGCGGCCAGCAGCAAGCGGCCCGAGTGCCGAATGCAGGCGCTCTGCACCCTTGATGGCCGCGCGGCCCTGGAAGCAGCCGAGATCGTGACGGCCCTGACCGACTCATCGGCCGGCGTGCGGCGGCAGGCCGTACGACTCGCAGAGCCATGGATCAGCAAGAGCGACGAGATTGCCCGAGGTCTGACTTCCCTGGTGTCCGACCCCGACCTGACGGTTCGCTACCAACTCGCACTGAGCCTGGGCGAGTGGGACAACCCCAGGGCCGGTGAACTGCTCGGCCAGCTCGCTCTGCGGGATGGGAGAGACGTCTGGGTGAGGGGAGCGATCCTGAGCTCGGCCCGGAAGCACCCGGGACCGATCCTGGCCGCGTTGGTCTCCGAGCAGGCGAATCCCAAGATTCGGTCGGCCATGATCGGACCGCTGATCACCACGATGGCCTCATTTCGCCAGGCCCGAGAACTCGTGACGCTCCTTGACTCGCTACCGAAACCCGCCCAGGGCCAACCGCTCCAACCCTGGTGGTTCGCCCTGGCCGCGGAGTTCTCCGGCGCGGCCGATGCCGAGGTCTTTCCATCGACCCCCTTCTTCCAGGAGCTCTTCAAACAAGCCCGGGCTCTGGCCAGGAGTGAGACGGCGGACCGAACCGATCGTCTGACCGCCATCCGTATTCTCGGCCACGAACCGGCGAATCAGGCGGCCGACATCACCCTGCTCGGCGAGTTCCTCGAACCGCGCAACGCTCCGGCCATCCAGCTCGCCTCGGTGCGGGCGCTGGCGACTCTGGGCCGCGAGGACGCCACAAGCCTACTGATCGCCGCGCTTCCGCAGATGGGTCCCTCACTCCGCCCCTCGGCCGTCGACGCGCTGCTGGCCCGGAAGCCCTCGACCGAGGCCTTGCTCAGCGCCCTCGAGGCCAAGACGATCGCGCTGACTGACATTGATGCCAGCCATCGCCAGAGACTGTTGGAACAGTCCGACGCCGCCACCAAGGCCCGCGCCGAGAAGGTTCTGGCCACGGTTCGGCCGCGCGGTCGCGCCGAGGTCCTGGAGAACTACCGCGCCGCCGTCGAGAAGACAGGCGATCCCAGTCGAGGCAAGGCCGTTTTCGCCAAGGTGTGCGCAAGCTGCCACAAGTTCGACGGCCAGGGGCACGAGGTCGGACCCGACCTCGCGGCCCTCACCGATACCACCCCCGAAGCGTTCCTGACGGCGATCCTCGATCCGAACCGTGAGGTCGATGCACGCTACGCCGCGTACACCGCCGCCATCACCGATGGCCGGGTCGTCACGGGCCTGATCGCCGCCGAGACCGGCAACGCCCTCACCTTGAAGCGGCAGGAAGGCGCGCTCGACGTGATCCTCCGCGCCGATCTCGAAGCGCTCAAGACGACGGGGCAGTCGCTCATGCCCGAAGGACTCGAGAACGACCTGAAGCCCGCCGACCTGGCCGACCTGGTCGCCTATCTCGTCTCGGGCGCGCGGCGGCCGAAGACTCTCGAGGGGAACCACCCCGAGACGGTCGTCCAGGCGGCCGACGGCTCGTTGCGGCTGACCGCCGCGACCGCCCAGGTCTTTGGCTCGACGCTGACCTTCGAAACCGAGTTCGGCAACCTCGGTCTCTGGCAGAGCGCCGACGATCAGGCGGCCTGGACCTTGCGCATCGAGCGGCCGGGCACGTTCACCGTGTCCATGGAGTGGGCCTGCGCCAACGAATCGGCCGGCAACCACTTCCAGGTCCGCGCCAATGACAAGGTTCTCCCAGGGACCGTCGACGGCACGGGCGCAGGAACCTGGTCGCGGTATCGCTCGATCTTCGTGGGCGAGTTGACCCTGCCGGCCGGAACCCATCGCCTCGAGTTCCGACCCGTCGGCCCGATTCGTAACGCGCTTCTCGACCTCCGCGCCGTTACTCTCACGCCGCGTGCGAACTGAGAGTCGGACTCAGACGGACCCGCTCCGGCGGTCCTCAACCTCGGGTGGCTGGGGTTAAAGCGCAGCGTGCCCCGGATGCCAACAGCCTTGGCCTCCGGAGCTGCTCCTGGGCACGCTGCGTCTGAGTCGTGTATCCGGCTCATTCCAAACCCCGGCTGAGCCGGCGGTGCCACCGACTTCGGTCTTGCTTCATGCGAAACGGAGGCTCGGACGATCCAGTCGAGTCTCATACGACTTGGCACATGCCTCAATTAGCATTGTATTTACTAAGCTTTTGAATACACCCTTGCATGACAGGCCTTGGCCTGCCAGTCTTCGGCCAGCTCTGGCAGGCTAGGGCCTACCCGACAAGGGACACCACCTCGTCAAGCGCCTTGGCGGATACACGATTTGGCCCCGGCCTCCCGACACCCATTGACGGCTGGACAGAGGCCTCCGGGACAGACTCTGAACGCGCAACACCGTTGCGGCTGGCCTGGCGAAGGCCAAGGACTCTTCGTTCCTGAATCCTCAACGCTCCCAGGCCACCGCAACCGTCGCCTCCCAATCGCTGCCCGCCAACGAGAGTGGGGCGGCCTCGCCCTCTTGGCCCTTCTAAAACTTCGCAAGTAATCCTATGATCACATTATGCCTAAATCCATCGGTGGGGCCCGCCGCGAGTTCGTGCGTCCTCCGAGTCGACCCGCCCCATGCTCGCCCGGCCTCTGAGACAGCCGAGGCCTGACAGGGCACCGATCCGAGTCCTTGCTCTGAAGCGACTCTCAAGCCTCCACCATGGGCCTCGAACAGGACCACGAGCCGGTCTTGACCCTTTTTGCACGAAGGGCTACTGTGCCGGGGCTTGGCTTGAAAGTCGATCAAGGATTCCAGAGAGGTGAGGCGCACGATGCGACGGATCGCGCTAGCGGCCACGGGACTCTTCGGATTGTGGAGCACCGGCTGTAGCACGGTCGGACCGATCGCTGCGCCCGTCATGAGTGCGACGGCCTTCACCTACACGGCGGGGCGTGCCACCCAGGACTTCCCCTATCCTCCCAACACGGTCCAGTCGGCCATCACCGGCGGCATGGACGACTTGAGAATCCACTCGGTCCACTTGACCAACGACGCGGGCATCCTGGTCTACACCGGGACCACGGCCGACAATCGCCGCGTCTCGGTCACGATCCGGCCCCAACTGGCCGCCTCACGCCTGAGCATCCGAATCGGGTGGTTTGGCGACGAACCGCTGTCGCGAGCCCTGATGGATCGGATCGCAATCCGGTTGGGCGAGCTCCCCCCCTCGGCGATCCCGGTCGATCCCCCCAGCGAGCCCGCCTCGAATCCTTACTTCTCAAAGGATGCGGTTCCCGACTCGGTGATGCTCCGCGACCAGGCGGACGCAATTTACCGCGATACTCCGGTCCCGTGATCTGTCCCCATTGAGCGACCGGACGACAGTTCAAGCGACGCGCCCTACGCCCCCTTTGCGCACGCCGTTCCCCTTCGAGGGAACCGGTAGATCGAGTTGATCGAGCCCCTCACTCGCTCCCCCCTCAACGGTGATGCGATCGGCTATGGCCGGCCCGCGCGGGAGGACCGCCGGAGAGTTCCAGAGTCGTCGGCGGCCGCCTGAGTGGGGGTGTTGCGGCACGGCTACCGGAAGCGCTTTCGGACCCGATTCCGCCGGAGCAGCGCTGACCGCGTACACGGCAGGGTCCGTTTGAATTTACATTTCTCAATTTTCACTCGATGCGGCTCGGCCGCCGTGGCGCTGGCAGAACGCCTGGTCGTCGGTCCTCGGAGTTCGATCGAGCAAGATGCCAAAACGAGCAACACGAGGGAGCCCTTGAGCCCCGTCGTGCTGCTCGCTTGATTTGAAGGGCCAGCCGCGGCCCGCGATGTCTTAGCCTCCTGCCAAAACGTCTCGCGGGCCGTGTGGCCATTCATCTGAGGGAGTGGGCCAAAGCTCGAAGCTGAGTCCCTTCCCTCACGACAAAGGATCGAACCTGGGGGACGCATCCTTGCGGCCAGGAATCGAACCTTGCTTTTTCGGACAGAATCCACGCGACGGTGAAATCGTGCGTGGCTTGCGATCTAGACAGGATCAACGCTCGCTAATATCATAGAAGCCAAACAGGAGTCGAACGCGAAGCGAGGGGGTGTAGTGCTCTCAAGACGGTCGCCAAAATACGATGACTCGCCTCATCCGTCAACCCACTCGCGCCCACTTTTTCCCGAGATTCCTCATGACTCAACCGGTCGACAGGACTGGGCGAAGTGGTCGGTTCGAGGGAACGGTGGACTCCCCCTGAGGTTGCGACCGGCCGCGACAAGCCACCGTCAAGAATTGGAACCTTGCACGCCAGGTGACGGAGTGCGAAGGTTGAAGGGAGCGCCCGAGCCCGAGAAGGGGACACCCCCGAACGGATTTTGATGACGTTGACCGAGACGAGGGCGACAACCATGGCGGTCCGGATCGGTTTTGACCAGTACTCGGTCGCCCACCGCGACCTCTCGGCCGAAGCGACCCTCCAGTTCGCCGTTGAGCGCGGCTTCGACGGCGTCCAGTTCCTCGACCCCGCATCCATTGAGCCGGCACTCGATCTCGGGCGGCTACGGGACTTCCATCACCGCGCCGAGGCCCTGGGCCTCTATGTCGAGGCGGGCCTTCCGTCCCCCAACCCAATCCGCCATTCCCGGCGACTCGAGCGTGAGATCCCTCCCCGCGAGCACGCCCACCAGCTCGCCAGACACGTCGACGCTCTCGCGGCGCTGGGCTGCCGACGGGCCCGAGTCTACGTCGGCGACCGCCACGACCGATTTCGCACCGACGTTCGCTGGGACGTGCAGCGCGTCGTCACTCTTGAAGTCCTTCACGCCCTGACGCCCCGGCTTCGCGACCACGGCATCCGGCTGGCCCTGGAGACCCACGCCGACCTGACCGTCGACGAGCTCCTCGCGCTGCTCGACCGCCTCGACCCGGCGGTCGCCGGGGTGACCCTCGACACGGGCAACCTGCTCATGCGGCTCGACGAGCCGCTCGCCGCGGCCGAACGACTCGCCCCCTGGGTCGTGGCCACCCACATCAAGGACGCCGTGCTCGCCTTCACGGCACGCGGACTCTGCTGGCAAGCCCGTCCCGTCGGCTCCGGGATCCTCCCCATGCCCGATCTGCTCGCCCCCCTGCTTCGCGCCAATCCCGACCTGACCCTCTCGATCGAGCTCCACCCCAGAACCTACGATTTACCCATTTTCGACAAGACCTGGCTTGCCTTCTTCCCGGCGCTTCGGCCCGAGTGCCTCGCGGCGATGGTGGCCCTCGCCCTGCGCTGCGAACATCGCTTCGCGGAGGGCTCGCTCCTCCGCCCCGAGCTCGTCGAGTCGATCCCCTGGGCCGACCGCGACCTCGATTGGCTCGCTAGCTCGCTGGGCTATCTTCGAAGGGTCGTGCAGGGCCTCACTCGATTTTACAAGTGAATTCCACTTCGTCAAATCAAATCAAAACTATTTCATGTACAAATTTTCACAAGCCATCACTCATCAATTTTACCGTTTTCAAACATCACCATTAAGACACAGAAGCGGTCACTGCGGCGTTGAACCGAGCCACCGACATTCCAGAACCTCGCAAAACGAAGAACGACCGAATCTCGATATCCCTGGAAACGTCGCACGGGCGGACCGCCTGTGAGGGTTCGCAGGCGCCCGCCCGTGGGAATCTCCAAAGCAGTGGGACACGGTCCCGTTGAAGAATCTGATCGTTGGAGTGGTTGGGATTCGTCTGCCAACCCCCGGACCGATCCACTTTACTCCGAGGGTTTGACGTTCGTCTGGCGGATCTGGGTGGAGAGATGATAGGGAAGGCCGCCGACCTCATACTCGAGATCGGCGAAGAACGCGAGGTTGCCGGAGGTGGGCCGTGCCTTGATCACCGTCATCTTCTCCTTCGACTCCAGCCGTGTGGAGTTCCACGTCGACTTCCGGAAGTCGAGGCTCTCCGAGGTGGCGTCCCAGACCAGGACCGACTTGGGGGCGGGAGACGACTCGACGACGAGCCGAAGCATTCCCTCCTGGTCGTCATGCTTCCAGGCGACCTTGGGGAACGGCTTCTCACCGATCGCATGCCGGAACAACGCCCCAACTCCGCTCAATGCGTACTCACGATGCTTGTCGAGGCCGTGGCCGGCGTTCGGCAGGTACACGACCCACTTGGGGCCGACCAGGTGGTCCCAGTACAGGTTCATCGAGTCGAGCGTCCAGTACGGGTCGTTCGTCCCGTTGATCTGCAGCTTGGGGAGCGTCAGCCGGTTGCGATAGGTGAAGGGGTCGACCATGGCGAGCAGCTCGGGGGCGTTGGGCTTGCTCTCCTTGCCGATCAGCCCGCGGTCGGTGTAGTCCCGGATCTGCTCGCTGAACTTGCCGTCGAAGTTCTCGAGCTGGTGCTTATTCTGAGCGTCGATGTTCAGGGTGGGAATCACCATCGGCGCGATCGCCTTGACTCGAGGGTCGGACGCCCCGGTCAGCCAGGTCGTCCAGCCCCGCTTCGAGGCCCCGGTGACCACGAACCGGGACACCGGCTTGCCCTGCTCCTTGCCAAACGCTTGCACTGCGTCCATCGCCCGCACCGCGCTCTTGACCATGGGGAAGAGCAGGGGCCATTCCTCATCCTTGGTCTCGAGATAGCGAATGAAGGTCTCGGCGATCAACGTGTCCTCGTTTTTCCCTCCCAGCAACGGCTGGTTGGGAACCTGCGGCAAGATCGCGACCCGCGCCCCGCAGGTCTTGGCCAGCGCATGGCCTGTGGCCAAGTCACCGTCGCGAGGCCCATCCCCCACCTTTCCCCCCGTGATGAACAGGAGGGCCGCGTCGGGATGCGCCAGGTCCTTGGGCTCAATGATCGAGAGGTTGTGCGTCCAACGGATCCCCTGCCATTCCTGCGACGTCAGCTTGATCCAGTGGACCGTCGTGCCGTCGGTCGTCTTCGAGTTCGCAAGGGTCCAGGTAAACGCCGGGTCGGGCTTCTTGACGTACTCATCCAGCCCGGCCTGTGCGAGGCGAGACCAGGCCGTCGCCAACGCGAGTGTGAAAACGCAGACGTGGATTCCGTGCGACTTCAATGACATCCTGAAGACTCCCGGGTGAAAATTGAGCGGTTTCCATCCTCGACCAAAGACGAGAAATACGAAGAGACCCCGTTGGAACGCAACGGGATCCCTTCCTTTGCGTTCCACGCAGGCTCCGTTAGAACGAATCGGCGCTGAGGACCTCGCCCGCGGCGATGGTATTGAGACCCACCCAAACGGCCGGGTTGATCGTGTTCTTCACAAACCGAACCGAGCCGTCTCCCAACACGGCGTTTACCCCTCCCGGGTGACGGCTTCGTGAACCAGCGAACGATTCGTTGTCGCCCGCACCGGAGACGCAAGGAAGCTGCTGGACGGGTTCGCTCGAGCAGAACAGGCCCGGGTCGTTGTTGAGGTAGTCGCCATCGGTCGGAGGTCGGAAGCCCAGGTAGTCCTTGGTCGAATTCGGGGTGAATCGCGACATGAACGAGGCACCGCCGGAGACGGACGACCACATCGCGCCCCGGATGTCATTCATTCCCCCTTGGAGAACTTCACCGACGAACACGGTATTGCTCGTCCCATCGGTGATCGTGGCCAGAGTCACATTACCGTCGTGACCAAAGGCCGAACGCAAATAGAGCGGCCCGGTGGGAGCGCTCGTATATTTTTGCCCCCAGTCGGTATTTCCCCAACTCGCGGCATAGTTCCCCTTGGTGAGTATTGGCCCGCTCAGGACCCCTCCCTTGTAGCTGGTATTGATCTGGAACTTGTTGTCGCGGTCACTCGGGCACTGGAACGAGGAGATCTTCGTCGCCGACACCGTGGAATTCGCGAAGTAGCCGGCGGCAACCTCAAGGCCCGATCCCGGATACCCTTCAGCCCCCAGAGTGAAGTTGAACGCATTGGCCAGGCTCCCTTGCTCGATCAAGGGCAGCATCAAGCAAAACCAGGTTGTGTTCTGGGTTCCGGAGAAAATCTTCGGAAAATCACCGGCCCCCTTTCCCGGCCGCGGAGCCCAGATCCGCCCAGGCGGGAGGCTGTTGTGGGTCGATACATAGTTGTGGAGGGCGAGTCCAAGCTGCTTCATGTTGTTGGTGCACTGGATCCGCCGAGCGGCCTCGCGGGCCGCCTGGACTGCTGGGAGCAACAGGGCGATCAAAACGGCAATGATCGCGATCACCACCAGCAATTCGATGAGCGTGAAGCCCTGGCGGCGCAAACGACTCATAGTCCACTCCTTGCTCGACGTCGCGAACAGAAGGAATCGGGCCTGGCAACGGCGCACAGACCGGCTCATGGATTACAAAATCGCAATGGTAACTCTGGGATATGTAGGTCTTGCTAAGGCCAGAGTAATCAATGATGATTTGTGTGGGAACCCCCGTATTCTAAAAGCGAAGTCATTTTATTGAACCATTTCGCTACAAAGCGATTCTTTTCAACGGGCCCACCTCTCCGCTTACCTCTCCCATTGATCCCGAGTGGACCTCCGCCCGAACCCACCAGAACAACAGGGATTCGCCTCGGATATGGATCTGCACGCGATGCGCGTGATCCTCCCTTTTCCCACCAAACCCATTCCAACCTGAACACATTCCCAGTAAAAGAAGAGAGCGCACCAGGCCAGAACCGCCGGCTTTGGCGACAAGCTGCCGGCTTTTACCTCACGAACCTGGTTTCAGGGCGATGGATTGGCCGGAATCGAGATTCTTCATCGACAACATTCAAAGATCCCCCTCTTCCATACCCTTCGTGGTTTCACCAACGTTTTATTTTTT
>Ga0182739_1003844_pt1 | contig 12797 bp, 13 predicted proteins | sample eDN5th30CBELigBY_FD_128873 | JGI IMG/M metagenome (GOLD analysis project Ga0182739, IMG submission 128873) | Enriched backyard soil microbial communities from Emeryville, California, USA - eDNA 5th pass 30_C BE-Lig BY (version 2) (version 2) | ecosystem: Environmental > Terrestrial > Soil >... | reverse complement strand
GTACGGCATGATCAGGACGCGTCCGATGATGTCGCAGACGGTCACGAGCCAGATGCCGGCGAGGAACACCCAGGGGAGGTTCGTGCGCAGGTCGTCACCGCGGATCATCGAGACGAGGTTGGGCACGATGAGACCCAGGAAGGGCAGCATGCCGATGACGACGGTGACCACGCCGGTCGTGAGGGACACCAGGCCCACGCCCAGCAGGACGACGCGCTCGTAGCTGAGGCCGACGTTGGTCGCGACGTCCTTGCCGAGCCCGGCGACGGTGAACCTGTCGGCGACGAGCACGACGGCGACCGCGACGAGAAGCACGATCCACAGCAGCTCGTAGCGGCCGACCTCGACGCTCGTGAACCGTCCCATGAACCAGCCGCCGAGCACCTGCAGCAGATTGGCCTGCAGGGCGAGGAAGGTCGTGATCGCGCTGACGACCGCACCGAACATGATGCCGACGATCGGCACGATGAGCGAGGACTTCAAGGTCACGCGACGCAGGAACGCGAAGAAGACGAGCGTGCCGATGAAGGCGAACACGATCGCGGCGATCATCTTCGCCACGATGCCGGCGGTCGGCACGAGGATGTAGGTCAGCAGCAGTCCGAGCCCCGCCCATTCCGTCGTGCCCACGGTGGTCGGCTCGACGAACCGGTTCTGCGTCATCAGCTGCATGACGAGCCCGGCCATCGCCATGCTGGCGCCGGCGAGCATGAGCGAGGCGGTGCGCGGGATCCGCGTGATCCAGAGGAAGTCTGCGCCGGAGGCGCCGGTGATGTCGGCGACGCCGACGAACACCGACAGCGTCAGCAGCCCGCCGGTCAGCACGATCGCGACCAGGAGCGGCCACGTCCGTGCCCAGCGCGAACGGCGCCGCCGGGGTGCGGAAGACGACAGCGCGTCGATGTTCGTGACGCGGCGCGTGGAGGGTGCCAGGGAAGACATGGGGTATCCGTATGCAGGAGACGAGCCGCCGCCGGGAAGATGACTCCGCGGCGGCGACCCGTCCTGCCACTCAGAGGGTCAGCGTGCCTGGAGCACTCCTGTCAGGCCGTCCAGCACCGCCTTGTAGGCGAACACGTCCTCCGTCAGGTAGTAGTCGGCGGGGAAGACGTAGATCGCGCCGTCGGCCACGGCCGGGACTCCGGCCAGCGCCGCCGATCCGTTGATGAGGTCGAGTGCCGGGGTGACCTCGCCCTCGCCGACGGCGGCGTCACGGTCGAGCACCATGAGCACGTCGGCCTCGGCCTCCGCGAGCGCCTCCAGCGACACGCTGTCGCCCGTGTGGCCCTCCGATCCCTCGGCGTCCAGCGCCGGGGTCAGGCCGACCAGGTCGAAGAAGATGCTCGCGCCGCGCCCGTCGGTCGGGTTCGAGTAGTTGATCTCGCCGCCGGCGGTGATGAGGCCCATGACGGTGGTCGCCGGGTCGTACGCGTCCTTCGCCGCGGTGAGGGACGCGTGGAAGTCGTCGACGAGGGCCTTCGCCTCGTCCTGCTTGTTGAAGACCTCGCCCATCAGCGTGAGGCTCTGCACGACGTACTCGTCGGCGCTCAGAGTGTCGCCTGTCATGTCGACGAAGGCGGCGTCGGGCGCGGCTTCCTTCATCCCGTCGGCGTGGCTCAGATACCGGTAGCCGTTGATGATGAGGTCGGGGTCCGCGGCGACGACCTGCTCGAAGTCGGGCTCGCCGTGCGTTCCCGTGTTGAGGATCGTCTCGTCGGCGGCGAGCGGGTTGTTCGGGCTCATCAGGTCGCGCGGTGCCACGGTGACAGGCAGATCCCAGTCCGCCGCCACCTGGAAGAAGCGGTTGTCGGTGATCGCGACGCTGTCGGCGCTCTCGATAGTGACCTCGTTGCCCGCGAGGTCGGTGACGGTGACCGGGTAATAGCCCTCCGTGGAGTCGGCGGGGCTCGTTCCGGTGGCCGTCGGCTCGCCCGCGCAGGCGGACAGGGCGAGCGCGGATACCAGGGCCAGGGCGGCAACGGCGGGAAGCCGGCGCTTGGTCATGGGGATATCTCCTTGGGTGAGAGGGGAAGGGGAATGCTCGAAAGAGCCGCAAGATTGGTAAGGCTTACCTAATCTGTACCCCGTCCACTATGCCGAGAAAACGCGCCGAGGACAAACCGGGCGCGTCGAAGCGGCCGCGCGGGGTGCGCGTGTCCTGCCGTCGCGACGCTAGAGCTGCGCGCCGTCATCCCAGGGATCGTGCAGGCCGGGATTCTTTCCGCGCCACGACTCGTACGCCATCAGCCAGCCGATCGAGACGATCGTCGCGAGGGCGAGGCCGAGCCAGACGTTCTCGAGGATGAGGCCCACCACGACGCCCAGGATGAGGAGCACGACGGTCCCTGCGATCCAGCCGATGCGTCCCTTCGGCCACCCTCTGCTGCTCATGCCGCCAGCATAGGCGGGCTCAGCGGTCGCGGTGGTCTTCTGGTGCCAGCCGTGGCCCGCGGCGCGGCTCGCGCGCGCCGGACAGCCCGATCAGACGGATCACCCGCTGGCGGTGGCCGCGCCATGGCTCGAGCAGTTCGAGCATCCCGTCGTCGTCGGTGCGATGGCCCGTGAGCGCGAAGCCCACCTCGTGCGCGACGTGATAGTCGCCGACGCTCACGGCATCGGAGTCGCCGTAGGCGCGGATGCGCGTCTCGGCGCTCGTCCAGAAGCCGACCCCCGGCAGGCTCGTCAGGACGCGGTCGCGGGCGTCGCCGTCGCGGGCGGCGTCCGACGCCCGTTCGATCGAGCCGCGCCTGCGCGCCGCGGCGGTGACGGCCTTCGACTGCGGCGGCTCCAGGCCCGCGCGGTGCCACGCCCAGCTGGGGATGAGGTGCCAGTCGGCCGGGGGCGCGAACATCGGCCGCGGCGTCGGGCCGGGTGCGCGCTCGCCGTGCCAGGTGAGGATCATCCGCCACGCCCCGAACGCCTGCAGGCCGGTGACCTTCTGCTCGAAGATCGCGCTCGCGAGTGCGTCGAACACGAGGTCGGTGCGGCCGATCCGCAACCCGGGGTGCCGGCGGTGGGCCTCGGCGATGAGCGGGTGACGACTCGCGTCGAATCCGTCGGGAGAGTCCTCCGCGCCGCACAGGCGCGGCAGCTGATCCAGCGCCCACGCGGCGCCGGCGCCCCACGCGGCCGCACGGACGCGGGCGCGATCGACGCGGATCGCGAGCGTCGCGACTCCCTCCGGCGTGCGGACGGCGCGCCAGACGATGCCGTCCGCGGTGGTCTGGGAGGGATCGTGCGCTCCGCGCTGCTGATAGCCGATCGCGCGGCCAACGTCGATCGGGGTGCGCGGACGGTACTCGGTCTCGAGCGGGGGTCCGTGATCCGGTCGAGGGTCGCGTCCGGCAACGGCGTGCGCGGCGTGCGCGCGCCGGGATGCGGGCATCCGTCCCCGTGCCGCCGCCGTCGTCATGTCGTCACCCTACGTCAGGGGCTCCGACATCCACGTGTGAATGCCGTCGACGGTGCGGTCGGTCAGAAGCGGTCGGGCGACGGGGTGCCGTGGCCGTAGCGGATGACGACGTCGGCGTGCCGGTCGAACCGGTAGCCGATGCCGCGCACGGTGCGGACGACGTCCTCGTACCGGCCGAGCTTGGAACGCAGGCGACGCACGTGCACGTCGATCGTGCGCTCGCCTGGCGCCTCCTCGCCCTCCGCGTGGCTCCACAGCGACGACACGAGCTCGGTGCGCTCGATCGTGCGGCCCTCGCGCAGCACGAGGTACTGCAGCAGCTCGAACTCCTTGAACGTGAGCGCGGCCGCCTCGCCGTCGATGTGGACGCGACGACGCGAGATGTCGATCGTCACGCCGCCGGGAACCTGGTCGTCCTCGGGCTGGTCCTGCTTCGTGCGGGCCACGGCGCTCGGCTCGTGCAGAGCGAGGCGCACGACGTCGACGTCGCGTCCGCCCGCGCCGACGGGGGCCAGGGCGACCGTCGCGTAGGTCTCAGCGTGCGGGGCGAGCTCGCCGAGGGTGCGGCGGAGGGCCTCGACGAGCGTCGAGAGCGACACGCCGTCGGCGGCCGCCTTGCCCTCGTCGATGCCGACGTAGAGGGCGAAGCCGCGCGGTGCCGTGCCTGCGGGCAGCGGCCGGGCGGTGGGCGCGACGGGCTCGATCGGCGCGAGATCCTCGACGGCGTGCAGGTGGCGGCGGGCTGAGGGCTGGGTGAGAAGAGCGGTGTTCGACATGAGGGATGTCCTTCGGAGATGAACCCGGGCGATGCGCCTGGAGCGGGTTCTGCGGTGTTGCGATCGGCCGAGCTTCGGAGATGGCGGCCTGTGTGCGAGCGTCCCGGCATCCGCGTCGTGGGCGGATGACGTGTGCTCGGGGGTGAGTCGGCCGTGCTCAGAGACGGCGGGCGCACCCGGCGGGGTTCACCGTGTCAGCGACACATTCGGCAACACATGGCAACGCGCGGCATCATGATGCCGGCAGATCCGTTCGCCTCCCGGGCGGACAGAATGCGTGCGTTGTCAGTCATGGGCTTGATTATGACGAATCGTGTCCGGATGTGTCAAACCGCACGGATGCCGTCGTCACCACATGACGGAATGTGACAGATTGCTCAATCATGGTCTCCCCGCCGTCCCGCCTTCGCATCGTGGGCACCTCGGGGGCGGGCAAGACGACGCTCGCCCGGCAGGTCGCCGCGCGGACGGGACTGCCGCATCTCGAGCTCGACGCCGTGTTCTGGGACGCCGGATGGCAGCGTCGCGACCTCGACGAGGCGCTCGGCATCGTCCGCGAGTTCGCCGCCGCGCATCCGGGCGGCTGGGTGGCCGACGGCAACTGGAGCACCCCGCTGAACGGCCTGCTCGACCCCGGCACCCCGGGCGGCGCGGATGCCGTCGTCTGGCTCGATCAGCCCCGGGCCGTCGTCATGCGACGCGTCGTCGGCCGCACGATCCGCCGCGGCGTGCTCCGCGAGCGGCTGTGGCACGGCAACCGCGAGCGGATGTCCGACTGGCTGCGCTGGGAGCCCGAGCGCAACATCATGCGCTGGGCGTGGACGAGCCATCCCCGCACCCGTGCGCGGATGCTGGCGCGGATCGCGGCGGGCGAGCCGATCGTCCGCCTGCAGGGGCAGCGGGACGTCGACGCGTGGCTCTCGACGCTCCCGCGGGCCGCCGATCCCGGCGCCGGAAGCGGGCGTACCGTGGAGGGATGACCCACCGCACGGATGCCGATTTCGCCTTCGCCGACGAGACCGACGCGTCCCGGTACACGCTGTACCGCGGAGACGACCTCGTCAGCATCATCGACTACCGCGATGACGGCCGGACCGTCGCGATGACGCGCGTGTACACGGTGCCGACGTTCCGGGGCAGAGGGTTCGCGGCAGAAGCGGTGGAGCGGGCCGTGACCGAGCTCGAACAGCGCGGGGACCGCGTCGTCCAGCCGGTGTGCTGGTACGCCGCCGACTGGTTCGCCGAGCACCCGGACCGCGCAGGCATCCTCGCGCGCCGCTGACGCGTACCCTCCGCGATCGGGCGCGTCAAGGCCCTCGTCGTCCCGCTGCCGCCCGGCGACGCTGAGGGGACGCGACCGAGGAGGACCATCATGACCCGCGATCTGCCCGACGACATGATCGATGCGGAACCGGCAGGCGGCTGGACGAGTCAGGACGTAGCGGACGGCGAAACTGCCGACAGCTCCGCCGACGCGGTCGCCGCCTTCCAGGAGGAGGCGCCAGACGAGGAGACGCCCCGCGAGCCTGCCGCTCCGGCTCCGGACGGGGACCGCCCGGCGGATCCCTTCGTCGAGAGTGCCGAGATCCAGCCGGGGGAGGACCCCGACCTGCTGACGGACGACCAGGCGCGGCGATGAGCGGCACGGCGAACGAGTTCGAGGAGCCGGGCGGGAACTACCCCGACTCCGGGACGGGCGGGGCTCCCGGGTCCGGCTCGGGAACGCAGGACGGTCCCGTGCTCGCGCAGAACGATCCGACCGAGCTGGAGAGGCTCGACGGCATCGTCGTCCAGACCCGGGCCGATCTGGCGGGCGAGGACGTCGCGGTCGTCGAAAAGTCGCTGCGGCGCCGCCTCGACGACGCGGGGATCGTGCTGGAGGAAGAGGAGATCGAGGCGCTCGCGCGCGATCTTTCCGCCGGGTGATCGGGCCGCTCCCGCGAGCGGTTCACAACTCAGGCGGTGGGCGGCGACCGCCGCCTCCGGCGCGCCGGCAGGCGGGTTCTGCCTGAGTTGCGCGCGGTGCCGCGGCCGTCAGGGCGGCCGTCAGGGTGACGCGAATCGGAGGAGCTCGGCGGCGGCCGGCGCCGCGTCGCGGATGAGCGTCTCGTGTCCGTGCCCGGCGACCTCGAAGGTCTCGGCGCCGGGGATGGCGGCGACGACCTCGTCGCACCAGCGGCGGGGAGCGACGCGGTCGCGCTCGCCGCGGACGACGAGCGTGGGGGCTGCGATGAGCGGGTAGGAGTCCTCGGGCCGGTGGCGGAGCATCGCCGTCATCTTGCGTCGCAGGTTCGGGCCTGCGCGGAGATACTCGCGGGCGCCCAGCAGCAGCACCTTCGGGCTCTCGCCGACGAGATCGAGTCCCAGTCGTGCGAGCTGGCTCAGGGCGTGGCGGTGCCGCCGGTCGACAGTGGGGGCGACGAGTACGAGCCGGGCAACGTCGCCGGGATGGCGGACGGCGACCTCGGTGACCACCTGCGTCCCCATCGAGTGGCCGACGAGCACGACAGGACCGCGGCCGAGGTGGCGGAGGTAGGCGGAGATCAGGTCGGCGGTGCGCTCCATCGTCGGGGTGCGCGGCGGCTCGGGCGCGTCGCCGTAGCCGGGCTGGTCGACGGCCACGACCCGGCCGTGGTCCTGGAGGTGCTGCACGAGGTCGGCGAACACCTTCCGCCCCATGCCGATGCCGTGCACGAGGACGAACGTCGTCGGCGCGGCCTCATCGCCGCGCGCCTCGGCGATGAGGGTCATCCCCGCGAACGAGAACTCCTCGATCTCGCCGTCATCCGAGGGGACGCCGGTGAGTTCGTCGATCGCGTGGTCGACGAGGTCCGCCGCACGGTCCAGGGGATCGTCGGAAGGCATGGATCGAGCGTATCGGGGCGACGGCTCCTCTGTTTCCGGCTGCTCCGCGGGCGTAGCCTGACGGGCATGTGCCGCAACATCGTGCCGCTCAACAACTTCGAGCCCGCCGCCACCGACGACGAGTGCCATGACGCCGCGCTGCAGTTCGTGCGCAAGATCGCAGGGACCACGAAGCCGTCCCGGGCGAATCAGGAGGTGTTCGACCGGGCCGTCGCGGAGATCGCCCACGCGACCCGCCACCTGATCGACGGGCTCGTCAGCACCGCGCCGCCGAAGAACCGGCAGGACGAGGCGGCCAAGCGCCAGGCCCGATCGGCGGACCGCTACGAGGCCCTGCGCGCGTATCAGCAGGACAAGCGCGCCGCCCGCGCCGCTTCCTGACCCGTTCCCCTCCCCATCCCGGCACGCCTCGGAGGGGATGTCGGAGGTCGCTCGTAGCGTTGAGGCATGCGCATCCTGCACACCTCCGACTGGCACATCGGGCGGACCTTCCACGGTCACTCCACGCTCGATGCGCTGCGCGGCGTGCTGGAGGCGCTCACGGCGCAGGTGCGCGAGCATGACGTCGACGTCGTGATCGTCGCCGGCGACGTGTTCGACTCGGCCGCTCCCGCCGCCGACTGCTACATCCTGCTGTCCGACACCCTGCGGGCGCTGTCGGATGCCGGGGCGCAGGTGATCGTCACGAGCGGCAATCACGATTCGGCGGCACGTCTGGGGTTCCAGGCCGGGCTGCTGCGTGACGGCATCCACGTGCTCACGGATCCGCTGGCGGTCGGCACGCCGATCACGATCGCCGACGAGGACGGGCCGGTGCACTTCTACGGCATCCCGTTCCTCGAGCCGGCGCTGCTGCGTCACCTGTGGCCCGGCGTGCGCACGCAGGAGGCTGCGCTGTCGCACGCGATGGGGCTCGTGCGTGCCGACCTCGCCGCGCGACGGGACGGCGGCCGCTCGGTCGCGATCGCGCACTGCTTCGCCGCGGGGGTCGAGCCGACGCCCCTTCTGGAGCGCGACATCCAGCAGGGCGGCCTCGACGTCGTGCCGCTGGCGACCTTCGACGGGGTGGACTACGCGGCGCTCGGGCACATCCACGGCCGGCAGCAGCTCGCGTCGCACGTGCGGTACGCGGGCGCGCCGCTGCACTACAGCTTCGGAGAGGGCGACAAGCCCCGCGGCTCGTGGCTCGTCGACCTCGATGCGACGGGTCTGGGGGAGGTCGCCTGGCTGCCGCTGCCGGTGCCGCGTCGCGTCGTGACGCTCACGGCGACCCTCGACGAGCTTCTCGGCGACGAACGGTTCGCGGAGCACGAGGACGACTGGGTGTGCGCCGAGTACACGGACGACCTGCCGCAGCGCGATCCGCTGCGGAGGCTGCAGGAGCGGTTCCGCTTCTGCGCGAAGGTGGTCCATGCTCCCGCGACGGTCTCGGAGCGCGACGGGCGCACGTACGCGCAGCGCGTCAGGGCGGCGCGGACCGACCGCGAGCTCGTCGAGGCGTTCCTCGTGCACGTGCGCGCGGGCGCAGGGGCGACGACGGCCGAGCAGGAGCTCATCGACGACGTGCTCGCCGAGCGCGTGCGCGTCGAGGCCACGGCGTGAAGCTGCATCGCATCGAGCTGACGGGGTTCGGCCCGTTCCGCGAGCGTCAGACGGTCGACTTCGACGCGTTCGACGACGACGGCGTCTTCCTGATCTCGGGCCGCACGGGTGCGGGCAAGTCGAGCATCCTCGACGGCGTGAGCTTCGCGCTCTACGGCTCGGTGCCGCGGTACGACGGCGGGGAGCGGCGGCTGCGCAGCGACCACTGCGCCCTCGGCGACCCGACCGAGGTGCGCCTGGAGTTCACGACGGGTGAGCGGCGGCTCCGAGTGACGCGGGCACCCGAGTACGACCGCCCCGCCAAGCGCGGCGGGGGGCTGACCACCGAGCCGCAGCGCGCCGAGCTCGAAGAGCTGCAGGGCGAGGTGTGGGTGGGGCTGGCCGCGAAGCCTCGCGAGGTGGCGCTGCTGCTCGACGAGGTGCTGGGGGTGAACGCCCAGCAGTTCCAGCAGGTCATCCTGCTCGCGCAGAACAAGTTCTCGCGCTTCCTGCTCGCGACGGCGGCCGAGCGTCAGACGCTCCTGCGCACGCTGTTCGGCACCCGCCGCTTTGAGCAGTATCGCGACGACCTCGACACCCGGCGCAAGGAGGCGCAGCGGGCGCTCGAGACCTCCGGCGAGCATGCGCGCACTCTGCTGGAGGTCGCCGAGCGGCTGATCGCGCAGCAGGATCTGGCCACGGGCGAGACCCCGGACGATCTGCCGGCGCGGCGCGAAGCGGCATCGGTCGCCCTGCAGCGCGCCGAGTACCGTGTCGATACGCGCACGCGCGAGCGCGGCCAGGCGGATGCCGCGGCCGCATCCGCCGAGACCGCGCTCGCCGAGGCGACGGCCCACCGTGACCGGCTGGCGGCTCTCGCCGCCGCGCGCGAGGAACTGGCGACGCTGCAGGAGGAGGCTCCCCGTGTCGAGGCCGACGGCCGCCGTCTCGCGCTCGCGCAGGCGGCCGAGGCGGTGCGCGCCCCGATAGAGGCGACCGGGCGCGCGAGGGAGGCCAGGGATGCCGCGATGTCGGACGACCGCGCCGCCCGCGATGCCTGGCTCGCGGCAGGCGGTGCCGAGGACGACCGTCTGGAGGCGGTGATCGAGCGGCTCACGGGCGAGATCGCCCTGTGGGAAGAAGCAGCCGCTCGCGAACGCGAGCTCGACGCGCAGGCCGAGGCGCTGGCGGATCTGGAGGAGTCGCTCGCGCTCCGCGTCCACCAGCTCGCGGAGCTCGACGCGCAGCAGGCGCAGGTGCCCGCCGAGCGCGACCGGATGGAAGAGGCGCTCGCGAGGGCCCGCGTCCGGGCGGAGCGACGGGACGACGCCCGGGCGCAGTACGACGCCGTTCGCGACCGGATGGCCGGCGCGGTGGCCGCGGCGAGCCTCGCGGAGGAGACCGCGCGCGCCGAGGCGGCCTATGCGGAGGCGAACGAGGCCGCCGCCGCCGCGGTCGTCGCCGTCACCGACCTGCTGCGCCGGCGGCTGGCCGGGCACGCCGGTGAACTGGCCGCCGAGCTCGTCGCGGGCCAGCCGTGCGCTGTGTGCGGGTCGCCCGAGCATCCGCATCCGGCCGACCTCGACTCCGAACCCGTGACCGACGGCGACCTCGCCGCAGCCGAGGCGCGTCGCGACCGCGCCGCGGAGACCGCCGCGGCGGCTGGGGACGCTGCGCGGGTCGCCCGGACGTCGCTCGCCGACGCGAACGCCCGCGCCGGCGGTCAGGACGTCGCGGCGCTCGAACCGCTCGTGGCCGCTGCCGAGGAAGAGCTCCGTGCCGTCGAGGCCGCCGCCGCCGAGGTCGTCGCGCGGGAGCGGCAGCGCGACGAGCTCGATGCGCTCGCCGCCGCCGCGAGGACCGAACGAGATCGCCTCGCCGCGCAGGTCGCCGAGGATCGTGATCGGGTGACCGCATCGAGTACGACCGTCGCCGCACTGCGCGCACAGCTGGACGAGGCTCGTGGCACCCACGACTCGGTCGCGTCCCGCGTCGCCGAGGCGGTGGCGCTGCGCGAACGCGCCCGCGGCAGGGTCGCGGCACGGGAGCGGCTGGCCGAGCGCGAGCGCGCGTACGCCGAGGCCGCCCGCGACCGCGACGAGCGCGTCGCGGCGACGGACTTCTCGTCGGCGGAGGAGGCGACGGCCGCACTGATCGGCGGCGAGGAGCGATCCGCCCTCGACCGGAGGGTCGCCGAGCACGGCCGAGCGCTGGGCATCGTCAAAGCGCGGCTGCTCGAACTGGAGCTGCAGGTCGTCGATCGCCAGGAGCTCGACCTCGACGCCGTCCGGCACGCGCGGGACGAGGCCGATGCCGCACGGGCGTCGAGCATCGCCGCCGAGAGCGATGCGAAGGCGGCCGCCGAACGACTGCGCGAACTGGTGCTGCAGATCGACGATGCGTACGCCCGGGTCGCCGAGGTCGCCGAGCAGACGGCGGTCGTCACGCGGCTGGCCGACTCGGTCGCGGGGCGGGCACCGAACACGATGAAGATGGACCTCGAGACGTTCGTGCTGGCCGCCGAGCTCGAAGAGATCGTCGCCGCCGCCAACGTCAGGCTCGGCGAGATGTCATCGGGCCGCTACACACTGCACCACTCTGATGCGAAGGCGTCGCACGGTCGCGCCTCGGGACTGGGCATCGACGTCCTCGACGCGCACACCGCGCGGCTCCGGTCGCCGCAGTCCCTCTCCGGGGGCGAGTCCTTCCTGGCATCCCTCGCCCTCGCGCTCGGCCTCGCCGAGGTGGTGACCAACCGGGCCGGCGGGCTGCGGCTCGACACGCTGTTCATCGATGAGGGCTTCGGCTCGCTCGATCCCGAGACCCTCGATCTCGCCATGCGCACCCTCGACGAGCTCCGCGCCGGCGGACGCACCGTCGGCATCATCAGCCACGTCGAGGCCATGAAGGAGCAGCTGCACGCGCAGCTGGTCGTAGAGACCACCGGCGAGGGTCCGAGCGTCATCCGCCAGTAGCCCTCCCCGCGCCCCGTCCGGACGCGGGTGGTGGGCTACACGAGGCGATAGCCCGCGCCGCGGACGGTCTCGATCCGGTGGGCGCCGAGCTTCTGGCGCAGGTATCCGACGTACACGTCCGCGACGTTCGATCCGGGATCGAAGTCGTAGCCCCACACGCGACTGAGCAGCTGCTCGCGGCTGAGCACCTGCCCGGCGTTGCGCACGAACTCCTCGGCCAGCGCGAACTCCCGGGAGGACAGCTCGACCCTCCGGCCGTCGAGCCGGGCCTCGCGGGTGCGTACGTCGAGGGTGAGGTCGCGGTGCGACAGGGCGGCGAGGCTGCCGGTGTCGTCCTCCTTGCGCATGCGCAGCCGGATGCGGGCCAGCAGCTCGTCGAACCGGAAGGGCTTGCCGAGATAGTCGTCGGCTCCGCCTTCGAGTCCGGCGACCGTGTCGTGCAGCTCGACGCGCGCCGTCAGGATGATGACGGGCATCCGCGACCCGCCGCCACGCAGGTGCTCCAGGACCTCGAATCCGTCCATCCCGGGAAGATTGACGTCGAGCACCATGAGGTCGAACTCGTCGGTCTGGGCGAGCTCCAGCGCGAGCGGGCCGGTCGCGGCCACCCGCGTGGCGAACCCGGCGGACCGGAGCCCCTTCTCGATGAACCCCGAGATGCGCGACTCGTCCTCCGCGATCAGGATGGATGCCACGTCACACGCTCCCTGTCGTGCCGGCGAGCTCGGGCAGCGGGGGCTTCGGCGGGATGACGATGTCGGTCGGATGCGCGGCCGGGGCCGAGTGGACGGGGACAGCGAGGACGAACACCGCGCCGCCGCCATCGGCGTCCTCGACCCGCGCGGTTCCGCCGTGTGCGCGCGCGATCACCTGGACGATGTTCAGCCCGAGACCGCTGCCCGACCCCTCGCGGTCGCTGCGGTGGAAGCGCTCGAACACGACGCTCTTCTCGTCCTCGCCGACGCCCGGGCCGTAGTCGCGCACGCTCACCTCCAGCATGCCCTCGCGCACGCGGCTGCCGATGACCAGGTCGCCGCCGCCGTGCGTCACCGCGTTCTGGGCGAGCTGGAGGACGGCCTGCGTCACGCGGGCGGCGTCGATCCGGGCGACGACGTCGGCGATCGGACCGGCGGTCACGGTGGCCCCTTCGAGGGCCTGGGCCTTGCGGATGATCTGCTCGACGAGCTC
>Ga0182739_1003843_pt1 | contig 12811 bp, 12 predicted proteins | sample eDN5th30CBELigBY_FD_128873 | JGI IMG/M metagenome (GOLD analysis project Ga0182739, IMG submission 128873) | Enriched backyard soil microbial communities from Emeryville, California, USA - eDNA 5th pass 30_C BE-Lig BY (version 2) (version 2) | ecosystem: Environmental > Terrestrial > Soil >... | reverse complement strand
GCGGCGGCTATGGTGGCGGCGGTCGTGAGGGTGGCGGCGGCGGCGGTGGTTACCGTGGCGCAGGCCCCGGTGGCGATGGTGGTCCGATGCGGGATCGCCGTGCCGATTTCTCCAGCGCTCCTCCTGCTCCTCCGGCCGAAGGCGGCGATTTTGGCAAGCCGGCCCGTCGTTTCGGCGGCGGCGCTCCGGACAAGCCGCGCCGCGAGCGCGACTACGAACCGCGCAAGCGCGGCTTCGACGACGATCAATAGGCTGTTCCGACAATAGGCCGTTCCTGACGGTCGACCTGAACGCCGGAGGATTTCCTCCGGCGTTTTCGTTTGCGCCGGGCGCTGCGGTGTTATGCTTCGCTCCTTCGACGGAGGTGGGCATGAGGCGACGGTCGGCGCTCGTAGGCTCAGTGGCGGCGCTGGCGACGGCGACGTCGGCTCGTGCCCAGACACCGGTCGATCTGCAGCTCGTACTGGCTGTCGACGTCTCGCGATCGATCGACGAGGTCGAGGCTGAACTCCAGCGGCAGGGTTACATCGAGGCTCTCACCAACGACCGGGTGGTCGACGCCATCCTCTCGGGTGAGAACAGGCGGATCGCCATCTGCTACACCGAATGGGCGGGCGCGCACTTTCAGGCGGTCGTGATCGACTGGACGGTGATCGACAGCCCGGGCGCCGCCCGGCGCTTCGCCGACAAGCTCACCGAGGCGCCTCGAACCTCGCAGAGCTGGACCGCCGTCGGAGCCGCCCTCGCCCATGCCGGTCAACGCTTCGAGAATTCGTCCTTTGCGGCCAAGCGGCGGGTCATCGACGTGTCCGGCGACGGCCGCACCAACGACGGGCCGCCAGCCGAGATCGTGCGCGACAAGCTCGTGTCTCAGGGCATCGTGATCAACGGGCTGCCGGTGATGATGAACCGCAGCAACTTCGGCCGCCCGCCCGACCTCACGCTCGACAAGTATTACGAGGAGAGCGTCATCGGCGGACCAGGTTCGTTCCTCGTCGTGGCCGACAATTTCGACCATTTCGGACGGGCCGTGCGCACCAAGCTGGTGCGCGAGATCTCCGGTACGACAGCTAGCCCTCGTTCATCACCTGCCTGAGCTTCGCGAAGGGGGTGCTGTCGCGGATGAGCTGGACCGGCATACCGAGATGGCCGAACCGGTAGCGAAACTGATTGTCTTCCGGCAGGCGCCAGCGTTGCGCGAGCGCCAGGCCATCTCGATACGGCACCCAGCGATCGGTTTCGCCCAGTGCCGAAACGATGCGCGAGGGCGGCAAGGCGGGTGTGTCCGCGGGATCGATCATGCGTGAAAGCCGTGCCAGGCTCTCGCGTGCCCAACCCGCCTCGATCAGTGCGCGGTCGAGCCCCAGCATCCCGGCAAGCGCTCCCCCGAAGGTGACGTCCTCGACACGGCCCGAATGGCTGATCAGCAGGGCCGCGTCCGGCCGCGCCTCGGGCGGCCAGAGATGGCAATGGCTGGCGGCCAACTGCGCCACGAACGACGACATCGATATGCCCGCCAGCGCCACCTTGCCGCCGAACCGCGTGCGGGCCCACGCGATCAAGAGTGCCGATTCGAGTGCCTGTCCGGCGACGAGATCCATCGAACTCGTCGGCCCCGCCGCAAAGAACGGCTCACCGCCATAGAATCCCGGCATCGCCCGCAAGCCATGATAGGGCGAGACCGGCTCGATGACCCTCCATCCCATTGCCGCGAGCTGGGGACCCGGTCCCCTGTCCATCGACATCAACGCGGTCTCGACGCAGAGGCCGTTTCCGAAAACCAGAGTGTCGAGCGTCCCACCGACAGGTTCGACGACACGGGCATAGAGGGTTTCACTGCCCGGGCGTTGTCGCAGTCGCGCCGATGGAGTGGCAGCCCGCAGCCAGTATTCGCAAAGCCCGTCCTTTACGAAGCTTCGCGATCTCTCGACGCTTTCCGGGGCGATCGGCGCCACACAGAGCGCCGAAGGATTCCCGGCGACGTGACCAAGCTCACGCTCGACCCGTTCGGGCGGGTCGATGCGCCAGCGCGCGAGCGACGGCCGGCGGGGAAACAGCAGCGGATAGAAGAACGCACGGCTCGCCAGGTGGGCGGTCGCAGCGGTACGCCTTTCGCGGTCCAGCCGTTCAGGATCGCCCCCGGCCGCCGGATCGAAGATGACGGCCTCCCATTCCGTCCGTATTTCGTCCGCACGGGCCTGGGCCCGTGCATGACGCACCAGCAGACGCTGCAGGCGAGCCTCCGACCAGAAACCCGGCAGGGAAATGCCGATCTCTTCGCGAAATCGCGCGCCATCCAGCCCGGCGAGATTGGCGGCCGCCCACAGTCGCGAAAGCGGCAGATACCAGCGCCGCAGGCCATGCAAGGCCACCGGATCGACCCACGGCCGCGCCAGCAGCGCTCCGACCGGCGAATCGAACAGAACATTCATCGGGACGGCTCCTGACGTCGGCGATTTTGCTTGGCCACATATGCACTTCGCAGCATCATCGCCCGCGGCGGAGCCTTTCTTCAATGGAGCCCCTTCAATGCTTGCCAACGACCCGGTCACCCAGGCACGGATCGACCTGACCACCGCCCTGCGCGCCGCCGCGCGGCATGGGCTGAACGAGGGCGTCTGCAATCATTTCAGCATGGCTGTCCCCGGCCGCGAGGATCTTTTCCTCGTCAACCCGCAGGGCCTGCACTGGGGGGAGATCACGCCCTCCGACATCGTCATGGCCGACGGCGACGGCAACATCATCGAGGGCAAGTATCCGGTCGAGCCCACCGCCTTCTACATCCACGCCCGCATCCACGCCGGCAACCCGCGCGCCAAGGTCGTGCTGCACACCCACATGCCCTACGCCACGGCGCTGACCTCGATCCGCGACGGCCGCATCGAGATGTGCACCCAGAACGCCTTCCGCTACTGGGGCCGTATCGCCTACGACGACGCTTATGGCGGCGTCGCCCTGTCCAACGACGAGGGCGAGCGCATGTGCCGGGCGATGGGCGACAAGGACATCCTGTTCCTGCGGAACCATGGCATCATCGTCTCGGGTCCGACCGTTGCCCAAGCCTACGACGACCTTTATTACCTCGAACGTGCGGCGATGGTGCAGGTCCTGGCCATGCAGACCGGCCGGGAGCTGCACAATATCGACGAGGCGATGGCCGAACAGACGGCCAGGCAGATCGCGGGCGAGGCGCAGCAGGCCTTCCTGCATTTCGAATCGCTGAAGCGCATGCTCGACCGGGACGAGGCCGGCTGGAGCAGGCTGACGGCGGTCGAGGGACGTTAGGGGAAAGACGAATGCGTATCGCCGCCACCTTTGTCGCGCTCTCGGCGCTCTTCTTCGCGGCGCCGGCCTCCGCCCAGGGATATGGCGTCGGCGCCGGGCCGAAGCTGGGCGAGATCGAGATCAAGGCCTACCAGAAGATCCCCAAGGTCAAGATCGCCGTCCAGCTCACCTCCGACACCCATCTCGCGCGCGAGCTGCGTCGCCAGGTCATGGTCCGTCTCACCCAGCGCGGCAACCAGGTCGGGTTCAGCGGCGGCAACATCATGCGCATGGACGTGAGCTATTTCGACCTGTCCGGCGGCATGGATCGCGAGATGCCGATGATGCAGAGCCAGGATTATGAAACCGGCGCCAACCCGCGCCTCATGCTGCCCGCCAATCCGATCGGCCGGCGCGACACGGGTCCGTCCGTGCCCTCCGGCTCGACCTTGCGCCTCTCGCTCACGCTCTACGATTCGGGCAGCGGCAAGGTTCTATGGACGGCCACCGGATCCTGCAGCGTGCGCTCGAGTGCGGCGATGGAGGCAGGCCTGTCGATCGTGAACCACATCTTCGACGCCGCTGATGCCAACCGCGTCGCCGACGCCGGTTGCCCGCTCTAAACTTTCCAAAACACAGAACAGAGGAAACGCAATGTCGCGTCTGGCGCCGCTCGACCTGAACAAGCTCGACCCCGAACAGAAGAAGGTCGCCGATGCGATCATGTCCGGCCCCCGCGGCGGCCTGCGCGGCCCCTTCGAGCCGTGGCTGCGCAGCCCGGTGCTGGCCGACCGCGCCCAGAAGCTCGGCGAATATTGCCGCTTCCACAACTCGCTGCCGCGCGACCTGTCCGAGCTGGCGATCTGCCTGGTCGGACGGCACTTCAAGGCACAGTTCGAGTTCTACGCGCATGCCCGCCTCGCCAAGGAAGCCGGCTTGGCGGAAGACATCATCGAGGCGGTCCGCCTGCGCGCCACGCCACCTTTCAAGCGCGACGTCGAAAAGGTCGTCTACGACTTCGTCACCGAATATCTCGAGACCAACCGCGTCGCGCCGGCCAACTACAAGCGCGCCATCGACTCGTTCGGCGAGAAGGGCGTGGTCGATCTCGTGGGTGTCTGCGGCTACTACATGCTGGTGTCGATGACCCTCAACGTCTTCGAGATGCCGCTGCCGCCGGGCGAACCCGACCCGCTGCCGTAGGCGGCAGGCACCTCCGGCGGGCTAAGATTCCTCGCAAAGGCTCAGGATGACGCGCCTGGCGCGTCATTCCTCGAAAATCGCGACCGCGCGCGTCCAGCCGGCAGAGGCGCCGCGGATCTTGTGCGGGAAGCAGGCGATGGTGAAGCCGTCGCCCGGCAGCACTTCGAGATTGTGCAGCTTCTCGAGATGGCAGTAGCCGATGTCGCGGCCGGCCTTGTGGCCTTCCCAGATGATCGAGGGATCGTGGTCCTTCGCCCACTTCTGGGCGGTGAAATAGAACGGTGCGTCCCAGCTCCAGGCGTCTGTGCCGGTCAGGCGCACGCCCTTCTCCAGCAGGTAGATCGTGGCGTCGTAGCCCATGCCGCAACCGGAATTGACGTAGTCGTCATTGCCGTAGCGTGAGCCCGCCCGCGTGTTGACGACCACGATCTCCAGCGGCTTCAGTTCGTGGCCGATGCGCTCCAACTCCTGCTCGACCTCGGCCGCCGTGATGACGTGTCCGTCCGGCTTGTTGCGGAAGTCGAGCTTCACGCCGGGCTGGAAGCACCATTCGAGCGGCACCTCGTCGATGGTGATGGCGCGCTCGCCCTTGTTCATCGTCGGATGGAAATGATACGGCGCGTCGAGATGGGTGCCGTTGTGCGTCGAGAGATTGACGTTCTCGACCGCCCAGCCGGCGCCGTCCGGCAGGTCTTCCTTCCTGAGGCCTGGAAAGAAGCCGGCGATCTGGCCGGCTGTGTCGGCATGCTTGTGATACTGGATTTTCGGTCCGAACGGCGGCGGATCGGAGATCACGTCGTTCTCGAGATAGATCGAAAGATCGACGAAGCGACGGGGCATGGGGGCCTCCTCCTGTCAGGGAGCCTTCAGCGCATCCACGATCGAACGGGTCAGCAGCCTGCCGATGCACTTCTGGCCGAAATCGTTGAGATGGAGCCCGTCGAGCTGCACGAACTGGGCGTAGGGCATGCCGTCATCGTACCAGCTGCGCATGATGTCGTAGCGCCGGAACAGGCCGGCGGAATAGTCCCTGGCCGCATCGGCCATGATCTTCTCGTAGGCTTCCTTGTCGAGCGCGGCGACGACGGCCGGCACATATTGCAGGTTCATCAGGATGAAGTCCGCGCCCAGCGACTTGCCGAGCTTCAGGCCACCACGCAGCGTGCTGTCGAACTTGTCGAGCGGCATGTGACGGATGGCGGCGTTGGTACCGGTCTGCCAGATGACCAGCGCGGCCGGGTTTTCCTGCATCTCGACCTGCATGCGGGCGGCCATCTCCTCGACGTCCTGTCCGCCGATCCCGCGGTTGATCACCTCGATGTCGATGCCGGGCAGGGCCTTCTCCAGGCCGATGCGGAGCTGCGTGGGATAGGCGAAGGCGGGATTCGACACGCCGTATCCCGCGGTCGTGGACGAGCCCAGGGCAATGATTCGAAGCTGTTTGCGCTCGGCGATCGCCTTGCGCGCAACCGGCAGGTTCGTCCCCAGCGTGAGCAGGGCCGGCGTGGCCCGGCACAGGGCCATGGATTTCGCGTGGGCCGTTCCGCCCAACGCAAACAGGAGGGTCGCGACCAGAAGGGCGATCGGCCGGCTCACCGCGGCGCTCCGGTTGCGGCCCGGCCACGGGCCGGCGCACGCGCGTTCCCGTGCTTGAACCAGGCAGCGATGTAGGCAGCGACGCACATGATGGCGATGCCCAGGATGCTCACGAGAATTTGCGACAAGATCGACTCTTCATAGTGGCTGACGATCACCTGGCCGCTGAGCGCAAGGAAAGTCCCGATGCAGAATATAAGCAAGGAAGCTTCACCGCATCTGCGAAGTGGTTCCCAGAGGGGCCATTTGAGCCCGGGAGCGTCGATCGGCACGGCAATCCGGACCAGCCAGGCGATGGCCAGGAAATGCACGAATCTCAGGATGTCGATGTTGGTCTTGTCGATCGGATAGATGATGCGCGCCACCCAGGTCGGGACCAGCCTTTCCAGCGGATTGTACTGCCAGGACAAGGCAATGAAGGCTGCGAACAAGATGAACGCGATCGCCAGGACGGTCAGCGTCCCCCGGAACCGGTCGAGGCGGGAAAGCCCGGGACCGAACACGGCGCAGGCTGCCCCGACATGGAACACGACCTGCCAGGCCATGGGGTTGAAGTACCAGACCTTCTCGTCGGGATAGGCCGGCAGACTCCAGTTCAAATGGCAGGTCGCGGCGTACAAGGCGATCGATCCCCCGATCACGACCCATGGCCAGCGCACCACCATGGGCAGGACCAGCGGGAAGGCGGCCAGCAGCACGATATAGAGCGGCAGCACGTCGAGATTGACCGGCCGGAACTTGAGAAGGGCCGCCTCGAGGATGGCGCGATAGGGATTCTGCCCGAGGCCCATCAACTGCATTTCCTCGATCAGGGCCGGCGTGTCGCGGGCGATCGAGACCCAGGCGATCTGTGCTGAGAAGGCCACGAACAGCAGGATATGGGCGACATAGAGCTGCCAGACACGACGATAGATGCGCGCTGCGGTCCGCGGCCATCCCTGCTCGTCCAGCATGCGGCTGTAGGCGATGACCGCGGTGTACCCGGAGATGAAGACGAAGATCTCGGTCGCGTCGCTGAAGCCGTAGTTACGGACCGTCAGCCAGCTTACGATGTTGGTCGGAATGTGGTCGAGGAAGATGAACCACAGAGCGAGCCCGCGGAACAGGTCGAGACGGATGTCGCGAACGGAGGCTGCGGCCATGGCCTATTGGTACCGCAGACGAATCGTCTGCGCTACGTTTCGCGCCGGAGGAAACGAATGACCAGGACACCCTTGCTGCTCGTCCCCGGCGTGCTGTGCTCGCCCCGACTGTTCGCCGCCCAGGTCGCAGCCCTTTCGAACCAGGCCGACATCGTCGTGCCGGACTGGCGCAAGGCGCCGCTGTCCATCTGGGACAACTGGGAGAGAGCCGCCCGCTGGGTGGTCGACCGGATGCCGACAGAGAAGTTCGCATTGGCCGGCCTGTCGCTGGGCGGCATGCTGGCGGTCGAGATCATGCAGTTCGCCGCCGATCGCGTGACCAAGCTCGCGCTGCTCGACACCGGCATGAGGAGCCAGAGCGAGGCCGAGCGGGCGATCCGTCGCGCCCGCATCCGCTTGGCGAACGAAGGTCATTTCGAGCTGGTCCTCGGCATGCAGATGACGCGCTTCATCCCGGCGTATCGCCTGTCCGACAAGCCGCTGGTCGACGAGGTGATGACAATGTGCGGCGAGATCGGCGTTGAGATCTACAAGCGGCAGGAAGAGCTGGCGGCGATCCGCACGGATCGGCGCCCCGACCTGCCACGCATCAAGTGCCCAACCATCGTCGTCTGCGGCCGCGACGATGCGGCAACGCCTTTGTTCCTGTCGGAAGAAATGGCCAAGGCCATCCCGGCCGCCGCGCTGGTGGTCGTCGACCAGTGCGGCCACCTCGTCACGATGGAGAAGCCCGAAGAGACCAACCTGATCCTGAAGACGTGGCTAGACAGGTGAGGATACCCGTCATCGCGAGCGGGGTAGCCCCCGCTCTGGAGCGCAGCGAAGGATCTCGCGCCCGCCAGAGAGTCCTCTGATCGTTCCGTCAGGTCCTTCACTGCGTAACAGGACGACAGAAAGAGGAACCTCTCAGCCGACGATCTTCTTCTCGCGCAACGCCGCGATCTCCGCAGCGCCGAGGCCCGCCAGTTCCTCGAGCACCTGATCGGTATGCTCGCCCAGTGCCGGCGGCGGCCGCGTGTCGTCGACCGGCGTGTCGGAGAAGTGGAAGTTAGAGCCGATCAGCGGCACATCGCCGACCCGGCTATGCTTATAAGTCTTCAACATGCCGCGGCGCTTCACCTCGGGCTCGTCCAGCGCCTCCTTCATGGTGCGGATCGGGCCGGCCGGGAGATGACGCAGCTTCTGCGCCCAGTTCTCCTTGGTGTCGGTCGTCAGCACCTCTTCCATGAGGCGCGTCAGCTCGGGCTTGTTGGCGACGCGGTTCGCCACCGTGTCGAAGCGCGGATCGCTCACCCACTCGGGATGGCCCAGCGCCTTCGCGGTGTCGGCAAACAGCTTCTGGTTCGCCACCGCCATGTAGATCTTGCCGTTCGCCGTCTCGAACGAGCTGTTGGGCGCGGATGCGAAATGGCCGTTGCCCGCGCGCCGCGGCTGCTCGCCGCCGATCAGATAATAGGAGCCCATGTTGCCCAGCGAGACGAGCGCCGTGTCGTAGAGCGCGAGATCGATCTGCTGCCCCTTCCCCGTATCGCGTCGTGCGTAGAGCGCGGCGTTGACCGCCGCCACCGAATGGATCGCCGTCATCGTGTCGACGATGGCGATGGCATGGCGCAGCCCCTCGCCGTTGGCCTCGCCGTTGACGCTCATCATGCCCGACTCGGCCTGGAGCACCGGATCATAGCCCGGTCGATCCGACAGGGGCCCGGTCTGTCCGTAGGCCGAAATCGAAAGATAGATCAGCTTCGGATACTTCGTGGCGACGCTCGCATAGTCGAAGCCATATTTCTTCAGGACACCCGGCCGGAAGTTCTCGACCAGTACGTCGGCGCCGGCGAGCAGCTTGTGCACGATCGACTGGCCTTCGGGCTTGGTGAAATCCAGCGCGACACTCTTCTTGCCCCTGTTGTAGGTCATGAAGAAGTGGCTCTCGCCATTGGCGCCGCCGGCACGCGGGCCGGCGCCTTTGCGCGTGTCGTCGCCGCCGTCGGGATTCTCGATCTTGATGACTTCGGCACCCATGTCCGAAAGCATCTGGGTGCACATGGGCCCCGCGATCACGCGGGAGAAATCGATGACGCGAATGCCGTCGAGCGGCGGCCGACCGGATTTTGACATGGGCGCAAGGTAGGGCTGCAAGCGTCGCGCTGTCTATCCGGTGCGCATGCGTTAAACTTCGCTCCCATGGACACATTCCGCACATCGCTGTCACGCCGCAGCCTCTTCGCCCTCCCGCTTCTCGCCGCCCTGCCCGCCGCTGCGCAGACCGAAACTTTCCCCACCAAGGCCATCCGGATCATCGTGCCCTTCGCGCCCGGCGGCTCAGGCGACATCACGGCGCGCCTCGTCGGCAAGTACATCGAAGAAAAGACCGGCCAGCCCTTCGTGGTCGAGAACAAGCCGGGCGCCAATGGGATCGTCGGCGCAATGTCGGTGAAGGTCGCATCGCCTGACGGCTATACGCTGATGCTGGCCACGACCTCGACCAACGCCGCCAACGTCCACATGTACAAAAATCCGGGCTACGATCCGGAGAAGGATTTCTCCGTCGTCGGCATCATCGGCTCCTCCGGCACGTTCCTCGTGGTACCGGCCGACGGCCCGTACAAGACCCTGGCCGACCTGCTTGCCTATGCGAAGGCAAACCCGGGCAAGCTCAACTTCGGCTACTTCAACGCCAGTTCGCAGGTGCCGGCCGAGGTTCTGGGCAAGCGCGCCGGCGTCGACTGGCAGGGGGTCGGCTACAAGGCGATCGGCAATGCCTGGAACGACCTCTACGGCGGTGCCATCAACTTCATGTTCGTCGACCTCACCGCCGCGCGCGGCCAGGTCGTCGACAAGAAGGCGCGGCCGCTCGCCATCTCGCTTCCCAGCCGCAGTCCGCTCTATCCCGACGTGCCGGCCCTCGCCGAAACCTTCCCGGGGTTCGTCAGCTCGGGATTTCTCGCCATCGCCGTACCGAAGGCGACGCCGCTGCCGATCCAGCAACGGCTGAACACGCTGATCAACGAGGCGATCACCGCGCCCGCGAACAACAAGCGTCTCACCGAGGAGTTTGCCCTCACCGCCAAGGCACTGACGCTCGAACAATGCGCAGCGCAGGATCGCGAGGAGCGGGCCAAGTGGGCCGAGTACGTGAAGATCGCGAAGATCGAGCCGCAGTAGGCTTTACTCCGAGCGGTCCGGCGGATCGCGCCAGCGCGACAGAAGGAGTTCACTGAACCCGTCGCCGTTCGACGCGGCCTGCCCGGCCGTCTGGTTTTCACCGAGGGAAGACGCGGCGACGGCTTCCGCCCGCGCCTTCAGGAAGACTTCCGCCGCCTTCTCGCCCTCGGCGATCAGGCGACCGATGTTCGCGGAGCCGCGATCGATCTTGCCCTCGTAGTCGAGCAAGTCCTGAAGCTCGGCCGGCATTTCGATACAGGGGATGTGATAGGGCTTCGCGACGTCGGTGTGGAACGACTTCGGAATGCGCACCGGGGCCTTGATGTCGAAACGGCTGAGGAATTCCGGCCGGAAAGCATCTGCCATGATCAGGTCGTTCATGAATTCGAGATGTCCGAGCTGCTGGAACAGCGAGATGTTGCCCTCGAGCTGATTGCGCCGGTCGACGATCTCGCCGGGCTTTTGCGGCACGCGCCGGCTGGCCGTGGGATTGATCTTGATCAGCCAGATCTCGTCGGGAATGTTGGCCTCGCCGACCGAGCGCGGGCGGACCAGCTCCTCGACCGGCGGGTTGTCGGAGAAGAGCCCGTCCCAGAAAGCGTCCTGTCCGATCTGCACGGCCGGAAAGATGTTCGGCACCGCGCAGGAGGCCAGGATGTGCTCGACCCGGATCGCCTCGCTCGCGGACACGAACTTGGCGAGTGCGCCGCTGGTGACGTTGGCGGCGCCCAGCATGAGAACCGGTCGCTGCGGCCTGGGTCCCCAGGAAGCAATCTCGGCGAAGTCGATGTGCTTCTCCAGAAGCCCACGGAAATCGGAAAAGCCCATCCGCTGTCCCGTCGTCATGAAACCCATCATCGACTGCATGATCGGCGACGACGGGCTGAGCTGCAGCGTCGGCATGACACCCGCATTCACCAGCCGCACCGATTCGACGATGAAGCTGTTGATCGCGTGCTCGAGCGGACCCTGGGCGGTATTCTCCTCCCAGAAATCCATCATCCGCTTCCAGACTGGCCGCTCGCCCTTCATGAACGAGTACCAGAGCAGCGTCGCGCAGACGGCGCCGCCCGAGGTGCCGCTGATGCCGACGAACTCGAATTCGTCCTTCAGCCGGCCCTGGGCCTGACAGAGCGCCTTCAAGGCTCCGGCGGTAAAGGCGGTCTGGCTGCCGCCGCCCTGACAGGCGAGGGCAATCTTCGTCTTGGGCATCGAGCGTTTCCTTCGGAGGGGATTGCACTCTAGCGCACTGCAGGTGGCTTCGCCCATGCGACCGGTCGGACGCCGCTCCCCCCGGACAAGGCGCGCAGGTTCGACAGGCGAAGCGGCTTGCAAATTGCATGGCGAGGCTCGCCAATGACGGCAGCAAGTTCCGGGAGGAAGACAAAGTGCCGGTGTCCGATCCGATCGCGTTGGAGCTCTTCAAGAACGCCATTTTCTCGATCGCTGACGAGATGGCGCTCACCGTCTTCCGGACGACCTACTCCGGCGTTCTCAAGGACAACATGGACTATTCGACGGGCTTCGCCGATGCCAACGGCAAGCTCGCGGCCCAGGGCCTGACCCTGCCGGGGCATCTCGGCTCCGTGCCGACCGCCATGGAATCGATCATGCGGCACTTCAAGGACGACATGTTCGAAGGCGACGTCTTCATCATGAACGATCCGTTCGACGGCGGCATGCACCTGCCAGACATCTTCGTGATCAAGCCGCTGTTTCACGCCGGCGAGCGGCTGGCCTTCGCCTGCACGGTGTGCCACCACATCGACGTCGGCGGCCGCGTGGCTGGCTCGAACGCCTCGGATTCGACGGAGATCTACGCCGAGGGCCTGCGCATCGCGCCGATGAAGCTCTATGACAAGGGCGTCCTCAACAAGACGATCATGACGTTCATCGAGAAGAACGTCCGCCTGCCCGTCCAGCTGTTCGGCGACCTGCGCGCCCAGCTCGCGGCCTGCCATATCGGCGAGAAGCAGTTCGCCGAGCTGGTCTCACGCCATGGGGCAGAAGAGACGAAGTTCTATCTGAACGAGGTCATCGACTATGCCGAGCGGCTGACGCGGGCGGCGATCCAGGAGCTGCCGGACGGAGAATGGAGCTTCGAGGACTGGATCGACGATGACGGCGTCGACTACGGCAAGCCGATCCGCCTGTTCGTCACCATCACCAAGAAGGGCGGCCACATGGTGGTCGACTGGACCGGCACGAACCCACAGGTCAAGGGCGCGATCAACAATACGCTCTCCTTCACCAAGGCCGCCTCCTACACCGGCGTGCGGTCGGTGCTGCCGCCGGGCATCCCCAACAACGAAGGCGTCTTTCGCGCCATCGAGGTGATCTGCCCGCCGGGCACGGTGGGCAACGGCGTGCTGCCGGCGGCCTGCGCGGCGCGCGGCCTGACCGGCTTCCGCATGACCGACTGCATGTTCGGCGCGCTCGCCATG
>Ga0182739_1003842_pt1 | contig 12814 bp, 10 predicted proteins | sample eDN5th30CBELigBY_FD_128873 | JGI IMG/M metagenome (GOLD analysis project Ga0182739, IMG submission 128873) | Enriched backyard soil microbial communities from Emeryville, California, USA - eDNA 5th pass 30_C BE-Lig BY (version 2) (version 2) | ecosystem: Environmental > Terrestrial > Soil >... | reverse complement strand
TTCTTTCACTTCTCCGTCAAGCCTTACAAATGTTGGCGTATGTTCTTTTTTGGTTTCGTCCAAGTCAACTTTGTAGAGTTCAGAAGTAATGCTGTCAAACGCAATGTTGGTGTCGGCTTTGCTTAATGCAAAACCTTCTAAAAGATTTTCTTTTTCTAAAGGCAATTCTTCTTCTTTCTTGCCGAATAAGTCGTTGGCAGGAACTTTTAAATAAAACTGTGGCAAATTGATTTGCTCTGCCTGTTCTCTGAAAATGTCTTTAATACTATATGTTTTCACAAGTTGTTGTATTTCGTTTGGAATAGAGGCTTCCATTTCGGTCCCGCTTATGCGGGATTCAAATGCATCATTTTGTTCAATGGCAGTTTTTTCTATTTCTGAAACGGTTGTGTTTGGCAACTCTGTTTCTGATGGTGCAGAAATTCGGGTTGTGTCAATGTCTGAAGTAATATCTTCTGTTGGTGTTTCGGTGGTTGGGAAAACAGTAAGTTGTTGTAAAGGATCTTGCTTTTTAGCTTCTTCCAACATGGCAGGGTCAGCCAATTTATAATCCTTGTCGCTGAAACCTGCTTTGTTCAACCCTTTTACAATGTTATCTAATGTGTCGAGGAATTTTGATGATGCCGTTAAAACATAACTCAAATTGAGCAAAGGAAAGTTGTGTTTCATTACATACGGCTGGCGTAAAACTCTGCCCAAAATCTGTTCAACATCAACTGCCGAACTCTTGTCTGCCAACGATGCCAAGATGTAAGCAAACGGACAGTCCCAACCTTCTTTTAATGCATTTATGGTTATGATGTAACGGACTTCACAGTCTTTGCTCATCAAGTCAATGCCTTTTATTTCGTTGATGTTTGCCGTTTTGATTTTGATTTGTTCGGCAGGAATTTTCAACTCAATGAGTTTTTCTTTCAGTTTCTGAACGTTTGATTTTTCTTCTTCTTCGTTTAAAAAGTCTTTACCGTTTTTGGGTTGTGCTTGAAACAACACAATAGGACGAATGTATTTTCCGCCTTTCTTTTCTTCTTCAATGGCTTGTATCTCCAATCGTTTTTGAAGTTGTAAAGCGGAATTGATTACTTCTGTTTTGTCCTGATGGTTGTAAACAATAACAGGCAGTTTCACCATGTTTTCTTTTTTCAACTCCAAAGCATCAATAAAACTGATGATGTTGCTGTTTTTGCGTGGTGTTGCTGTAAGGTCAAGAATGAAACAAGGGTTAAACTCTTTGAGCATATCTACACTTAAATCCGTTTCTGCGTTGTGGCTTTCGTCCACCACAATCATAGGGTTTAAGTATTGCATTACTTTCATCAAAGAAATTTCTTCGTCTTTACCCAGCAAGGCTTCAAAAGACTGCAATGAGCCGTTTTGCTCAAATACTTTTCTGCCTTCTTTGTTGGCTGTGCGTATGCTGTCAAAACTCAATACAAAAATGTTCAACTGTTCTTTTACCGAAGTGGCGTTAAATCCGCTTCCCTGCAATAGTTCTGCCTTATCAAATACTTCTACTTTGTTGCCGAAATGTGCATTGATTTTTTGGCGATAAGGGTGGTTGGTGTCTTTTAGGTTTTTAATGGTTTGGTCTAAAATGGTAATGGACGGAACCAACCAAACTACTGCTTTGGGTTTGTCGTAGGCAAAGGCATCAAAAATGGTTTTAATGGCATTGCAGGCGATAAAGGTTTTTCCGCCTGCTGTTGGCACTTTTACACAGATATGCGGAACACGGGGAACATTGTTTTTGTAAGGCTCAATGGCTGTGCCCGGAAAAGGTTGAAGCGGTGTTCTTGGGTGTAGCGACCAAAAATTATGAAATGCGTCTTTCACGTCTTTGGTTTCCTGTATGTCTTCCAAAAACAGTGAAAGGTCGTTGATTACCTGCTGTTGATATGGTTTTAGTTCCATGTTACTTTTCAAAAATTAATGATTGCGGAAGCATAAGCAAGAATGGTATTCCTCTTTCATACTTCAATTCTTCATAAAACAATCCAACACGAGCCAGATTGTGATAATACGTTTTCAGATTGTTGTAGTAGTACAATTCGCTTGGTATATACCAGGCTTTTTCCCCTAATTTTGATGACAGAAACCATTTTTCAAGCAATCTTGCAGTTCTTCCATTACCATCATTGAACGGATGAATTTTTACAAACACTAAATGAATCAACGCTGCATAATAAAAGGCTTCTTCAATTTTTAGATTAACCTCTATTAAATTATTTAGCTCATTCCAAAATCTTTCATATTCTTTTTGCACAAATTGAGCGGATGCCGCTTCATATTCTACACGCTGTGATTGTTGCTCCATTATCAGCATGTTGCCTATTCGTATTTGACCTCTTTGTTGTTCGGGCAATAAATGCAGGGTGGCAATAGTATGGCATTTGTGAAAATGGTCTTTTGATAAGGTATGGTCTTTTGCAAATTCATACGCAGCATACAAATCATTTGGCTTCTCAGTAAGGTTAGGCAGATATTCTACATCCAACATTTTATGCTTTACGTAGCTATCCACTTCAAGCGTTTCACCTTCAATTTTTGAAGAAGACATAACTGAAACGGCTGTAGCGAATTTAAAATTCTCAGCAGTCCATTCTCGTGTTTTTATTTTTTCAAATTCTTTATCCAGCTTCACATCAAGTAATGAAAGCCATGTGTTGTAATGCGTATCGGCAAGTAGCTTTTCCATATCTTTAAAATCTTGTTATATCCCGTGGGATTTTCTTGAAAATGATGTTGTGCTTCGTCATGAAATCCTTTGTCAGCAAACAGTTGTCTGCATAAATCACATACTGCCCGGCTTTGGTTTTCATGGTGGCTAAAAAAGCATGGTCTAAAGTGGTTACTTCGTCTTGCTCGTAGTGGAAGTAATACGCTGTATCATTGTGCTTTCCCAGATAAGATTTGGGATTTACGATTTTAGATTTTCGATTTTGTTTCTCCGTTTCATCTAATCGTACATCATCATTCGTCAATCGTAAATTTTGCTTGGTTTCGGTGTAGTAAACGTATTGGCGAATTTTATCAACACCTACCAATTCATTCAAATTGCCATCTTCCAAAAACAAGGGTTGCCCCAACTCGTAAAAATCAAAACTTCCGCCTGTGCCTTCGGTTGTGCCATAACCTTTGATCACTCTTTTTACTCTTTCGGCTGTGATGGTTTCGGCATAATCTTCCATTTCTATACAAATGAATTTACGTTTGCCGTTGTCTTGCTTATTGATGTTGAGAACTGCATGAGCAGTTGTTCCGCTTCCTGCGAAACTATCAAGCACAATTGAGTTTTTATTTGTTGCTTGATGGAGAATGAAATGAATAAAATCTACTGATTTTGGAGTTTGAAAAGTTTTAGCTTCAAAAATCTTCTTTAATTGCAAAGTTCCCGCTTCGCTTGAAAATTCTGTTCCAAGCCAAAATGATTTTGGTTTAATAGTTTTGTCTTCACCTTCTTTTGAAAGATAATCCTTTTGAAATACATCAAATTCGTTTCTGCCTTTTACTAATTGTGTTGTTAGCTCGGAAATCCTTTCAACTGCTGTATCTTTTCCCCATCTCCATCGTCCATCAGTTCCGTCCGATAACTTTGGCAATATTTCAAAATCATCTTCTGAAGATTTCGTAAGAGAAAGGATGTTATGTTTTTCGTTGTAATAAAAAGGATAAAACATATTAGGTCTGTCTTCCCTTTTTGCACCAGAACCCCGTTTTCTTAAACCTTGTAAACGATATGCCCCTTTTTCATCTTTCAATTTATATTCATCAACATATTCATCTGGAACTGGAACACCATTTGTTACAAACTTGCCTTTTTGAAAAATGATTAAACTCTCATGAGCAGTCGCAATATATTTATCATCACTTCTGCCTTTTAAATTATTTACTACTGCAACATTTGCAATGAAGTTTGATGAACCGAAGATTTCATCGCAAATCAATTTTAGATTAGCTTCTTCGTTTTTGTCAATGGAAATAAAAATTGCTCCATCATCCGCCAATAGTTTATGCAACAACTTCAAACGTGGATACATCATGCAGAGCCATTTATCATGTCGTGTAAGGTCTTCCGCTTCTTTGCCTACAACTTGTCCGAGCCACTTTTTAATTTTCGGGTCGTTTACATTGTCGTTATACACCCAGCCTTCGTTTCCGGTGTTGTAAGGCGGGTCTATGTAGATACATTTTATTCGTCCTTCGTATTCGGGCAATAGGGCTTTCAGGGCTTCAAGGTTGTCGCCATGTATAATTTTGTTTCCGCTTTTTGTTTCTTCTTTTGTTTGCTTGCCGTTATCAAAACCGTAGGCGTGTTCCAATACTTTATACGGAACATCCATGTGATGATTGATAACTTTATCTTTCCCTATCCAGTGTAGTGTTGGCATCTATAATTTCTTATCTAAAATTTTAGGGCTGTAAAATACGGAAAAGCAAGGTCTTATCGGCCAGCTTGGTTTTGACTGTGTGTCGGAGATTTTGGCTCTTTTGCAAGGTTGGCTTCTGTGCGTATGCTTTTGTGTGCCTTGCAAAATGTTCCAAAATGTGCGTGGGCTGTTGAATTTTTTTGTTCCCTTACAAATAGAAGGGTATCGCCAAAAGAGTTTCTGCTAACAAAAATAATTGTTCGCTCCCGTTTGGAAGCGGTTGCAATCAAAATATCAGTTCAAATAGTCCATTTATTTTAAAAACAAATCTGCTGTAATAGGATAATGATCACTTAACTTTCTTTTCAACCTCATATACTGCTCAACATTAAAATTTTTGCTCACAAAAATATTGTCAATTCGCAATGTTGGTGAAATTGCATAAAATGTCCTTCCAATGCCCGTACCCTTCGCTGTGAAAGCATTAATTAAACCATCGCCGATTGTATGATAAGCATACGAGTTTGGAACATCATTGAAATCGCCGCAAACTATTACAGGATAAGGACTTTGATTTATATAATTTTTAATTCTGTTGCTCTGCAACGCCCTTTTTAAAAATCCCGTTTTTAATTTTCCCAGTAAATTTTTTGATTGTGTGAAGTCATTTTGATTTGACATCGCCGGCTTTTCAATAAAATTCATATTTGTTTTACTGAATTTTAATGACTGTAAATGAATATTAAAAACCCGTAATGTATCATCACCGCGTACAATATCGGCAAACTGAAATGTTGAATTATAATCGAAGGGCGAAAATTCAATTGTGTGTTTATTTATAATTGGATATTTACTTAAAATCATTAAACCGAAATGATGATTATTATCAAAATCAAGTTTGGGATTATATGAATAATGATATTGTTTTAATTTAAGGTCCTTTATTAAATCAGGAATATAATTAATTGCTGAAGGATGTGAATCTGAGGCCACCATTTCCTGAAAAAAGGCAATATCAGGATCTATGTCTCTCACAATGTTTATCATTTCCTGTTTTTTCCACGGCTCCTTTTTGTGTGAAATAATTTCAAAATGCTCAACATTCCAACTCATCACTCTTATGTTTTGAGGATGTTTTGCAATGCTAAACTTCGGTGTAAGTGAAAATTTCACAACTTCCGCCAGCGGCGAAATGCATATTGCTACTGCAACTGTGCTTATCAATGCCAGCACAGGTTTTGCAAACAGCCAAAATAAAAAAAACAGAAATAAAATTACCAGCGAAAAAAAAGTTGCCAAAGCAAATAATCCCGCAAACCAATATTTTTCAGGATTAAAAGTATAAGCATAACAGCCTACAATTAGAAATAATGCAAATAAGATATTTGCAGATATAAATAAAATTTTTGTGGCACGCCTAAGACGGTGAAACATAATTAAAGATAAGAATGAATTACCGCAAGAGTTTTTACTGCTTCAACGGTGCACCAACGGCTATAGAACAATCATGCCCCGGCTCACCATGTGGTGGGTTAAGCTTTGCAACTGATGTTCCGGTGGATGTACCCGCAGCTGGCGACGTAATTACCGGCGCTGTTGCAGATGGAGTTACGGCTGGTGCCTGAATTTGACGAACCGGTGTGCTTAAAGGTTCTCCAACAGCAATATCGCATCTGTGATTAGGCTGGCCGTGAGGTGGATTCAGTTTCACTTCAGCACTGGGTTTTTGCGGAGTTGCAACAACTTCATTTGCAGGAATAACTTCCTGAATTTTGTTGGCAGTATCATTTACAACAGCAGGTTCGCTAACAACTACCGGTGTTGATTCAGTTTTCAGAGATTTATCGTAAGCTTCCGAGCTATCATTGTTACAGGAACTAAATAAAATTGCTGCCGCAGCAAATGCAGATAATAATTTCATATTCTTATTCTTAAGCCGGCAAAAATAAGAATAATTAACCGTGAATCAATGCATTGAATTAAGGTATTCCAGGCCTAAACTTGTAACATATACACTTAGCATTTCTTTTCCATTAACCTTTATAGGTTTTATATCTACAAGTTTTCGCTTATATAACCCGGGAAAAGATGCACCTAATTCTTTTGACAGGCATATTTCCCCTTCAAATTCATGGCATTTCTTTAGCTTCTCTTCCATTAATTTGGTGAGAGGACGACAATTAAATTTCTTCAAAATTTAGCTTCTGTTTTTTAGGTGATTTTTTTTGGTTTCTTTTTTATTATGAGTTGTATCATTTCCTTTGTTCTCTTGTTCGAGGTTGGAACGTGAGTCAAGGTTATCTCTAACTTCAGGCCTGTGGCTGTGAGATGCTTTATGAAAATTTCCGTCTTCTTTTTGAGGCTTGCGTATGTTTGTATTCCTGTTCATAGATTATTGTTTTTATAACAGGAATAACAATTGTTTTGCCAATCATCAAGTGATTAACATCTAATAAGATACATAATTAGCAAGTGGGGAAATACAATGCCTTTGGGGAATTATTCGTTTTCTTCTGATGCTTTTTTGAGATAATCCAATTCTTCCTGAGTAAGAAAATGTGTGCCGTATTGATTAATCTTATCCAATATTTCATCAATTCTTTCCTGAGAAATATTTGGAGTTTTGGTAAACGGCGGTTTTCCTTTTGTGTTATAAAAATAGGTTTGAGAATTTTTATTTTTTGCCGGTTCAAAAAGTTTGATAAAATTAAAATATGCTTTATTCATCCACGCGCTGCCATCAATTCCTTTGCGGTAAAGTATAATGAATATACATCCCGCGGAAGCGGCAGCAAGATGTGAAATGCTATATGATGCAAAATTTCCGGCTACGCCGATAAGATCAATAATAAGATAAATTGCAAGCAAAACCCATATTGCCACGCCACCTCTTATATTTCTAAAAAATCTGAACCGTGGATTTAATGTAGTTGTTGCGGTAGCAACGGCAATAACTGAAGAGTTAGCGCCAAGCATATTAACAGGCCCTGCAACGATGTGAGAGGAAATCATAAAAGCCAAACCACCAACTATTCCACCATAAATATATACAGGAATTATTTTGTCGTTACCGGCCATTTGCTGCAATACATAACCAAAAGCCCATAACCACAACATGTTTGAAAGTAACCTGAATAAATTGCTAAGAGTATCAACAAACATAAACGTAAAGATTGTCCAGGGCTTTTCGCTGAAAGCGGTAAAGTTTGAAGGAATGCTGATTTGGCTTAAAACAGATTGTTCAAATCCATTGTTTTCGGAAAAGGAAAATGCAACCTGAAGAAATAATAACAGTAAAAAAACTACCGCATTAGCGGAAACAAGAAAAACAAGAGCATTATTTTCCTGCCCGAGTGAAAACCTTTTTTTAGGTTTTTTATATTCCTGCGCCCTGTCTGCTTCTCCCATTATCTAAAATAGTTGTTTCTGTTATTATGATTTTTATTCCAGAAATAAACAAGAATAAATCCGGCAACGGCGCCGCCGATGTGCGCAAAGTGAGCAACATTATCGCCGGCAACTTTTGAAATTCCGCCAAACACATCAATAGCAATAATCCCAATAATTGCCCATTTAGCTTTAATAGGAAACGGTATTGGCATTATAAAGAGTTTGATATCGGGATACATATATCCAAAACCGGCGAGAATTCCCATAATTGCACCTGATGCGCCAACTGTTGCATTTTTTGCAAGAATAAATTGATATTGGGCTTGTTCTGCGGCATTTAATACCAAAGAATCAATTTTGTTGTAATAAACAGTATAATCAATTAATTGAGTTGCAGCGGCAACAATACCGGAAATTAAATAAAAGGTAAGGAATGTTTTGGAACCTAATATTTTTTCCATCGGTGTACCAAACATCCACAATACTAGCATATTAAAGAGGATATGAAAAAATCCTCCATGCATAAACATGTGTGTCAGCAACTGATAAACATGAAAATGATCTGATTTGTAATGATGGAGAGCAAAGGTGTTAGTTATCCAGCTTGGATCTTCATTTCCGGCAAAAATATTTTGCGCCATATAAACAAGCACATTTAATATAATAAGGTTTAGTACAACCGGAGTAATTCTACTATTTGAAAATGACATCATACAAAGTTAATTGATCTGAATTTGGCTGTTTCTTAGTTTTAGAAGAGCAACCGATTCAATGTGATGAGTGTGTGGGAACATATCTACAGGCTGAACTTTTTCAACATAATATTTCTCTGAAAGCAAACCTATATCTCTTGCCTGTGTAGCCGGATTACAACTCACATATACTATTTTCGGCGCTTCAATTTCTAATAACTTATTAATAAGTTTTTCGTGCATTCCCGCCCTCGGCGGATCGGTAATTATAACGTCGGGCCGGCCGTGTATCTCAAAAAAATTATTTGTGCATATTTTTATTACATCTCCGGCAAAAAAATGAGTATGAGTTATATTGTTCAGTTCGGCATTTTTTTTTGCATCTTTAATTGCATCATCTATTACCTCAACTCCAATAACCTTTGAAACATACCGGCTTAGATAAATTCCTATGCTACCTGTTCCACAATAAAGATCGTAGAGTGTTTCATTGCCTTTTAATTCAGCAAAATCACGCGTTATAGAATAAAGTTTTTCCGCTTGCCTTGTATTTGTCTGAAAGAAAGATTTTGGACTGATAATAAATTTCAAACCTTCCAAAACCTCAGTTACAAAGCCTTTTCCAAAATAAACTTGCGGTTCCAAATCATAAATTGAATCGTTGAATTTTGGATTTATTGTGTAAAGCAGCGTGGTTATTTCAGGAACAGATTTTAAGATAAAATCCAACAACGAAATCCTCCCGGGTTCATCTTCATAATTAAGACAAATATTTACCATTAATTCGCCTGTGGAGCAATTACGAATAATAATATTCCTGAGCCATCCCGTATGGTTTCTTATATCATAAAACTCAAGTTCATTTTTCAAAGCATAATCTCTTATGCTATTTCTTAACTTGTTGTTTATTCCATCCATAAGCCAGCATTCCGAAATGTCTAGAACCTTGTCAAACAGTCCTGCAACATGATATCCCAGAGCATTCTGTTGAATTTGTATCTCTGTTTTATTCATCTCTTCGGAAGTTAGAAACCTTTTATTGCTGAACGTAAATTCTAATTTATTGCGATAAAAAACAGTAGAGTCGCAACCTACTATCGGCAAAAGAGGAGGAATACTTGTTTTACTTATTTTTCTGAGGTTATCTTCCGTTTCCTGTTGTTTGTATTGAAGTTGTTGATCGTATGGAAGCATTTGCCATTTACAACCACCGCACGTGCCAAAGTGAATGCAAAAGGGTTCAACTCTATTTGCAGAAGGCGTTTTTATTTCAACCGCACGTCCTTCAGCCCAGTCTTTTTTACTTTTTGTAATAAGTACATCAGCCACATCGCCGGGCACGGCACCTGTTATAAAAATAACTTTTCCGTCAATTTTTGCTATACTTTTTCCTTCGGCGGCATAGCCGGAAATTAATACATCTGTTAAGGTAATACGAGGTTTCTTCTTCGCCACGGGGCGAAATTAGCTATAATTACCTTTGAGATTAGTGTTAATTTTTACGTGGAGGGTTGAGGTAACAGCCAACTTGATTAAATTTGTTTCCCTATAATATTAAATATGAAAGGAATTTTAACTGCGTTGATTTCGCTTATCTCAATTTCTGCATTTTCCCAATATAAAATTTCTGTCATTGCGCCTCAGTACAAACAAGGCATTGCTTATCTGACATATCACATGGGGAAAAACTTAAACCTGCAAGACAGTGGTGTTGTTAATAACAAGGGGCAAGTGGTTTTTTCGGGAAGTAAAAAACTTCCCGGTGGTATTTACTCAATTGTATTTCCCGGAAAAGCATTTACATCTGATTTTTTTGTTGATAAAGCACAGCAGATAAAAATATCATTAGCAGACACTTTGAAACCTCAGGATATTGTAATTGAAGGCTCTCCTGAAAATGTACTTTTTGAAAAATATCAAAAATTTATTGCAACGAAAGGGCCAGATATCCAGCGGGCAAGGCAAAACTTTATGACGGCTAAAACTGCCGCTGATTCTGTAAAATTTGAGAAAGAGTTTAATGTACTGAATAATGAAATTTCTGAATACCGGAATAGTATTATTAAAAACAACCCAGAATCAATGATGGCAGCACTTTTACTAGCCATGAAAGAGTCGCCATATCCAACAAAAGTTGCGGTAACACGGCAAGATTCAATTGACAATTATAATTTTTATAAAAGCCATTATTGGGATGGGATAACTTTTATGGATGACAGAATTGTTAGAACTCCATTTTTTATACCAAAATTTGAGCGTTATTATCGAGATGTAATGCCACAGTCATCTGACAGTATAATAAAAGATATTGATTATAAGTTGCTTCTTGCCCGCTCTGCGCCTGAATTATATAAGTTTATGCTCAACTGGTTTACAGATGAATATATAAATCCTAAATACATGGGACAGGATGCAATATTTGTTCACTTATTCAACAAATACCATAGTAAAGGGTTAACGCCATGGCTTAATGAAAAGCAGATGGAAATAATAACCCGCAGGGCTTATATGCAAATGGCAAACTTAATTGGTGAACCTGCTTCTAACTTAACGTTACTGGATTCAACCGGTAAAGTAAGAGAATTATACTCATTAAAATCGCCTTATACAGTTGTTATATTTTGGGATCCAAATTGCGGACATTGCAAGGAGGAGCTGCCGCGAATTGATTCTGTTTACAGAGCCAACTGGAAGAAAAAGGGAGTGAAAATTTATGCGGTATTAACCGAAAACCATATTCCTGAATGGGTGAATTACATTAAAAAACATGATCTTGGTGAATGGACACATGTATATCAAAGTGAGGAAATGGCAGAGGCGGAAAAGAAATCAAATGCAGCAAGTTACCGGCAGTTATATGATGTTACACAAACTCCAACAGTTTATCTTTTAGATGCCGACAAAAGAATTATTGGCAAAAAACTTACCTGGGAACAGATAAATGATCTTCTTGAAGTAAAAGAAAAAAGTAAAAACACTAATGAAAAGTAAAAGCTTTTTTTTAACGGCTCTAAGCCTTGGTTTTTTCACTTACGTTAATGCACAAACGATTTTTACAATAGGCAACACCAAAATCACCAAACAGGAAATATCAGAGGCTTACAACCGTAACAGAACAGGGGATAACGATACTACATCTTTAAAAAGTTATGCCGACTTGTTTCTGAATTACAAATTAAAAGTAAAAGAAGCACGTGCCCTGCATTTAGATACTTTGCCTCTTCTGGTTGCGGATGTTCAAAATTTTAAAAGGCAACTTTCTGAAAATTACATGACCGATGAAGAGGAAACAAACAAACTTTTAAATGAAGCAATGAGGCGTTCCGCAAAAGATATTCATGTTGTTTATTTTAAAGCAGATTATAAAAGTTTTAATGATACAATTTCTGCAACAAAGGCTATAACAACCGCAGAAGAATTATTAAATACATCAACAGATTATAATAAAATTGCACAGGCCACAGGATTAAAATTCAGCGATGCCGGATATTTGACAGTTTTTAGCGTGCCATACAATTTTGAAAATCTCATTTATAGTTTATCCACAAATGAAGTGGGAAGATTAAGCACACCATCCGGAATTTTTTTATTTAAAGTAATTGATTCACGGGATGATATAGGTGTTTGGAAAATTGCACAGATTTTAATCGCTGTTGAACCTGGCGTAAATGATGATAGTAATCAAAAGCAACGAGCAGATTCAATATATAATTTATTAAACGCAGGAATGCCTTTCGATGAAGCCGCATTAAAATTCAGCGACGACAGATATTCATACTCTGTAGGTGGCGAACTTCCTGAAACCCGCTCAGGAGTTAATTCTCAGGCATTTGAAAAAGCAATGTTGTCATTAAAAAAAGATGGAGATATTTCAAAACCTGTGCGTACAAAATATGGTTATCACATAATAAAAAGGATGCAGGTTTATCCTTCAGAATCTTATGTAAAACAACAACTGTTTAAAGACGACAGAATTAAAGCAAGTGTTGATAAATTTAATGAAGGGATTAGTAAAATAACCAATCCTCAAATAATCAAGAATCCTTCACTATTTGGTTATGCAGACAGTTTGGATCTTCCTGCCAAAATAAGGAATAAGGCACTTTTACGATACAACAAGAAAACTGTTACGATTGGCGACTGGATTGATTTTTACCGGAATAATAATCCGAACAAAGACATTTCTAAAGAAGAATTGTGGAAGAAATTTATAGTGTTTTCAAACAGGGAGTACTACAGAAGTAATCTTGAAGATTTTAACCGTGACTTTAAATCGAGAATTAATGAATTTGAAGAAGGAAATTTATTATTTGAGATTATGGAAAGGAAAGTTTGGGAGAAAGCAAATGCTGATTCAGTTGGTTT
>Ga0182739_1003840_pt1 | contig 12826 bp, 12 predicted proteins | sample eDN5th30CBELigBY_FD_128873 | JGI IMG/M metagenome (GOLD analysis project Ga0182739, IMG submission 128873) | Enriched backyard soil microbial communities from Emeryville, California, USA - eDNA 5th pass 30_C BE-Lig BY (version 2) (version 2) | ecosystem: Environmental > Terrestrial > Soil >... | reverse complement strand
TGGAGCAGCGAAAGCTCTGCTGGCCGGGCGAGGGACGCTCTAAGGGCTATCACAGCGAGCCGGTTTTCGACATCCGGTTCCTGGTGCAGGAATGGGCTCGACGCGGACATGCCGGCCCTTAGCGGTTAAGCCGAACTGCCCGGATTGCCGCCGTTCTTGCCATCAAATGCGCTCAGTCGTTCGTTAAAGATCTCCAGGGACGGTTCCGGCGACCAGCATTGACGATGAAAATTCGGGTTTGGATCAAGTCTGTCTTGGCTGCGGCCTTGGGAGTGTGCTGCCTTGCTTCGCTTGGCCAGGCGCAATCCCCTGCCGATCGCACGACGCTCGCCCGGGCAACTGAGCTGGTCGATGCGCATCTCGACAAGGCGCAGCGCGAGACGAATGTCGATCTGAAGCGGCGGATGCAGGTCGAGGCCTATCTGGCATTGCTCTCCCTGCCGTCGACCCACCGTCCGTATGAGGCCGCCGACCGGCTGAGGGTGATCGACGAGGCGCTGGCGGAGAAAGCCGCGTCGACCGATCGCGAAGTCATCGAAGTGGGCCTCGGCGCGGCCAGGACGCTGGCCGAGGAGCGCGACGACCTGCAGCGCATCTTCCTGCTCGACCGGCAGTATTCCGGCCTGTCGTCCGGTGAGGGCGTCAACAAGCAGTATTTCCTGCAGCTCATGCGCGCGAACGACGCTGAGGCCATGAGCTGGTTCTTCCAGTCGATGCAGCCCGGCGTCGGCGAGGTGGCGGGGATCGTCAATCGCAGCGTCGCGATCGACTGGCTGTGCCAGCGCGGCCACCGGTCGCTGGCGCGGCAGGTGGCAATACGGCTGACCGCGCCCGAACTCGACGCCGCCATGGGGCTGAGGCTGGCCGATCTCGGGGCTGCAGCCGAGGCCGAGCAGCGCGCGTCGGGCAGCATGACACAGACCACGCGCCGCGCCCCGCCCGGTCCGGAGATCCTGGCACGGCTCGCCGTCATGGCCAGCCGGCGCGGGGACAGTGCAGAAGTCGAGCGCCTGGTCCGCAAGGTCGTCGAGGCGGTCGAGCCGCGGCAACTGTCGCCCGACCGCCGCGTGTCGGTCGACTATGGCGACTGCGACTGGACTCTGGATCGCGGCTTCGCGCGACGCTGGCAGGCGCGCAGCGTTTACTGGCAATCGGCTTTCAAGCTGTCGGCGCAACCCGGCGGCACGCCGCTCGGGCAGCCCTATCTCGTTGCGCTCGCGGACTCGGTGGCCGGGGCGACCGAGGGGCCTGCTTCGGTCGAACTGATCGAACAGCTGATCGCCATCTTTGACAAGAGCGCGCGCGAGAACAGCATCGATCTCACCAATGCCGCGATCCTGGCGGCCGATGCCCAGACCGATCTCGCGCGCCGCAACAATGCGCCGGCGCTCGCCTGGTACGGGGCGCGGCAGTCGCTGATCCTCGCGCGCGTGGCGGCGGGCGCTCCGATCGACGAGGCGGCGGCCAAGGCGCTGGGCGTGGACTGGGCGGCTTCCTTCCTGGCGATCTATCCGCGATCTCCGCTCGCGCGGAGACTGGCCGGGCTCACCGGGCCCGACCGGGAGATCCTGGATCGCATCAATCCCAAGCTGCGGGCGCAACTCCAGTTGATCGGCGTGGTGCTCGAAGGCAATGCGGTCGACGCCCGGGCACTGATGGACTCGGAACCGGCCGCGGCCGACCTCGACGCCGGCCCCGTCCTCCGCATCATCGAGGCGCAGCAGAATGCCGGTCTGACGGACCGGGCCGCGGCTGCACTCGATGCTTATCTGCACGTCTTCCCGGGCAAGGACCTTCCGGCGCTGCGGCTCCTGTTGCTGCAGGGGCGGGTCGACAGGGCGAAGATGCTGCTGCGGGAATTCGTGGCCGGTAGCGCGGGCGCCTTCGGCGTCTCGGACATCTTCGTGGGCGTCATGCTGCTGCGCGAGCTGGGTGATCGGAGCGATGTCTCGACGCTCGTGGGCCTGCGGCAGGGCGCCGACGCGCAGGAAGCGAGCCGCCGCCTGGTCGAGGTGGCCGATGCGCTCGCCTGGGACGGCGCTGCGGGCGAAATCGAAGCCGCGGCCCGCCAGCTTCCGCGCGAGCTGGCGCAGCTTCCGGCCAAAGACGCCGCCTGCCTGCGCGATACATTGCAGGGATTGCAGGCTGTTGCCCTCGCGCGGCGCGGCGAGCTGGAGGCAGGCGTTCGCCTGGTCGAAGGTCGCAGCCTCGACCAGCGCCAGTTCTGCTGGGTCGGCAAAGGCTATGACAGCAAGCCGATCTTCGACGTCCGTTTCCTGGTTCAGGAGTGGGTCCGCCGCGGCTACGCCGCGCCGTAGCTTCTGCCGCAGACTTACGCCGCCAGCGCGTCGCTGATCACCTTCAGCGCGCTGTCGATGTCGACCTTGTTGACGTCGAGATGGGTGACGGCGCGGATGCGGTTGCCGGCGGCGGTGCCCATGCCGACGCCGCGCTCCTTGCAGGCCTCGACCAGTCGCAGCGGCGTCCAGCCGGGCTTGGTGACCTCGAAGAAGACCAGGTTGGTCTCCATGCGCGGCACATCGATCTTCAGGCCCTGGATGTTGGCGATGCCCTCCGAGAGATGGCGGGCATTGTCGTGGTCCTCGGCGAGGCGGTCCCAGTTGTGTTCGAGGGCGTAGAGCGCGGCGGCGGCGATGATGCCGGACTGCCGCATCGAGCCGCCCAGCATCTGCTTCTGGCGCCACGCCTCGTGGATGAATTCCTTCGAGCCCGCGAGACTCGCGCCGACCGGCGCGCCCAGGCCCTTGGTGTAGTCGAGCCACAGCGAGTCGACGCAGGCGGCGTAGTCGCTGGCCTTCGTTCCCGATTTGACGACCGCGTTGCAGAGGCGGGCGCCGTCCATGTGCAGGCTGAGGCCGGCCTCGCGCGCCACCTTGGTCACGCCCTGCATGGTGGCGAGCGGCCACACGGTGCCGCAGCCGCCGTTCGAGGTGTTCTCGATCGACACGAGGCGCGAGCGCGGCGCGTTGCGGCTGTTGGGGTCGCGGATGGCTTCCTTGACCTGCTCGCCGGTGAAGACGCCCTGGGGGCCGTCGAGCATGCGGATCATGACGCCGGCATTCGCGGCGGTGCCGCCCGTTTCGGCGTTGATGATGTGCGCCGTGCGGTCGGCGATCACCTCGTCGCCCAGCCGGCAATGGACGCGGATGGCGATCTGGTTGCCCATGGTGCCGCTGGGCAGGAACACGGCGTCTTCCTTGCCCAGCAGCTCGCAGACGCGGTCACGCAGGCGGTTGACGGTGGGATCTTCCATCTTCTGCTCGTCGCCGACCTCGGCGTCGGCCATGGCCTTCCGCATGCCGGGGGAGGGCTTGGTCTTGGTGTCGCTGTAAAGGTCGATGAAACGGTTTTGCATGGCGTGTCCTGATCTCCTGCGCCACCATACCGGCAATAGACAGGAGGAGGAAACATGAGCCAGTTTGCGGCTGCACCCACAGATTCGGTCATGCCGGAGGAGCTGCTCTCCGCCGTCGACGGCGCCATCGCGACGATCACGCTCAATGCGCCGCAGCGCATGAACACCATCTCCGGACCGATGCTCAGGCAGCTCACAGACGCCTTGGTCAAGGCGAACGAGAACCGGGCCGTGCGCGTGGTGATCCTGACGGGGGCGGGCCGCGCCTTCTGCGCCGGGTTGAACCTCGAGGCGCAGAACAAGGGTACCGACAATCTGAGTGTCGGTTCGGGCGCGACGCCGACCAACATCGATCTGCGCAACACGCCGCCGCCCGTCCTGCACGCGATGGACAAGCCGGTGATCTGCGCCCTCAACGGATCCGCGGCCGGCTATGGGCTCGACTTGGCACTTGGCACCGACATTAGGGTGATGGCCCAATCGGCCAAGCTCGCCGCCTCCTATGCCAAGCGTGGCGTCCTGCCGGAATCCGGTGGCACCTGGTACCTGCCACGCATGCTGGGCTGGGCGAAGGCCGCGGAGCTGATCTTCACCGGCCGGACGCTGAGCGCCGCGCAATCTCTGGAGATCGGCCTGGTGAACAAGGTTGTGCCGGATGGCGACGTCATGGGTGCCGCCCGCGAGCTGGCGCTGGAGATCGCCGCGAACGCGCCGCTCGCCATCCAGGCGGCCAAGCGCATGATGCGCATGGCGTGGAACGAGCCGTTCAACGAGCACGTCCATCACGTCTTCCTGCAGCTCCTGCCGCTGATGCAGACCGACGACATGAAAGAGGGCATCAGGGCCTTTCTCGAGAAGCGCGAGCCCAACTTCACTGGCCGGTGACGGATGCAGCGTCGCTGAAATCGCCCGGGATGCGCGTTACGCGATGCCGAGATCAACATGCACGCTTAAGTCGTTGACAGCACATGGGGCGATAGTCTCCACTGGTTGAGAGATCGGGGGAGAGACTATCGATGGTAGCTGTGCGTATTCTCGCAGTGGCGAGTCTTGTCTGCGTTTTGCTTTCGGCCTGTGCCGAACCACCTGTCAAACCGATACCTGAAGCCACGCTGCGGACGATTACGTCGGTATCGGGCGATGTGTCCGGGATAAAGAGTTCAGACACTTCGAAGATCGGTGCGCGCGGCAGCGACGAAGGTGCCAGGCGTGGGGCCAATCAAGGTGCTGCGGCGACCATTGGTAGCGGCACGCTTCTGGGCCTGCTGATCGCGCCTGTGGGCGCAGCCATAGGCGGCGCCAAAGGCGCCGCGGAAGCGCAGTCGGAGACCGTAGTGGACGACACGCGCACCGAACTGCGGCTCGCCATGCAGGATACCGACTTCGCGGAAGATCTGAGGACGCGTCTCGCGGCTTCCAACGTCGCCGGCAACATCGTTGTTTCGAGCGTCACGGCAGGCGCTTCGACGGCAGCTCAACAAAGCGCGACCAATGTTTCGGCGGGTGGTGCGCCGTCGCACATCATCGCCGTCGAATACAGGCTCGCCATCTTCCATCAGGCGCACGTCAACCCGAAGATCGCGCTCATCGCCCAGGTCACGGCTCAGGTCCAGTCGCCCGATCGCAAGCAGATGCTCCACAAGGCGACCTGGACCTATTGCGGTCTGCCCACCGACTTCGTGCAGATGGGCGCCAACAACGCCGCTCTCCTGCGCGGACAGATCAATACGGCGGCGGCGGTGCTCGCGGAGGCCATTCCCTATGACCTCTTCGTCAGCAAGGTGCCGCGACCGCTGAAGGGCTATTGCATGGACTTCAGCGACCTGCCGAGTGGAATCGGCACCAAGGCGCCAGGCCTGCTCTAGGCGGCAGACCCGTCCATCACGATCGCGACGCGGCCGGTGACGCTGCGCTCGAGGAGCGCGCGCATCGCCTGCGCAGCGTCGGGCAGGGCGAAAGTCCGGTCGACATGCGGACGGCAGAGCCCTTGTTCGCACCAGTCGCGAATCCGCTCCGCCAGGGCGAAGGTGCGCGGCGCTTCTTCGAAGCGCGCATCGTGCGGGCTCCAGCCGACATAGTAGCCGTAGTTGAAGCCCATCACGGCCAGCGTCTTGACCAGCAGAATGTTGGCCGGGATCTGGGGAATCGTGCCGCTGGCGAAGCCGATGGGACAGATGCGGCCGCCCACGGCCATGCAGCGCAGGGACTGGGTGAAGACGTCGCCGCCGACAGGATCGTAGACCCGGTCGACACCGCGCCCGCCGGTGATCTTCAGCACCTCTTCGCGGAAATCCGTCGCGCTGTAGTCGATCACATGGTCCGCGCCATGCGCTTTGGCGAAGTCTGTCTTGCGCGGGCCGCCGGCGGTCGCGATCACCGTCGCGCCGAGGACCTTACCGATCTCGACCGCTGCCATGCCCACGCCGCCCGCCGCCGCATGGACCAGCAAGGTGTGGCCCGGCCGCACGTCGAGCGCCTCGGGCCACGTGAGCGCGCCGGCCGAGGTCGGATAGGAGATGGCGAGCTGGATCGCCTCGACAAAGCCCACGTTGCGAGGCTTCGGGAAGACGTTGACCTCATGGGCCACGACTTCCTCCGCAAGCCCGCCCCAGTCGAGCACGGCCACGACCTCGTCGCCGACCTTGACCCGCGTGCAGGCGGGATCGACCTCCGTGACCACACCCGCCGCCTCGGTGCCGGGCGCAAAGGGGAAGGGCGGGCGCCGCTGATATTTGCCCGCGATGACGAGCGTCGTGGCGAAGCTGACTCCCGCTGCGCGGATCCGTATGCGCACCTGGCCGGCCTTGAGCGGCGGCGATTCGACCTCTTCCAGTCGCAAGTCCTCAGGTCCGCCCCATTGGCGGCAGATTATCGCGCGCATGTCTCTCCCCGGCTCCACTCGACGGGCGGGACCATACGATCTGCAATCGCCATTCGCAAAAGGGCGGATGAGGGCCATGTCTCTTGAAATCGCAGGGCGACCGGTCATATCGATTCCCATGGCTGAGAAGACCAACGTCCGGGAACGGTTGCTCGCGGCAGCCTTGGAGACCCTGCACAAGAACGGCTTCAATGCGACCGGCGTGCAGGACATCACCGAGGCCGCGATGGTCCCTAAGGGATCGTTCTACAATCACTTCGAGAGCAAGGACGCGCTCGGCGTCGAGGTGGTCGAGCAATATGCCGCCAAGGGGGCTGAGCGGCGGCAGACGCTCATCGCCGGGGCGGGCGCGCCGCTCGCGCGGTTGAAGGCCTACTTCAAGTCCCTCAACCAGCTCGGGCCGGCGAGCGGCTTCAGTCGCGGATGCCTGATCGGCAATTTCAGCGCCGAACTCTCGAGCCAAAGCCCCGACATCACAGGGGCGGTTGCCGACGCACTGGCGCACTGGACGAAGGACATTGCGCAGGTCGTGGCCGAAGCCCAGCAGGCGGGCGAGGTCGGCCGGGACATCCCTGCCGCCACGCTGGCGGCCTTCCTGCTCAATGCCTGGGAGGGTGCCGTCCTGCGCACCCGGGTCGACCGGAGCGCGGCGCCGCTCGACGCCTTCATGAAGGTCGCCTTCAACAAAATTCTGACCTGACGCAGGAAAACTCGCTCGAAGAGTGGACCCGGTACACCCAGTTTAAGACGACCGGTCATCTTGACCTATCGGAGACGTGTCGTGAAAATCCAGAACTCAGTTGCCCTCGTGACCGGCGCCAATCGCGGCCTCGGCCTCGCATTCACCCAGGCGCTGCTCGCCGGGGGCGCCCGCAAGGTCTATGCGGCCGCCCGCGACCCGGCCTCGGTGAAGCAGCCGGGCGTCCAGCCGGTGCGCCTCGACGTAACGAACGCCGAACAAGTCGCGGCTGTAGCCGCCGAGCTGGGCGACGTCACTCTTGTGATCAACAATGCCGGCGTCATCCGCGGTTCGGGCTTTCTCGGCGAAAAGGGAGTCGAATCGGCGCGGGCGGAGCTCGAAACCAACTTCTTTGGACCGGTGAACGTCAGCCGCGCCTTCGCGCCCATCCTCGCACGAAACGGTGGCGGCGCGATCGTGAACGTGCTCTCGGCGCTCAGCTGGGTCGCCTTTCCGGCTTCGTCGACCTACTCCGCCTCCAAGGCGGCGGCCTGGTCGTTCAGCAACGGGTTGCGCAACGAGCTGCGCGGGCAGGGCACGCAGGTCCTGGCTCTGCATGTTGGATACATGGACACCGACATGGTGCGCGAGGTCGCGGCGCCGAAGTCGAAGCCCGAGGATGTGGCGCGGCAGGTGCTCGAGGCGCTGGAGGCCGGCAAGTCCGAGATCCTGGCCGACGAGGTCAGCCGGCGCATCAAGCAGAATCTGTCGGCCGAGCCCGGCGTCTACCTGCTGCCGCCCGCGGGCTGAGCCCACGGCCCGAAGGGCGGCATGTCCTTCGAGGGCTTCAACGGGAAGACGGGCGCGCGCTTGTCGAAGAACGACTTGATGCCTTCCTGCGCATCGGCGCCGGCCGCGAGATGGCCGACGCATTGCAGGTCAAGCGTCACGGCGTCGAGCGGATCCTGCGCGCCCCACATGCTCCACATCAGCCGACGGTTGACCGCCGCTGCCACCGCGGAGGAGGTCGAGGCGGCGAACTTCACGGCCAGCGCCTGCGCCGCCGGCAGCAGCTCCTCCGGCGCATGAACGGACCGGACGAGGCCGCCCCTCAGCGCCTCGTCCGCGCCGAACAACTCGGCGGTCATCACCCATTCCTGCGCCTGCTGCATGCCGACGAGGCGGGGCAGGAACCAGCAGCTCCCCGCCTCCATTGCCATGCCGCGCTTGTTGAAGACGAAGCCGATCCGCGCGCTGCTCGACATCATGCGGATGTCCATCGGCAGGCACATGGTGATGCCGACCCCGACGGCGGCGCCGTTGATCGCCGCCACGATGGGCTTCAGGCAATTGAAGATGGCGAGCGTGATCGAATCGCTCGCCTCGCGCTTCTCGGGTTTGCTGCCGTCGTTCCACACCTGGAAGGCGGCGGTGCCGCCCGAAATGTCGGCGCCGGCGCAGAAGGCGCGGCCGGCCCCGGTGACGACGATCGCGCGGACCTCGTCCATCGCGTTTACGCGCTGGAAGAAGTCGATCAGCTCGCGGCTCATCGTGGTCGAGAAGGCGTTGAGCTTGTCGGGCCGGTTGAGCGTCACGGTCATCACGCCGCCGTTCAGCTCGCTCAGCAGGGTCTCGTAGTTCATGGTCGCAATCCCCTCCCGGTTTGGTTCCGCCCAGCAAGACGGAATGTCGTTGCGTGGCTCATTGGTTTGGGAAACATTCGCCGCAACACCTGCCAACCGCAATCCCGGAGGAAGTCGAATGTCCCATCTGATCAAGACCGTCGAAGACGGCGTCATGAAGATCGTGCTCAACCGTCCCGACGCCATGAACGCGCTGAGCCGCGACATGATGCAGGCGCTTTCCGATTCGCTCGAGGAAGCGGCGGGCAGCCGCGCCATCGGCTGCGTCGTGGTGCGCGGCGCCGGCGACAAGGCCTTCTGCGCCGGCGGCGACGTGAAGTCGATGGCTGCGGGCCGCGACCAGGACAAGACCTACGAGGACAAGGTCCACGACATCCGCGAACGCATGAAGGTCTCCGAGCTGCTGCACGAAATGGGCAAGCCGACGATCGCCATGGTGAACGGCGTCGCGGCCGGCGCCGGCCTGTCGCTGGCGCTCTCCGCCGACATGCGCTTCGCCGGCAAGAGCGCGCGCATGACGACGGCGTTTGCCAAGGTCGGCTTCTCGGGCGACTTCGGCTCGCACTATTTCCTGCACAAGCTGGTCGGCACGTCGAAGGCGCGTGAGCTGTACTTCACGGCCGAGATCCTGAATGCCGAGCAGATCGAGAAGCTCGGCCTCGCGACCCGCATCGTCGACGATGCCAATCTCGATGCCGAGACGATGGCCTTTGCGAAGAAGCTGGCGGCCGGTCCGCGCGTCGCCTGGTGGCACGCCAAGAAGAACATGAAGGTCGCGGAAGAGGGCACGCTCTCCGAGGCACTCGACAGCGAGGCCGCGCGCATGATCCGCACCGGCGAGACGGAAGACCACAAGGAAGCGGCGCGCGCCTTCGTCGAGAAGCGTGCCCCGAACTTCAAGGGCCTCTGAGCCTGAGCCGGGCGGCGAGGCGGGCCAGCGCGCCCGCCACGCCTTGGGGCATCGCCACCATGGCGGCGATCAGCAACACGCCGTAGAGCAGGGCCGAGTAGCCCTTGCCCAGCCCCGCCGTCACGTCGGGGAAGAACTGCAGGAAGAGCCCGCCCAGGATCGCGCCGCCGGCCGAGTGCATGCCGCCGATCACCAGGCCGAACAGCATCTGGACCGACAGCGCGAAATTGTAGCTGCCCGGTCCTACGAATCCGAACTGCCAGGCCGACAGGCAACCGGCGACGGCGAGATAGGCCCCGGCGATCCCGGAGGCCGCGGCACGCGCCTGCGGCACGCGGATGCCCTGAGCCGTGGCCGCGAAGTCCTGATCGCGCGCCGCCTTCAGGGCGCGGCCGGCGCGGCTGTGGATCAGATTGTGCGCGAGCCACATGCCGACGGCCAGGAGCGTCAGCGCCATCAGGAAGGCCCAGCGATCGTTGCTGAGCAGGTGGGTGGGGGGCGCCGGGAAGTCGAGATAGAGTCCTTGGACGCCGCCTGTCCAATGCTCGATCAACCGCCAGCGCAGGAGCTGCGGGAAGGCAATGACGACGGCGTAGGTGACGAGGGCCTGCGTCCACAGCGTCTGGGAACCGGCCACTCGGCCGATGCCATAGCCCGCGGCGAAGCCCAGCAGCGGGGCGAGGGCGAGGCCGGCATAAAGCGAGAGCGACGTCTGTGCTGCCAGCATCGCCGCACCGTAGCCGCCCAGGCCGAACAGAGCCGCCTGGGCCAGCGAGAACTGCCCGCTGACGCCGCACAGGATCACCAGGCCCGTCAACGCGATCGACCAGAGCGCCGCCTGGGTGAAGCGGAAGACGACGAAATCCGGGAAGCAGAACGAGAGCGCGGCCGCCGCCACGAAGCCCATGGTCCATACGGTCCGCATGGCGTTACGATAGACCCTGCAACAAAGGAATGGGAGCGAAGCGATGAGACTGAGGCAATGCGTCTTCGTCTGCAAAGACCTTGAGAGCTCCGCCGAGGAGCTGTGCGACATTCTCGGCATCGAGGTCGCCTATCGCGATCCCGGCGTCGCCAAGTGGGGACTGGCCAACGTCGTCTGCCCGACCGGCAACGACTTCCTCGAGATCGTGTCGCCCATGAAGGACGGTACGTCGGCCGGCCGCTACATCGAGCGTCGCCACGGCGATGGCGGCTACATGGTGATCCTGCAGGTGCCTGACGCGGTGGCCGAACGCCAGCGGGTCACCTCGCTCGGCGTGCGCGCCGTGGCCGAGAAGGACCTGCCCGAGTATCAGTACACCCACTTCCATCCCTCGGACACGAGCGGGGTACTGTTGTCGATCGACACGACCTTTGCGCCTCCCGGCATCGATCCCGCTTTGTGGTGGCCGCCGGCCGAGAAGGACTGGACGAAGCACGCGCGCTCGGACGTCACGAACGGCCTCGCAGGCGTGGAGATCCAGCATGACGATCCCGACGGCGCCGCCGCCTCCTGGTCGCGAATCCTGAACCGGCCCGCCGTCGACAACATCATCCGGCTCGACGGATCGCAGATCCGTTTCGTGCCGGTCGTCGACGGGCGCGGCCCTGGCGTCTCGGCCTACGACGTGACCGTCGTGGATCGCGAGCGCGTGCTGGCCGCCGCCGAGAAGCGCGGCCGCCGGCACGGAGTCGGTCAGGTCGAGGTCTGCGGCTGTCGCATCAACCTGGTGTGACAGCGCGCTCTCAGACACAGGCAACAGGATCGTGCTCCGCATCCGTCCCTTCGTCATGGGCCACTTGGTCGCCGCCCTTCTCGTCGGGGCGGGGGCGGGCGCCTTCCTGGCGGCCGAGGCCATGCTGATCGGCGGCCTCGGCATGCTGGCCGGCGCGGTCGTGAGTTCGCTGGTGTGCCAATGGAAACCCGGCGTGGAGGCCCCGGCCTGGCAGCTCTGGCCGGTCGCCACCCTCGTCAATCCGGTCTTTCCGGCCGCGCTCTTCTTCATGTCCCTCGACTGGGACTGCGTCGTGGGCCTTCGGTGGGGCTGGGGTTGCCTCGTCGCGGTGATGGCCATCATCGTCGCCGGTCTGTGTTTCGTGCCGCCGCTCGGCGGCCTCTTGTGGCGAAGCTGGAAGCGCCACCGCGCGCGACCGCGTTAGAGCCTTCGTCTCAGGTCAACCACACCAGCTCATCCTGAGCGGCTGGCCGGAAATGTTTGAATCGATTCACGCACTTAACTCATCCTGAGGAGCGCCGCGCCGCGGCGCGTCTCGAAGGATGGGCAACAGGCAAGGTGCGTGTTCCCATCCTTCGAGACGGCTGCTGCGCAGCCTCCGCAGGATGAGGTTATTGGGAAATCGACGCAGATTCTATTTCTGCCCGAAATGGCCTCAAGCCGCGAGCGACTTCGCGAGGCGGCCGCGGATCATCTCCTCGGCTTCGCTGACGATACGCTCGACCAGCTCCTTGCAGGACGGGATGTCATTGATCAGGCCCATGCAGGTGCCGGCCGACCAGATGCCGTGTTCCATGTCGCCGGTTTCGTAGACGACCTTGCCCTTGGCGCCGGCGACGATCGGGCCGATCTCCTGGATGGTCTTGCCCTCGCCTTCCATCTCGATCGCCTTCTTGGCGATGCTGTTGCCGTAGACGCGGCTGGTGTTGCGCAGGGTGCGCAGGATAAGCGAGGTGCTGCGCTCGTCGGAGGAGACGATCTTCTCCTTCACGTTCTGGTGGATCGGCGCTTCCTTGGTCGCCATGAAGCGGGTGCCCATGTTGATGCCCTCGCAGCCCAGCGCCAGCGCCGCCACCAGACCGCGCGCGTCGGCGAAGCCGCCCGAGGCGATCATCGGGATCTTGATGACGTTGGCGGCTGCCGGCAGCAGCACGAGGTTCGGCACGTCGTCCTCGCCGGGATGACCGGCGCACTCGAAGCCGTCCATCGAGATGGCATCGACGCCGGCCTTTTCGGCCGAGAGACCGTGGCGGACCGCGGTGCACTTGTGGATGACCTTGACGCCTGCTTCCTTGAGCTTGGGCAGGAAGGGCTTGGGATTGTTGCCGGCCGTCTCGACGATCTTGACGCCCGAATCGATGATGGCGTCGATGTACTCGCCATAGGGGCGCGGCACGAGCGTCGGCAGGATGGTGAGGTTCACGCCGAACGGCTGGTCCGTCATCTCGCGGCAGCGCTTGATCTCCTTGCGCAGATCCTCGGGCGTCGGCTGCGTGAGGCCGGTGAGGATGCCCAGCGCGCCGGCGTTGGAAACGGCCGAGGCGAGCTCGGCGCGGCCGACCCACTGCATGCCACCCTGCACGATCGGGTGCTTGATGCCGAACATCTCGGTAAAGCGC
>Ga0182739_1003837_pt1 | contig 12828 bp, 12 predicted proteins | sample eDN5th30CBELigBY_FD_128873 | JGI IMG/M metagenome (GOLD analysis project Ga0182739, IMG submission 128873) | Enriched backyard soil microbial communities from Emeryville, California, USA - eDNA 5th pass 30_C BE-Lig BY (version 2) (version 2) | ecosystem: Environmental > Terrestrial > Soil >... | reverse complement strand
GAAATAGATTTCATGAGGTGCTGATTATTGCAGCGCGGAAAGACTATGTTGAGCAGCGTACTACAGTTTTATTAGAAGCTGGCCTTAAGCCGCTTGCAGTGACTGTCGAGCCCTATGGGCTTGCATACGCGTATTCCCATGTGGCGCCCTACTTGTCATTACCTAGGGCTCAGAAACCCAGTGCGCTACTCCATATCGGTGTGCCTACTGTTAGCTTAACTCTACTCCACCAAGGAGATGTGATCTATACAAGAGAAGAGCCAAATAGCCCCCAAAAAGCCCAGAGCTTAATCACTGGCTGTTTTGCCGCAACTTTAAAGTTTATTGAAGAAACGATTATTCCTTTTATAAAACGCAGCTTGGAGTTCTTCTTTTTAGATAGCACGTTTACTGAAATAGAAAGCGTCCTTTTAGCAGGTTCTAGCCTCATAACCACCCAGTGGATTGAAGTAATAAGCCAACGGATGAATATTCCCGTGGTAATAGCAAATCCTTTTGTCGGGATGAGCTTTGCTCGATCTCTCGATCAACAGAGCCTCACCACAGAGGCCCCGAGCCTATTGCTGAGTTGTGGCTTAGCAATGTGCGGAATAAAGCAATGATTACGATTAACTTATTGCCGTGGCGGCTAGCACGCCGTCAGCAACGTCAGCTACAGTTCGCGACGCTCTTTATCGGCGGGGTATTCATCACTTTTCTTATTCTAGCTCGTATGGATTGGGTGTTAGCTCATAAATTAAGTGACCAAAATAAAATTAATCTACAACTAGGACAAGCAATAGCTGAACTCGATAAAGAGATTAAAGCATTAAACAAGCTAAAAGAAAAAAGAGCCCTCTATATTTCTAGCCTAACTCTACTGCACGAGTTGCATAATAATCGAATCAACACGCTAAAGCTATTTTCACAATTTTCTGCGCTTTTGCCAGAAGAAATCTATTTAACGCAGCTTACTAAGCACAGAAATCACCTTATTGTCACTGGGATTGCTGTTAATAATAGCAGCATTACGCAGTTTCTGAAAAATATTATCGATTCTAATTGGTTAAGTAACCCCAGCATAGAAGAAATTAATCGCGAAAATTCTCAGCATTCGATTAATACTTTTAAGTTAATGGTTAAATTGGCCCCTTCAAAAGAGCATGAGCATGTTATTTGAATTTTCAAGGAGGAAACTAGAAAAAATGGCCAATTTTCCGCTGCTTACCAAGTTGGCAATAATTTCTTTTGCTTGTTTCGGCATTGCAGCGGCAGGCTACTGGTATGAACTAAGAGATAAGAATGTCGCATTAAAAAATTTGATGCAGCGTACCGACAATTTGAAAATTCAATATCGTACGCAATACTGCCAAGTTGCTCAAATTGCTGCTTATAAGCAACAGATAAGGGAGATAGAGCGATTAGCTAAAGAACGAGCGGCGCATCTACGCGCTCGACCGGAAGTAACTCAGCTTATTAAGAGTATCGCTAAAACAAGCTCGGCTAATGGCCTTACTCTCTTGTTGGTTAAGCCGTTAGCTAAGGAAAACTATAGTAATTACAGTAAATATCCTCTTCAAATTTCTGTGAGTGGAGAGTATAGCCGCTTTGAAAAATTTATCAGCCAACTGCTAAAACTCCAAAGTACTATTGCCGTAGAAGACTTCTCAATAGAAACAAAAAAAATCGCGGCTGGCCAAAACCAGCTTATTATGAACTTACTGATAAAAAACTATTCTTATGAAGAAAAAAAAGATAGCAATATTCCAAGCACCAAACCTCTTAATCTTTAGATGTTCTCTGATTTTGACTGTTTTTTTGCTTATAGGTTGTAGCGAGAATACTAAACAAAACGCTTTGGCAGTTTTTTTCGCCGAAGTAAAGAATAATAAGCCAAAGGAAATTGAAGCTCCACCCAATTTTCAAGAAGTAGAGTTTGAACAATATAAAATTACGAATGAAAGAAATATATTTTTACCTTCTAGCAATATTTTAAAATCAAATTCTGATAAAACGCAGCAAGTAGAAGGGCTGGCAGCCTATCACATTGATGATTTACAAATGGTAGGCGTATTGCGTACGGCTACTCAGCTTTGGGCTTTTGTAGCTGCGCCGGATGGTAAGATATACCGAGTGGCTCCTGGCAGCTATATCGGTAAAAATTGTGGGGAAGTAAAAAAAATAGATTTGAGCCACTTGGAGTTACTCGAAACCATACACCAGCAGCATGGGGGGTGGGAAAAAACTACCAAAAATTTAATGTTATCCAATGAATAAGATCTATTTACTTTAGAACTATGGAGTTACAAGCAACAGTGTTACATTACCTAGAGAATGATAAAAAAAGATGGGTTCTATTAAACTACCTAAAAAATACTTATACCTTTTTTATGAATTTCAAAAAGGTTATTTTAAACACCCACTATTATTCTGTTAAAAGCATTCGTGCTGTAAAGATTTGTTTGGTTATGGTTTTTTTAATATTAAGAGGGATAGTGTTTTCTTCTTGTTTTGCTGCTTCTGCTTATTCCCATGATCTTGAACCCGCTGTGCGTATGCAGAAAAAATCCGGGGTGCCAATTAATTCAAAAGAAAAAATTACGGTAAAATTTCAGGATATAAAAGTACGCGCGGCTTTACAGCTGCTTGCTGAATTAATGGGGATTAATATTGTAGCTACTGATGCAGTGCAAGGAAATATCACCTTAAATCTCAATGGGGTGCCATGGGAGCACGCGCTTGAGATTATTATGGCTACTCAAGGTTTAGCTAAACGTCAAGTAGGCGATGTTTTAATTATTACGCCGCTTGCTGACCGGACTAAGTATGATCAGCAATTAGCAGAACAAGCCCAAGAGCTTTTGCCCTTACAAACAGAATTTATTCAAGTTCATTATGCGAAGCCTGCAGAACTTGCTGCTTTAATTAAAAACAAAAATAATTCGCTGCTATCACCCCGGGGTCAGATAACCGTAGATCCAAGAACAAATATTTTATGGGTGCAAGATACTGCAGAAAAACTGCAGCTTATAAAAAATTTTTTACACCAACTTGATATTCCTGCACGCCAAGTTTTAATAGAAGCCCGCATGGTATTAATTAATAAAAATTTTAATCGTGAACTTGGAGTTCGTTTGGGGATCACTAAACAAAGCCCCTCAGATAATGCGTTTCCTGCTGCTAAGAGCGTTCCGTCACTAACTCAGAATTTAAATTTAAACTTGCCAGCCATCGGAAAGCCTGCTGCTATGGGATTAGCCTTATCTAAAATCGGAGCCGATATTTTTTTAGATTTAGAATTATCGGCATTAGAAAATGAAGGTTTATCTAAAACGATTGCCAGTCCGCGACTCATAACCGCTGATCAGCAAACAGCAGTCATTGAATCGGGAGAAGAAATCCCTTTTCAGGAAGCTGCATCTAGTGGGGCAACGACCACGGGTTTTAAAAAAGCCGTTTTAAGTTTGCAAGTCACCCCGCAGGTAACACCGGATAACAAAATTAATTTAAAACTCACCGTGACCCAAAATGCTCGTGGCCGTGCCACGGGGGTGGCAGGAGCCCCACCCGCCATAGATACCCAGCAAATTACAACTCAAGTGCTGGTTAATAATGGCCAGACCCTAGTGTTGGGTGGTATTTATAAGCACACCCAGCAAAACCAAGCAACCAAAGTACCATTTCTCGGCGACATCCCCTTATTGGGTTACCTGTTTAAAGAAACTAAAAAAATAGATGATCACCAAGAACTCATTATTTTTGTAACACCTAAAATTATTCAAGAGGATCCTCCTAAGAACGCACGGTAGGAAATGCTTTGCCCTAAATGTAGGACATCGTTGTAGGTTATCCAATTTGGCATTTCCGCACTGGGTAAGAAACGCCTCTTGTGGGGGCCAATGTCTAGAAAGGCAACTACCCCTACAGTTTAGAAATAATGAACGCAATAAACAAACAGCTACTATCCTCTGTTCTCTCTCCTTGCGTCCTAGTAAATTGTTTACTTGACCAGCAAGCGTAATTTTTACTACTATATTTCAATGAAGCATGCAAATAACATTTTTTTAATTGGGCCCATGGCTGCTGGTAAGAGTACCATTGGCGCTCATCTTGCCAAAATACTTTCGCGCGAGTTTTACGACAGCGATCGCGTGGTTGAACAGCGCGCAGGTGTGGATATTAACTGGATCTTTGACGTTGAAGGAGAAAAGGGTTTTCGTAATCGTGAGGAAAATGTTATTGCGGACTTAACAGCTAAAAGCGGGATTGTGTTAGCAACGGGTGGCGGCTCTATTTTATCGGATAAAAGCCGCTACTCTATCATGAGTCGTGGCGTAGTGGTGTACTTACAAGCCAGTATTGAGCAGCAGCTGCGCCGCGCCGAAAAAGATCGCCGCCGCCCGATGCTTAGAGGCCCTGGGGAATTGCGGCAAAGGATTGAAGCCTTGCAAATGGAAAGAGATCCCATCTATAGTTCAATGGCTGATTATTCTATCATGACCGGAAAACCACCCAGCAAAATTGCTGAAGAGATTGCCAGACTAGTTACCCAGTAGCTGCATAACTTTTAGCTGCATAATTTGAGCCTACCTGGCAGAGCCATTGCCTAAAGCATCCTTCGACTAAACAACGATACTTTGTGCTGCCCATTTTTTTGCTAAAACCCAGATCTCGTCTATACTTAATTTAGGGATAGCACTCGGAGAATTTATAATGAAAAAAGATAATAATATCCAAGTAAGAAAATATTTAGCTTTTTTGCATGAAAATCCCGACGAATTAAAAAAAATCACCGCAGAAAAAGACGTCCAAAATATTATTAAACACGCAAAACTGCATGGCTTTACCTTCGAGAAGGAGCAATTTTTAAACTTCATGCAAGAAGAAGCAAAAAAATTGCTCTCTACGCCCCATTCAAAATTAACAATTGATGAACTTAAAGATATAAATGGGGGATGGGGATGGATAGGGGATCTCGCCAGCAATGTAAAGGACTTCCTAGGTCTTCCCTCAGACATGAAAATTGACCCTCAGGCGAGCACATGGAAAGGACGTACGGGCAACCGTATCTAAATTCCTTGTGCCCTAAAGGTTTGTAATCACCCATAAGATCAGCTATAAACTATAAGCATGCAGGTAAAATCTAGCCTGCTTTCAAGTAAAGAGAAAGTTTAAGCGGGTGATTAATGCGCCTCATCCCAATTATCTCCCACCCCGATACTGACCAATAACGGCACCGCCAGCTGCGCGGCGCTTTCCATATCCTTTTTAATTAGCGCACTGGCTTCTTCGACCTGCGTTTCTTTTATTTCAAAAACGAGCTCATCATGGACCTGCATTACCATCTTTATATCTAACGGCGAAGCTTGGAGGCTATTAAACACTTTAATCATAGCAAGCTTAATGATATCTGCGGCTGTTCCTTGCATCGGCGCATTAATTGCCGTGCGTTCGGCTGCTTTTTGGCGCATCATATTGCTGGCATTGATTTCAGGTAAATAGAGGCGGCGGCCTAACAATGTTTCGACATAACCTAATTGGTGAGCGTGCCGCCGGGTATCATTCATGTACTTTTCCACCCCGGGATAACGGCGAAAATACCGATCAATATAATCTTGGGCCTCAAGGCGGCTCACGCCAATTTGCTGGGCCAGCCCAAAAGAAGACATTCCATAGATTAAACCAAAGTTAACTGCCTTAGCATTTCGACGCTGAAGGGGGGTGACTTCTTCTAGCGGAACATTAAAAACCTCTGCGGCTGTGGCTTGGTGAATATCGAGTCCGTGTTGAAAAGCATGCAGCAAACCAGAGTCTTGCGATAAATGAGCCATAATACGCAGCTCAATTTGGGAATAATCTGCAGTAAGCATTTTGTAGCCGGGAGGGACGGTAAAAGCTTGACGGATGCGCCGTCCCTCTTCAGTGCGGATCGGAATATTTTGCAAATTGGGTTCCGAGGATGAAAGGCGCCCCGTAGCCGTCAGGGCCTGATTATAAGAAGTATGTACGCGCTGCGTCGTGGGATTGATAGCCTGCGGCAATTTATCGGTATAGGTCGATTTAAGCTTCGTTAAGCTGCGATATTCTAGGATAAATCTAGGAAGTTGGTAACGGATTGCTAATTCTTGCAGCACGGCTTCCGCAGTAGAAGGCTGACCAGTAGGCGTTTTCTTGGTGATAGGCAGCAAGAGTTTGTTAAAGAGGATTTCTTGCAATTGTTTCGGAGAATCAATATTAAACTCTTCACCAGCCAGATTAAATATTTCAACTTTTAGTTCTCCTAATCGTGTAGCAAGAGAGCTGCTTTGCTGACGTAACTGAGCTGCATCCACCAGAACGCCGTTGCGCTCAATTGCGGCTAATACATTCAACAACGGCAGCTCAATGCTGCTGTAGGTTTTTTTAAGGCCAGGGATTGCTGCAATTTTAGGCCATAGCATTTGGTGCAATTGTAAGGCCACGTCGGCGTCTTCGGCGGCATAGGGCCCGGCTTGTTCCACAGCTACTTGGTTAAAAGTTAACTGCTTAATGCCTTTACCGGCAACCTCTTCAAAAAGAATAGTACCATGGCCCAAATATTTTAACGCAAGGGTGTCTAAATTATGACGACTGGCGGTACTATTGAGAACATAAGATTCCAGCATCGTATCATGATCAACTCCTTGTAACGCGATATGGTGATTAGCGAGAACTTCCATATCATATTTTAGATTGTGCCCCACTTTTTTATACTTAGGATTTTCAAGCAGCGGCTTTAATTGCTCCAGCACCCAGTCTCTGGCAAGTTGCAGAGGGGCGCCCGGGTAATCATGTCCAAACGGCACATAGGCTGCTTTATGGGGTGCAATGGCAAAGGAAACTCCTACCAATTGCGCTTGCATATAGTCTAAACTCGTGGTTTCGGTATCAAAAGCAAAGTACTCAGCGGCAATTAAATCGGTGAGCCAGCGATTAAATGCTGTTTTATCTAAAATAATTTCATAATGTTTTTTAGAAGTTGCTTCATTCACCGTCGTTTTACTCAGCGCTTCCGCTAGCCACGTTTTGAATTCTAATTCACGGTACCAGCGGATTAAGGTCTCTTCATCAGGAGATAGAGGTTTCAAGGTTTGTGGTGTCACAGTGAGCTCAACATCAGTCTTAATTGTGAGCAGCTGTTTAGATAGAGGAAATAGGCCAAGATTATTTCTTAAGTTATCGCCTACCTTCCCGGTAATTTTATCGGCATTGGCGATAATCGCGTCAAGCGTACCATATTCTTGTAGCCATTTAGCCGCAGTTTTTGGCCCCACATTCGGGATGCCGGGAATATTGTCAGAACTATCACCGACCAAAGATAAATAATCCACTATCCGTTCAGGCGAAATTCCAAACTTTTGGACTACAGTTTGTGGATCCAAAAAGCTGTTATTCATGGTATTAATTAGCACTACTTGATCACTTACCAGCTGTGCCATATCTTTATCGCCAGTAGAAATAAGCGTCTCTAACCCTTGTTCTATAGCTTGTTTAGCCAGCGTCCCAATCACATCGTCTGCTTCGACATTATCAATAATAATAAGCGGTAAGCCCATCGCTCGGATGATCTCGAAAAGCGGCTTAATTTGTTGCCGCAACTCATCCGGCATTGCCCGCCGGTTACTTTTATACTCGGGGTACAGATCATTGCGAAAAGATTTACCTTTAGCATCAAAGACGACCCCAATTAATTCTGGCTGATAGTCATTGATTAATTTGCGGATCATATTAAGCACGCCATAAATCGCGCCGGTGGGTTGCCCCTGGGAGTTAGTTAAAGGAGGGAGAGCATGAAAAGCTCGATAAAGGTAAGAGGAGCCATCGATTAAAATAAAGGGTTTGTGCTGCATTATAAGTTCTCATGAGTTGTCAATTTCCAAGCCCTAGTATATAACCTGTGTTCGCGATAAGAAAGGGAGTCTATTTGCTTATTAATAATAGAATTGTTATCCTTTTTATGTTTTTTCTTACCCAATAAGAGAGTAGCATGGTGTTACAAGCTGATAGTATTACCCGACATGCCCATCAATTAAAACAGCCGAAAGGTATTTTTGTTCTTAGCTTTGCTGAGATATGGGAACGCTTTGGTTTCTATGTGGTCCAAGCTTTATTAGTGCGTTACCTCGTCCATGTTCGAGGGTTTGATGACAATCATGCTTATAGCTTAACCAGCGCTTTTTCTGCTTTAATTTATACCACTCCCATTATTGGAGGGATTCTTGCAGACCGCTTGCTGGGTTACCGACGGGCCATTGTTTTAGGAACGGTGTTATATATTGCCGGCTACTTAGGACTGCTTTTAGATGGAACAGCCAGCTCTTGGATCGCCTCTCATACTAAAGGCTATGTCTCGGAATATACCTGCTTTTTAGCGGCGCTGGCACTTTTAGTGGCCGGTAATGGCTTTTTTAAAAGTTGTGTTTCTAGCTTGTTAGGGACCCTCTATGAAGAAAACGATCCGCGGCGAGATAGCGGTTTTACCTTATTTTATATTGGAATAAATATCGGCTCTTTTCTCGGCCCTATTGCTGCCAGTTATGCCTTAAGGCATTTTGGGTACGGCTATGGATTTGGGACTGCTTTTGTCGGTATGTTAATTTGTTTGCTCAACTGTTGGTTAGGGTTTAAGCAGCTTAATCAGCATGGTCTTGCTCCCCGCCCGGAGTTATTAAAGCGGAGAATATTACCACTGTTTAGCCTCGAATGGCTGGTTTATTTAGCGGTGATAATAGGGCTTGTTCCGATCATTCTTTTATTAAATCATACTCATCTGGTCGAAGCTGGTTTGTTGGTATTTGGTGCGATCGTTGCAATTTTGATGTTTGTTGGCGGCTTCTTTTATGAAAAAAAAATGCGTAGCCGCTTATGGGTACTCTTGATCCTCATGGCTTTTTCCACGGTCTTTTGGGCGCTTTACATGCAAGTTTATTTAACCATCATTTTATTCATCGATCGGGTTGTCGATCGCCATATATTTGGTTATGAGCTTCCTGTTTCCATTTTTCCGGGTTTTATCGGCTTATTTATAATCGTTTTATCCCCTCTTTTTATTTTATTATGGTCACACTTATCCGCGGCAGGGAAAGATTTGTCGCGTGCGACTAAATTTGCCCTCGCTATTCTATTGATGGGGCTGGCCTTTTTATCATTAAAGTTTAGCACCTTTTTCCCAGAGGCTAATGGCGCAGTCAGCCTTTTTTGGGTAGTGCTGTGTTTAATTTTATTTACTTGTGGAGAGCTTTGCTTATCACCTATTGGATTGTCGATGGTGACCGATTTAGCTCCGCCTAAATTATCTGGGGCCTTGATTGGCGTATGGTTTTTAATACTGGCCATTGCGTATGATTTAGCTGGGATATTAGCAAAAACAGCCGTTATTCCGGCTGGCCTTACCAATAAAGCGGCAATTGCTGAGATCTACAGTACGCAATTTGGGCTTTTTGCCTATGGGGCGCTGGCTATAGCCGTAGTTCTCTTTATTTTGACCCCTTGGTTGAAACGAATGTTGAAATAAAGGTAACAAAAATGTCCTGGCGAGGATGGCCTATGGGTTAATTCTGTAAAAGCGCCATTTGATGTAGGGGTCGACCTATGTGTCGACCCTATGGGGAAGGAAAACTGGCTTTAGTTTAAGCCGGAATAAACGGGTAAATAACCACAATAGCAATCAGTTGCAATAAAATTAATACCGGAATAGGCGATAAATCAAAACCGCCTATTGTAGGTATAACTCGCCGTGCTCGCTTGAGCAGCGGTTCGGTTAGCACATAGAGAATCTCCTGCAGAGGACTATGTCGAGCTCCGGCAACCCAGCTTAAAAGTACTTGGAAAAGAATAGCGTAAAAGAAGATATTAATTAAATGATTAAACAAATCAGCAATAGCCGGAATTAACACCGCGTAAAAAGGAAAAACTCCGCCGCTCGCTAATAAGAAAATACCATAAAATTTAGTCACTGATAAAACAAACAGCAAAATAAGGCCAGCGCTATCCACACTGCCTATATTCGGAAGGATGCTCTTGAGCGGTTTTAAGATCGGATCAGTTAACTTAAGTATTAATTGGCAGATAGGGTTGTAATAATTGGCGCGCAGCCATTGTAATACTAAGCGCAACATCACTATCCAAATATAAAGATTAAAGACAACCTGAATTAAAAATAAACCGCCACTATTCATTGAACTCATTGTTTTTCCTTAGGTGTTACCCAGTTGTTCTGCTAATTCCTCTGCGCGTTTTTTCGCTGCATGCAGGGCTTGCGCAAATAGCGCATCGATACCATTCTTTTGTAAAGCTTCAACCGCTTGCTCTGTAGTACCGCCCGGGGAGGTGACATATTGGCGTAATTGGGATAATGAGACGGAAGACTCGAGAGCCATTCGTGAAGCGCCGACAGCTGTTTGGATGGTCAATAAGTGAGCCATTTCTTGCGTCAAACCACTTTCGACAGCCGCCTTTTCTAAGGCTTCCATCACTAAAAAGAAATAGGCAGGTCCGCTGCCAGAAAGAGCCGTGACACTATCCAACTGGGCTTCGTCTTCGACCCAAACTGCTAAACCCACTGCTCGCAGAATGCTTTCCGCCATATCTTTTTGCTTGGCGCTAACATAACTATTGGCGAAAAGAGCGGTGGCGCCTGCCCGGATGAGAGCGGGAGTATTAGGCATACAGCGCACGATAGCCGTTTGATTTCCCAGCCAGCGATTTAAAGAATTTATTTGTAAACCGGCGGCCACAGTAAGGACCAGAGGATGATTATGACGGACAATAGGTGCTAGTTCGGTGGCGACCTGCGCAATGATCTGGGGTTTTACAGCTAAAATTAAAACCTCTGCTTTTTCTGCGGCTTTTTTATTATCAGTGGTGGTGTTAATGTTGTAAGTAGAGGCCAGCCTCTCTAAATTTTCAGGTTTAGGATCGGTCACCCAAATATTACTTGCAGGATAATGATCAGCAATTAAGCCGCCAATTAAGCTGCTGGCCATGTTGCCTGCTCCAATAAAGGTTAAAATTTGCTTCATTCTATTGCCTCCTTGTTCCAAAAATATCTGTTCCTATTCTAACAATAGTAGCACCTTCTGCAATAGCTGCCATGAAATCTTGGCTGGTGCCAATAGACAGAGTATCCAAATCATTAAATTCTTTTTTAAGATCTAGAAAAGTAGAATATAATTTTTTATAAGCCTGGCGCTGGGCTTCAAATTTCACCCGGCCTTTTAACATGGGATCTACGGGCGCAGGTAGAGCCATCAGTCCCCTTAAATGAATGTTGGGTAATTGGCTGATTAAGGACACCAGCTTAGGAAGCTCCTCAAGCTTAGCTCCCGCCTTAGTAGGCTCTTGGCTAGTGTTTACTTGAATGCAGATGTTAAGAGGCGCTAAATTTTGAGGGCGCTGCTCATTTAATCGCTCTGCAACCTTCAAACTGCAAACACTATGAATCCAACTAAAGTACGCAGCAATCTGTTTGGTTTTATTGCTTTGAACTCGTCCGATAAAATGCCATTCTAGGGGTAGATCCGCTAAGCTTTTTATTTTGGGTAGAGCCTCTTGGAGATAATTTTCACCGAAAGCCACTTGCCCCACTTGGTAGGCCGCACGTATTTCTTCACAGCTGCGAGCTTTGCTAACAGCTAATAATTGAACTGAAGTTTTTTCAGCAGCATAGTGCTTGATTGCCACCTTTATTAAAAGCTTGATATTCTCTAAGTTGTGTCGCACGTTTGGCATAATGTGTTTATAAGGATAAATATAATGGATGTTACTGCATTATTAAAATTAGGGATAGAAAAAAACGCTTCAGATTTACACCTTTCTGCTGGCCTTGCTCCGCTCCTTCGGATTGACGGAGATTTATGTCCACTTAATGTTCCATCTCTCGATCATAAAACAGTTTTAAATTTATTATACAATATTATGAATGAGGAGCAGCGCAAAAAATTCAAAGAAGATTTAGAAATTGATTTTTCATTTGAGATTGCAGATCTTGCCCGTTTTCGGGTCAATGTTTTTACTCAGGTCCGCGGTATAGGGGCCGTTTTTAGAGTTATTCCGCAAAAGATTTTAAGCCTGGAAGAATTAAAGTTGCCTGCAAAGTTTAAAGAGATAGCCCGCTGTCCGTATGGACTGGTGTTAATTACTGGGCCAACAGGATCAGGCAAAAGCACGACCTTAGCCGCGTTAATTGATTATATTAATTGCAAGTATGCTGACCATATCATAACCATCGAGGATCCAGTCGAATTTATCCATCGCAGTAAATGCTCGCTGGTGACGCAACGCGAAGTACATCGCCATACACACAGTTTTTCCACTGCGCTGCGGTCAGCACTACGGGAAGATCCCGATGTGATTTTGGTAGGAGAATTAAGAGACTTAGAGACGATCCGCTTGGCCTTGACTGCGGCTGAAACTGGCCATTTAGTTTTTGCCACGCTGCATACTACTTCAGCGGCAAAAACCATTAACCGCATTATCGACGTTTTTCCAACCGAAGAAAAGAGCATGGTCCGCTCCATGCTTTCAGAATCCTTACAAGCCGTTATCGCGCAGATTCTGTTAAAGAAAAAAGTTGGCGGCCGGGTGGCTGCGCATGAGATAATGACTTGTACTCCTGCAATTCGTCATTTAATACGCGAAAATAAAATTGCTCAAATGTATTCCGCTATTCAGACAGGGACTAGCCATGGTATGCAGACGATGGATCAACAACTCCAATGCTTAGTAGCAAAAGAGTTAATCTATCAAGAGGTTGCTGATAAATTCATAGGAGGATCAAGAGTGCTCGCTTAACCTAATGTGCAGTGCCCCCTCTAAAAAAAATAATATTGG
>Ga0182739_1003835_pt1 | contig 12830 bp, 10 predicted proteins | sample eDN5th30CBELigBY_FD_128873 | JGI IMG/M metagenome (GOLD analysis project Ga0182739, IMG submission 128873) | Enriched backyard soil microbial communities from Emeryville, California, USA - eDNA 5th pass 30_C BE-Lig BY (version 2) (version 2) | ecosystem: Environmental > Terrestrial > Soil >... | reverse complement strand
CGCTGCGCAGCAGCGGGACGGCCTGACGCTGCATGTTCGCACCCATGAGGGCGCGGTTGGCGTCGTCGTGCTCGAGGAACGGGATGAGCGAGGTCGCCACCGACACCATCTGGCGCGGCGAGACGTCCATGTAGCCGATCTCCTCGGCGTGGAACAGGTCGACCTCGCCGCCCTGGCCGCGGCGGGCGAGGACGCGCTCGGTCGCGAACGATCCGTCGGCCTTCAGCTCGGCACCGGCCTGCGCGACGATGTAGTCACTCTCCTGCGAGGCGGTCAGGTAGTCGATCTGATCGGTGACCTTGCCGTCCTGGACGCGGCGGTACGGCGTCTCGATGAAGCCGAACGCGTTGATGCGCGCGAACGACGCGAGCGATCCGATGAGGCCGATGTTCGGGCCTTCAGGCGTCTCGATCGGGCACATGCGGCCGTAGTGCGACGGGTGGACGTCGCGGACCTCGACGCCGGCGCGCTCACGCGACAGGCCACCGGGGCCCAGCGCCGACAGGCGGCGCTTGTGGGTCAGGCCCGCGAGCGGGTTGTTCTGGTCCATGAACTGCGACAGCTGCGACGTGCCGAAGAACTCCTTGATCGCCGCCACGACGGGACGGACGTTGATCAGGGTCTGCGGCGTGATCGCCTCGATGTCCTGCGTCGTCATGCGCTCGCGGACGACGCGCTCCATGCGCGAGAGGCCCGTGCGGACCTGGTTCTGGATGAGCTCGCCGACGGCGCGGATGCGGCGGTTGCCGAAGTTGTCGATGTCGTCGACGTCGAGACGGATCTCGGCCGCCTTGCCGTCGCGCACGCCCGGGAGCGTCGCGTCGCCGCGGTGGAGCGCGACGAGGTACTTGATCGTCGCGACGATGTCGGCGACCGTCAGCACGGAGTCGGTCAGCGGGGTGTCGAGACCGAGCTTCTGGTTGATCTTGTACCGGCCGACCTTCGCGAGGTCGTAGCGCTTCGGGTTGAAGTAGAAGTTGTCCAGCAGCGCGCGGGCGGCCTCCGCGGCGACCTGCTCTCCCGGACGGAGCTTGCGGTAGATGTCGCGGAGCGCGTCCTCCTTCGTGAGGATCGTGTCCTTGCTCAGCGTGTCCTCGATGGACTCGTAGCCGGCGAACTCGTTCAGGATGTCCTCGCTGGACAGGCCGAGCGCCTTGAGGAAGATCGTCACCGACTGCTTGCGCTTGCGGTCGATGCGCACGCCCACCTGGTCGCGCTTGTCGATCTCGAACTCGAGCCACGCACCGCGGCTCGGGATGACGCGGGCCGAGACGATGTCCTTGTCGCTGGTCTTGTCGGGGGTCTTGTCGAAGTAGACGCCCGGGGAGCGGACCAGCTGCGAGACGACGACGCGCTCGGTGCCGTTGATGATGAACGTGCCCTTGCCCGTCTGCAGCGGGAAGTCGCCCATGAAGACCGTCTGGGTCTTGATCTCACCCGTGAGGTGGTTCATGAACTCGGCCTCGACGTACAGCGGCGCGGCGTAGGTCTTGCCGCGCTCCTTGCACTCCTCGATCGAGTACTTCTCGGGCTCCAGGTACGGGTTGGTGAACGAGAGCTGCATCGTCTCGCCGAGGTCCTCGATCGGCGAGATCTCCTCGAAGATCTCCTCGAGACCGCTCGTGGACGGCACGTCGGTGCGTCCGGCGGCCTCCGCCTCGGCGACGCGGGCCTTCCAGACGTCGTTGCCGACGAGCCAGTCGAAGGACTCCGTCTGAAGCGCGAGCAGGTCGGGGACCGTCAGCGTGTCGGAGATCTTGGCGAACGAGAGGCGGGATGCTCCGCGGCCGTTCTTGAGGGTGGTGGTGGAATTGGTTGCGTTGCGCGCAGCAGCCAAGGGGATTACCTCCGTGAGCCCGGGCGGGGCTGGTTTCCTTGTCGTCAGGTGGAGTGCTCCCGAATCCGAAGCCTGCTACGCGCGCCGTCGCAGGGCGACGGGGGTGCAGGCGCAAGCCGACCACCATATGAGGGCAGGGGAAGGGAGCGCAACTACCTACTATAGACCGGACGGCACGCCGTGTCCAGTCGGATTCTTGACGAGGTTCGCCCGCTGCGGTATAACCGCGCGCAAGACCCGCGGATGCGGGTCAGTCCCAGCTCCAGCTGGCGAGGACGGAGTCCACGACGGCGTCCCGATCGGCCTCGCCGAGCGAGTGGCTGAACGAGAACGTCGCGATGAGCGTCTTGCCCGCGTTGTTCATATAGAACTGCTCGATCCAGTAGTCGACGCCCGACTGGGTGAGCGTCGCCTGGATGTGCGCCGCCTCCACGCCACTCACCTGAGCGCGGTCGCGAACCCGGACCTCGGTCGCACCCGCGCCCTCCAGCTCGGTGGCGCCCGCCGTCTCGACCTGGTCGAGGGGCACCTCGCCCGCGGGCGAGAAGATCGTGTTCACGTTGTCGGCGAAGCCGTCGGTGTCCGTGAGGTCGGCCGCGAGCGTGTCGGGCGTGAAGCCGGGGATGTCCTCCTCGGGAACCGTCCAGCCCTCCGGCACGCGGTACGCATAGCCGTCGCCGGAGATCTCCTCGCCGGTGGCTGCGGCGGCGCCCTGGCCGTCGCCGGCATCCGTCTGCGTCGTGCCGTCGCCGGCCGGCGCATCCGTTCCGGGCGACGAGCACCCCGCGAGGGAGAGGGCGGCGGCGAGGGCGAGGACGGTCAGGAACGGGGATCGCGAAGACATGCCTCGAGCCTATGAGACGGCTATGAGCCGCCCGCCGCGATGTCCCCCAGATGAGAGGTCTCTCATATCGTCAGCGGGCGTGACGGAACCGCAGGAGCGTGCCCGGCCGCGCCTGCGCGAGCAGGTCGCGCGACCGGTCGGCGACGACCGCCACGACCGGATAGCCGCCCGTGACCGGACCGTCCGGACCGAGGACGACAGGACGCCCGCTCGGCGGCACCTGCAGCGCCCCTGGCACCATCCCCTCACTGGGAAGCTCACCCGCGCGCGTGCGGACGAGCTCGGGACCGTCGAGCCGGATCCCCACGCGATCGGCCTCGTTCGAGACCGTCCAGACCGACTCGAACAGGAGCGCCACCGACTCCGGCGCGAACCAGTCGGCGCGCGGCCCCGGTGCGAGCTCGATGTCGATCGCGTCGTCACGGGGCGGCCCCCACGGATGCAGATCCTCGGCGGGCACCGGTCCGGCGACATCGGCGCCGACACGGACCACCTCCCCCGCGCGCAGCGGCTCAGGCCCCAGACCGGCGAGCGTGTCGGCGGAGCCCGACCCGACGGCGGTGGGGACCTCCAGCCCGCCCCGGACGGCGAGATACCCCCGCGCGCCGTGCGCGAACCAGTCGAGGTGCAGCTCGGCATCCGCCGGCCACGGGTGCGCCGCATACGGATCGACGTCGCGGCCGCCCACACGGATCGGACCCCACGCCCCCGCGACGGCGAACCACAGATCGGTGCGCGCGACCGCCCGGAAGCCGCCCATCGTGACCTCGACGCCCACGGCGTCCTCGGCGTTGCCGACGAGCCGGTTCGCCGTCCGCAGCGCCGCCCGATCGGCCGCCCCCGACTCCGCGATCCCCTCCGCCGCGTGCCCCGGCCGACCCCTGTCCTGGGTCGTCGCCCGCAGCCCCGGCTCCCGCACCAGGAAGGACGGCGCGTCCTCAGCGTGCTCCACCGGCCTGCGGCCGCGAGGGACTCCCAGCGAGGTCGCCCGCCGGGTCGGGCGGAAGCGGACGCGTGCCCCGGGGGCCAGGAGGACGGGCTGCACGGCATCCGGATCGAACAGGGCCGCGGACGTCGTGCCGATCAGGCGCCAGCCTCCTGGAGTGTCGCGCGGATAGGCGCCCGTGAACTCGCCGGCGACGCCCACCGCACCGGCGGGCACGCGCGGACGAGGCGACTCCAGCCGCGGCACGTCGAACGGCCAGTCGGGGCTGGTGAGGTAGCCGAACCCCGGAGCGAAGCCCGTGAAGGCGACCGACCACTGCGCACCCGAGTGCGCCGCGGCGAGCGCCTCGGGAGAGAGGCCGAGCTGTGCCGCCAGGTCGGCGAGGTCCGCGCCGTCATAAGCGACGGGAAGGTCGACGATCGCCGCGTCGCGGCCGGCATCCGGTGCCGTGGCATCTGCGGCCTCGGCGCCGATCCAGGCCCGCGCCGATGCCGTCGACAGCACGGCGGGGTCGACGCGCACGAGCACCGTGCGGGCGGCGGGCACGAGATCGGTGATCCCGGCAGGCCGCGAGGCGGCAAGGCGCGCGTGCAGCTCCAGCACCTCGGCGAGCGACCCGACCTCCGCCAGCACGCCACGCTCGCCGAACGGCAGCAGCCGCACGCCGGGAGTCACCACGGCGCCCGCACCTCGATGCCGGCCGCATCCAGCGCGGCCCGCACCGCGCGCGCCATCGCGACCGCCCCGGGCGAGTCGCCGTGGAGGCACAGCGAGACGGCGTCCGCTCGCACCGTGCCGCCGTCGACCGTGTCCACGACCCCCTCGGCCGTCAGGCGCACGGCGCGTGCCGCGACGGCATCCGGATCGCCGAGCACGGCGCCGGGGGCACCGCGTGGCACGAGCCGGCCGTCGGCCAGGTAGCCGCGATCGAGGAACGCCTCGCGCAGGAAGGGGAGGCCGGCGGCGTCCGCGGCGCGGGCGATCGCACCGTCCAGCGCGAGGACGGGGAGTCCCCGGCCGACGCGCTCCGACACGTCCGCGACGGCCGCCGCGACCGCGCCGGCGACCGGCTCGTCGGCGGAGACCGCGTGGTAGAGGGCGCCGTGGGGCTTGACGTATCGCAGGTCCGCGCCGGCATCCACGAGGGCGAGCAGCTGCGCCCGGACCTGCGCGCGCAGCAGCTCCGGCTCGACGGCGTGCGGAACCCGGCCGAAGCCCGCGCGATCGAGGAAGGACGGGTGCCCGCCCACCGCGACCCCGTGCCGCACCGCGCGCGCCACGGCGTCGCGCATCGAACCGGCATCCCCCGCGTGTCCGCCGCACGCGATCGAGGCGCTGGAGATCACCGCGAACATGGCCTCGTCGTCGGCCGTCGGCACGCCGTCGACCGTCTCGCCGAGGTCCGCGTTGAGGTCGATGGCCGCCATGACCCCACGCTACCCGGGCGGGGCAGAGGCGGCGGGCGTCAGGGTGTCGGGGCGTCGGAGGCGTTCAGTATTCAGGAAGCCCCGCGCACGAGTGCGTCCGCCGGGCCGGAACGCCGGTGCGTTCCTGAGATATGAACGGGCGGGGCGGGGCACCCGGGCCGGGCACCTCGGGGAGGGACGGCGGGCGGGATGACGCACCGCTACCGTGGTGTGCATGGCGCGGGCGCGGGTCGAGGAGTCGGGTCCTTCTGCGCGCCTGTCGGACGGCTCGATCGCGCGCGTCGTGTCGAGCCGCTTCGCGGGCGGGTGGGAGCTCGACGTCGACGGGACCCCGCAGTCCCATGTCGACCTCGACGACCCTGCGCACCTGCACTTCGAGTACGTCGCCCGCATGGCGGCGGTCATCGACCGCCTCCGGATGCCCGGCCAGCCGCTCACGGCGATCCATCTCGGCGCGGGGGCGCTGACCCTTCCCCGCTACGTCGAGCACACCCGCCCCGGATCCCGCCAGCAGGTGGTCGAGCTGGAACAGGCGCTCGTCGACCTCGTCCGCGACGCGCTCCCGCTCCCCCGCCTCCCCCGCGGCGGCCAGCTGCGGATGCGGATCGGCGACGCCCGCGACGTCGCCGCACGACTGCCCGCGGGTCTGACCGGCGCGGCCGACCTCGTCGTGTCCGACGTGTTCGCCGGATCGCAGACGCCCGCGCACCTGACGACCGTCGAGTACTACCGCACCCTCGCCCGCCTGCTCGCCCCGGACGGCGTGATGCTGGTCAACGTCGCCGACGGCGCCGGGCTGGCGTTCGCGCGACGTCAGGTCGCGACCGTCCGCGCCGTGCTCGACCACGTCATCGTGCTCGCCGAGGTGCAGACGCTGAAGGGCAGGCGCTTCGGGAACCTCGTGATCGCCGCATCCGCCTCGCCGCTTCCCACCGACTGGCTCCCCCGGCTGATGGCCGCAGGCCCGCACCCCGCGAAGGTCGCGCAGGGCTCCGAGCTCGACGAGTTCGTGCGCGGCGCCCGCGTGTCGACGGATGCCGATGCGACCGCCTCGCCGAAGCCCTCGGCATCCGTCTTCGAGCGGTGACTCGGCGTGCCCTCGACGGGTTCGGGCGACGCCGGGTGAGACTGGGAGGGCGAGCCGCGCGGCGTCGGAGGGAGACACGGTGAGCTACATCCTCGGATACGACCCGGAGACCCTGCGCGAGCAGGTCGACCCCCGCCGCTGCAAGGAGCGGCTGAGCGAGCTGGGCGACCAGCGGAGCCTGCCGGCGCTCCTCGAACGGGTGTGGCTGCTGAAGGTCCTCGACCGCCTGGAGGACGCCCTCGTCGTGTCGGAGCAGTCGGTGCGGGTCGCGCGGATGGGCGGCACCCGGAAGGACCTGCTGCGGGCGCGGATCCTGCACGCGTCGGTGCTCCAGTTCCGCGGCGCGTACGCCGCCGCCGCGCAGGAGCTCACGACCTGCGCCGAGGAGGCCGAGGGGCAGGGCTGGGCGGCCCTTGCCGCGTTCGCCCTGCAGCACCGCGGCAAGGTCCACTACGACGCCGAGGACTACGCCGCGGCGCGCGCCGACTTCAAGCGCTCCCTGTTCCTGAGGCAGGAGTCGGGCGCCCCCGAGGAGCAGCTGGAGTCGACGCTGCTCGCGATCGAGGCCGTCGATCGCCGCCGCACGGCTGTCGCCAGCTGAGTGTCGCACATCCGTTCTATCCTGCCCGCATGACCGATCTGGCCGTCGTCCGCCGCGAGGCGGAGTCCCTCATCGCCGCGCATCTCGACGCGTCGTGGACGTTCGCGTTCGACAACGCCAAGCGGCGCGCTGGCGCCTGCGACTACACGCGCCAGCGGATCACCCTCTCGCGCTACCTCGCGGCACGGTACGACGACGAGACCAACCGCCAGACCCTGCTGCACGAGATCGCCCACGCCCTCGCCGGCGCGCGGGCGGGTCACGGCCCCTCCTGGAAGCGGGCGGCTCGCGCGCTCGGCTACACGGGCGGCGTGACCCACCGGGGCGAGACGGCGACCGAGCTCGCCCCCTGGGTGGGCGTGTGCCCGGGCGGCCACGTCGCGTATCGGCACCGGAGGGCGACGAGGCCGACGTCATGCGCGAAGTGCTCGCCCCGCTTCGACGAGCGGTTCCTCTTCGCGTGGACGCGGCGCGAGATCTCCTCCGCGACGCGCGCGGCCGCGATGACCCCGCGCTAGCCGTCGGCTGCGTTTCGTCTCGCCTGCGGCTCGCTCAACGACCGGAACCGGCTCCCGGACGTTGAGCGAGGAGCGAAGCGACGAGACGAAACGGCGGTGCTCACTCCGTTTCGTCTCGCCTGCGGCTCGCTCAACGACCGGAACCGGCGGCCGGACGTTGAGCGAGGAGCGAAGTGACGAGACGAAACGGCGACGCTCACAGGGCGACGAAGACGCCGTCTCGCAGCACCGGCACGGATGTCACGGCATCCGTCTGCGCGGCGTTCAGCACCTCGTCGCGGGCGTTGCGATCGAGGAGCTCCTGGCCCGATCCGCTCGCGGTCAGGAGGTGACGGGCGGCGCCGCGGAGCCCGCGGAACGCCTCGCACGCGGCGGCGGCCTCGGGCGAGGTGTGGTCGAGACCGCGCTCCCCGATCGCCTCGATGAGGGCACCGGCGCCGAGGAGGTCCTCGACGGCGAAGCGCAGCGGGGCGCCGGCCTCGCGCGAGGCGAGCTCGCCCGCCGCGATGACGGCGATGCTCGTGCGCGCCGCCCGGCGCCGCTGCTCGGCCAGCACGGCATTCGCGACGGCGGCGGCGTTGCGCAGGCATCCCAGCAGCACCATGGAGCCCTTCGCCGCCGCGTGCTCCGCCACCGCCGCGCCGTTGAGGCTGATCGCGTGGGCGTCGACGTCGAGCGGCACGTCCTCGCCCGCCGCGACGCGGTCGGTCACCGACGTCGAGAACCGCAGGACGTCGACGACCACGACGATGTCGGATTCCGCGAGTCTGTCGAGTCCGTCACTGCCCCACTCGAAACGCACCTGATAGCGGGACTGGTCGAACGGGGAGGTCACGACTCCAGAGTAGGCCGCCCCTCCACCCGCTCATCCGTCCGCAACCGCGCCCATCCCGCCCCATCCGTCCGGAACCGGACGGATGAACCGTCCCACCGCGGCGGGCTCAGGCGCGGGCGTCGACCACCGGACGGAGCGCGAGCACGAGCCCCAGGACGTTGCGGGCACCGCGCTGCAGCTCGCCGAGGGTCACCCCCTCGGGACGGGCGAGAGACTCCAGGATCGAGTCGTCGGCGTAGGGCTGCGGGCCGGCGGCGGTCTTCACACCGCCCGGCATGAGCACGTCCACCTGCGCGCGGACCCGGTAGGCGTTGTTCGTCAGCGCGGGGAAGTCGGGGTCGTCGGCGTCCTCCATCCACCAGTCGGTGACGACGCATCCCTCGTAGCCCCACTCGCCACGCAGCACATCGGTCACGAGGCCGTGGTGGTAGTGCGACCAGACGCCGTTGATCCGGTTGTACGAGGTCATGAGCGCGAGGGGCCGGGCCTCTCGCACGCACAGCTCGAACCCGCGCAGGTAGATCTCCCGCAGCGCCCGCTCCGAGACGCGCGAGTCGTTGCGCGTGCGGTTGGTCTCCTGATTGTTGGCGGCGAAGTGCTTCGGACAGGCCGCGACCCCCTGCGACTGCACGCCCCTGACCACCGCAGCCGCCATCCGCCCGCTCACCAGCGGATCCTCCGAGAAGTACTCGAAGTTGCGCCCGCACAGCGGATCCCGATGAATGTTCATGCCCGGGCTCAGCAGCACATCGGAGCCCTTGCGGATCATCTCCTGGCCGTGGAGGGCCGCGAGCTCGCGGACGAGGTCCGGATTCCACGTCGACGCGAGCGCGGTCCCCGAGGGAAGCAGCGACGCGTATGCCGCCAGACGGATGCCGCTGGGCCCGTCCGTCGTCGTGACCGGCCGCACGCCCTTCTCCCGCAGCGAGGGGGCGACGCCGCCCAGGACGCCGGCGTTGCCCGGCGCTCCGAGGGGCGAGTGCATCGTGACGTCGCCGCGGGCGATCAGCGCGAGCTCCTCGGGGGTCAGCTGCGCGACGAACGCGTCGAGTGATGCCGCACCCGCCGCGACGTCGTCCAGAGTGATCCCCACATCGCCCGTGAGCGGCGACGCGACGGGAAGTGCGTCGAGGATGTGCTCCCGCCGGTCGACCGTCGCCATCGGCGCGGGCTCCCAGCCGACCTGTGCGGCACCGTCGGCACCGCGCACGACGGTCATGCGCGAGAACGGCACGACGGGAGCGGCGACCTCCCGGGCCTGGCGGACGACACGCAGCCGTTCCATCTGGACCACCGCCGCCTCGGCCGCCGACCGGACGTCGGTGCCGACGAAGAAGCGGTACTCCCCCGCTTCGAGCACCCACGCGCTGCGGTGGCCCGTCACGCCGGAGTCGTCGTAGGAGGCGAGGTCGTCGAACGCGATCGTCAGGGCGACCCGCTCGGTCTCACCGGGGCCGAGCAGTCCCGTCTTCGCGAACGCGACGAGGCAGCGGGAGGGCTGCGCGAGCACCGCCCCGGGCAGGGCGACGTAGACCTGCACCGTCTCCTTGCCGTCGCGGATGCCGGTGTTGCGCACGTCGACCGTGAGACGGAGCGTCCCGGCATCCGTCACGGCTTCGGCGACCTCGACGTCGAACGTCGTGTAGCCGAGCCCGAACCCGAACGGGAACTGGACGCGATCGGGGGCGAAGGTCTCGAAGTAGCGGTAGCCGACGAAGACGTCCTCGGCGTACACGTTCGCGTCGAGGCCGCCGAAGTTCGGCGCGCTGGGGTAGTCGTCGTACGACCAGGCGATCGTGTCGGTGAGCCTCCCGCTGGCGGGCACCTCTCCGGCCAGCACGGCCGCCACGGCGCGGGCGCCTTCCATGCCGCCCTGCCACGCGTAGAGCACGCCGGCGATCCGGTCGCCGTAGCCGGCGAGCCAGGACAGGTCCATGACGTTGCCCGCGTCGATCACGACGACGGTGCGCGAGAAGGATGCCGTGACGGCGTCGAGCAGCGACCGCTCATCGGCCGTGAGCTCGAAGCTGCCGGGCACGCGCAGGCTGTCGCGCGCTTCGCCGGCGGCGCGGCCGATGACGACGACGGCCGTGTCGGCCCTCGCGGCCGCTTCCGCAGCGACGGCGGGGGCGAGGGGCATCTCGGGGAAGTGGTGCGGCCAGGTGCCCCAGGTGCCGGTGAGCTCGGGCGGGTTCTGCGCGCACCACCGCGTGTAGAGGTCGGCGAGCTCCGTGTCGATCGAGATGCCCGCGTCGCGCAGCCCTGCGAGCAGATTCCAGACGTAGGGGACCTTGACGTCGCCGCCGGAGCCGTAGCCGACGGCGAACCAGTCCAGCTGGACGCGTCCGAAGACGGCGACGGTGCGATCAGGTGTCAGCGGCAGCACGGCGTCGTCGTTCCGCAGCAGGACGACCCCTTCCGCCGCCGCCTGTCGCGCGGCTCGCCCGAGCGCGGGGTCGAGCGTGGGGTCGGTGTCCTGGAGGATCGTCGAGAGCTGGGCGACCGACTCGATCGCCGTGGCGCCGTGGGACCGGTCGCCGGACTCGATGGCAGGGGTGCGAGGCATGACTGTTCCTGACTGTGAGGCGCTCGAATCTGTGGGAGCGCTCCCACGCTAGCGGATGCGCGGGGGTTCGGTGCAACACTGAGGGATGCGGATTCTGCTCAAGCTCACCCTGGACTGCGATGCGGACGCCGCGTGGCGGGCGCTGCACTCGCCCCGTGCCGTCGCGGGGCTGTACGGCCCGCTCGTCGGCCTCGCGCCGATGGCCGCAGAAGGGCTGCCGAGCTCGTTGGAACCGGGAGCCGACGTACCTGTCCGGATGCGCCTCGGCGGGGCGATCCCCCTCGGCGCGCAGCTCATCCACGTGAGCGACCGGACCGTTGAGGAGGCCCGCGGGCCCGTGCGCATCCTGCGCGACAGCGGCATCCCGCTGACAGGGCCGCTGGCATCCCTCGACGTCTGGGACCACCAGATGGCCGTCGCCCCCGCTCCCGGCGACCCCGGCCGGACGCTCTGGCGCGACCGCCTCGTCATCGGCGGACCCGCGGCCGCCGCGCTGTGGCCCGTGCTGTGGACCGTGTGGCAGTGGCGCGGGGTGCGGCTGCGCCGGCTCGCCCCCACGTGGGCGCACGACCCGGAGGCCGTGGCCGCTCCCGGCGGCGAGTGACCACTCCCCCTCGCGCGAGCCCCCTTACTCTGCGAGCACCTCGACGGGCGTCGCGCGCGTCGCGAGCCGGGTCGGCACGACCGCGGCGATGAGCGTCAGCACCGCCGTCGCGCCCACGACGATGAGCGTGGGGATCACAGGAACCGCGGGAAGGAGCAGCGTCGGCGCCTGCCACAGCGGCGGCATCGGCACGGAGCCGAGCACCGACTGCGCGGCGATCCAGCCGTAGGCGACCCCCAGCACGAGCCCGAACAGCAGGGCCGTGACGGTGACGTGCGCCGCTTCCAGCAGCACCATCCGGCGCACCTGCGCCGACGTGAGGCCGAGCGCCCGCAGAAGGCCCAGTTCGCGGCGCCGCTGCACGATGCCGATCGTCAGCAGGTTGACGAGGCCCACCGCGGCGATCACGGCGCTGACGGCCACGAGCGCCATCATGACCCCCGCGAAGGAGTCCACCATCCGGGTGAACGACTCGTCCGCCCCTCCCCCTCCGGATGCCGCGATGAGCGCCTTCGCCGACTCGGCGGCGACCGCGAACATCATGACGAGCGCGACCCCCATGACGACGCCGATCGCCATGCGGCTCGACCGCTCCGGATAGCGCAGCGCGTTCTCTGCGGCCAGGCGCGCCGTCGCCGAGCGGCCGAAGAGCCGCCCCGTGACCCGCAGCAGGGGCGGCATCACGACCGGCGCGGCGAGAGTGAGCGCCGTGAACGAGAACAGGCCTCCGAAGAACGAGACGATGACCCCGAGCGGACTGACGAGCCCCAGCAGCAGTCCGCCGACCAGCAGCGCCACCCCGATCGCCCCCAGCACGATCGTCGCCGCGTTGCGACCGGTCCGGTGCGCGACCTCCTCGTGGGTCTGCTCGACCGAGCCGCCCAGCGCCTGCAGCGGCGTGACGGTCAGCACGCGACGCGAACCCGCCCACGCGGCCGCCCACGTCGTGAGCGACACGGCGATCGTCGGCACCAGCAGCGCGGGCTGCAGCACCGCGTAGTCGACGCCCGCGCCGAGCACACGGTCCAGCAGGGGCAGCGACGCGACGACGGCGACCGTCCCCAGCACGAGTCCGGTGACGGCGCCGATCGCACCGACCACGAGCCCCTGGCCCGCGATCTCGGTGCGCTGAGACCTCGCGGAGGCGCCGATCAGGCGCAGGAGCGCGATCCGCCGGGTGCGGCCGGCGACGATCGTCGAGAAGGTGTTCGCCGTCACGATCGCCGCGACGTAGACCGCGACCGCCAGCAGCAGCATCCCGAGGATGGCGACGATGACGGCGAGCGTGTCGGAGTCGCCGTAGAGCGGCGTCGAGAGCAGGATCGCGCCGATGTAGCCCGTGGCGCTGATGAGGACGACGCCGAACGCCGTCGAGATCGCCGACACGAGCACGGTCGCTCCCATGCCGCGCTCGCGCAGCCAGGCGAGCCGTCCCCGGGCGAGAGTGCGCGGCATCCGGCCGGGAACGGCCTCGGATGCGGCGAGCGCCGTCATGCCGTCACCTCCGCGGCGAGCATGTGCGCGGCGATCTGCTCCGCGGTCTGCTTCGGCTTGTCGGCGACGAT
>Ga0182739_1003831_pt1 | contig 12835 bp, 10 predicted proteins | sample eDN5th30CBELigBY_FD_128873 | JGI IMG/M metagenome (GOLD analysis project Ga0182739, IMG submission 128873) | Enriched backyard soil microbial communities from Emeryville, California, USA - eDNA 5th pass 30_C BE-Lig BY (version 2) (version 2) | ecosystem: Environmental > Terrestrial > Soil >... | reverse complement strand
CAAGACCGCGCCAGCATCGCCGAGTGGGGGCGGCGGAGCCACGCCTTCTGCACCCCCACTGGCCACTCCGCCCGGGAGCAGTGGTGACGGCGGAGATGGCTCTGGCAAACCGAAGAAGGGGCCGACTCGAGACGTCAAGAAGCCGAATCCGCGCCACGTTCTGAACAGGATTCGGCCAAAGCACCGCGTCGCCGAGAAGAACACGATCATCCTGCCGGGCGTCCCCATCGACGACGACGTGGAGGCCATCAGGGATGGGCGCGCAACCGCCGAGAGTGGCGGGTGGCGTGTAAATGGGCGGCTGTACATCCCGGAGCCGAACGGGACCCTCATTCCCGTGGAAGGGCCTGGGTTGACTCGGCTTTCGAGGGCTCAGTACAAGGCGCTAAAGGCACTATTGAGCACAACGGAGATGCAAAAAAGGCTGCGGTCGTCTTGGACCACCTGAGCCTGTCGGAAGCCGAGATGGACCTTGTGTGGTACGTGTTCCGCCTGAGGCGTCAGTCGGGAGACGGGTGATGGGTGTCCGCCGATTCGAGATCTTCACCAGACAGCCGCATGCAGACGCTGTGCTGCAGGGGCGAATCGGCGAGATTTTGGGTCTCGCTCCTGAGCGGCTCCAGGTCGCGCCCCAGGCGCTCGAAGGCGCAGCGGCCGGCATTCTGGTCGAGCACCTCGGTGCCGATCAATTCCCCCATTCGGTGTCCGTTGTGATCTACGACGCAATGGCGGCTCCGGCCATCGTGACGGATCTCGACATGGCGAGGCCATTGGCGCAGTCGCTACGCGACGAAGTGGCCTGCACCCCCGCTGGAGTTCCGGGGATCGACCCCGACGATCCGGCAAACGCGGGTCTCTGGGCAGTAGTCGACCCGGAGGGCGTAGTTCGCCTGGGCCGTGAACGAAACGAAGACGACGACCTCTTCGAGCTCGACATCGATCCGACGCCCATCGAGCTCTGAAAAAAAACGATGTCCTCTCCCCGAACTCGCCGCCAGGCCGAAGCCTGCGCCGGCTGTGCTGACGTGCGTCGTGACCTCGACGGGCTCCGCACCCTCGTGCGCGACGTGGCCCGCGCAGTGGCGCTTGGTCCGCTTCCTCGCTGCGCATGCGGCCAACTCGCAACGCGGCGCGCGCCGACTCCGCACCCCTGGCCAGCCCACGAATGCCCGGCTTGCGATGCATGTGCGCCCGATGCGCCTGAGATCGAGCATGCCCCGACGGCGCGTGCGCTGACTGCCGCCATCGCCGACGACTGACAGACATGGGCAATCCCCGAATCATCCGGCTCGCGCTCCCCGAGGGCGACGAGCCGCCGACCGAGATCCGCCTGTTCTCCGCGGGCGAGGTGCGCACCGAGAAGGGCCGATTCCTCTTCGACGAGGAAGCCGCCGCGATGGTGCTCGATGGCATCAAGCGCCGCAAGACGGAGCTGATGTTCGACTACAACCACGCCTCGCTCGACCCGCATCCGATCGACCCGGAGCGCGCTGCGCGAGCCGCCGGGTGGCACGACGTCGAGATGCGCAACGGCGAGCTCTGGGCGGTGAACATCCGCTGGACCGACGCGGCCGCCGCCGGCATTCGCGCGAAGGAGTGGCGCTACTACTCCCCCGCGTTCCTCGATGACCCGAAGTCTGGCCGCATCATCGACTACATCAATTGCGCGCTGACGAACCTACCGGCGACCCACGCTCTGACGCCGCTCGTCGCTGCATCGCGCGCCCGCGACCTACGCGCGAACAAGCTGAGCGGGCCCTCCTTTGGCGACGTCACCCGCGCCCTCATCGCCGCGCTGGAAGCGAAGCACGGCGGGGGGGAGTTGGACGGGCCGTGGCTGCGCGACGTCTACGAAGACGCCGTCGTCTACGAGCTCCGCGGTCGCCTCTGGCGGGTCGCGTACCGGATCGAAGGCGGCAAGGCCGAGCTCATCGGCGAACCGATCGAAGTGCGGCACTCGTACGAGCCGCTCGAGGACAATCCCATGGAGGACGACAAGAACGAGACCATCGAGGCGAAGCTCGCGAAGGCACTCGAGGACAATAAGGCCAAGGACGAGACCATCGCCAAGCTCAACGAGCAAATCGAGGAGCTGAAGGCGAAGCTCGCCAAGCTTGAGGCGAAGCCCGAGGAGATGAGCGACGCCGCGAACCAGCTCGTCGCCACAGCGCGTCGGATTGAACGGTAAAAGGGATGCTCATGTCACGTCGGACACCAAGATTTGGGCAGGCGCTCTTCCGCTTCATCCGCGGACGTCGCCAGCATGGAAGCAGGCAAAGAAGAGGTTGAAGCTGTGACGAGAACCAAGAGCGAGCGATCAGAGGACTTCTTGGCGAAAGACCTGCTTCCGCTCGCCGAGGAGGAGCTCGAACCGCCCGCAGATCAAGTGGCGCTCGGCCGTCTGATCCTCGAGGCGGAAGAGATGGTGCGCGAGGAGCGGTTCAACGAGGAAACGCGACGCGAGCTCGCGCTCCGTGCGCGGGACTATTGCAACGGCAACGAGATCTCCTTCATTTCCATGCTCGAAGAACTCGAGGAGCTCGATCCCGAGTTGCCGCCGCTTCGGGACGAAGACGGCGATCCACTTCCCGCCTGACGAACATGTCCTCCGACCTCGCCGCCAGCCAGTCCAAAGCCTGCGCCGGCTGTGCCGAGTGCATCGCAAGCTCGACGGGCTCCGCACCCTCGTGCGCGATGCCGTGAAGCTCGCCGAGTTCGAGCCTGGCTGAATAGGCAAAAACTCTTTGGTGGCGCTCGCTTCAAGGCATGAGCGCACAACCAGACAATCCTGATGTCCTCTCCCCGAGTTCGCCGAACGCGGGGGGAAGGCGCTGGGGGGATGGGGGCCGAGCACGACCATCCGCCTCGAAATCGAGCGAGATGAGGCCCGCGTTCAGGCCGCTCGAAGCACGACGAAACCAGCGCCGGCAGGCACCTCGAGGGCTCGCCGGCGTCGTCATTTGCGCCCCCTTGTCGCGCGTAGGCGATCACGGCCGTTGAAAACGCCTGCCCGCGTTGCGCGGACGCGATCACGGCGGCCGCGATCGCGTCCCCGAGCCGCGGAAAGGCGATCCCATGCGCTGCGATCGCCTGCCCGCACGCGAGAGGGGCGCACGCACGCGCCGTGATCACTCCCCCGCGTCGCGGAATCGCGATCGCAGGCCGTGTGATCGCTTCGCCGCAACGCGGAACGCCGATCGCAGCCACTGCGATCGCATCCCCGCATCGCGGCGCGAGCTTTCCAAGGCTGTGATCGCCTCCCTGCGAGCTCGTGCCGCATCGACCACGGCAGCGTTCGCCCGCTCTGCCTTACTGGGACAATATGCCCCGCGCCTGCGCCGGTACTCGACGGCGCGGGCGTCGTCTTACGTTCCCTACAAGTGAGGTTTCGATGAAGCTCTATTTCAGCGCCGGTGCTTGCTCGCTCTCGCCGCACATCGTCCTTCGCGAAGCGGGTATCCCCTTCGAGCTCGCGGCGGTGGACCTGCGCTCGAAGCGGCTGGCGGACGGATCCGATTTCCGCGCCATCAACCCCAAGGGCTACGTCCCCGCCCTCCAGCTCGACGACGGCCAGCTCCTGACCGAAGGCCCCGCCATCGTGCAGTACGTCGCCGACTCGAAGCCCGAGTCGAAGCTCGCCCCGCCTGCCGGCACCTTCGAGCGCTACAGGCTGCAGGAGTGGCTGACCTACATCGGCACCGAGATCCACAAGACGTACTCGACCTTCTTCAACCCGAGCGCGACCGACGAGATGCGCAGCGCCGCCCGTGAGCGGCTCGCGATGCGTCTCGACTTCGTCGCGAAGGAGCTCGAGGCCAAGCCCTTCCTCCTCGGCGATACCTTCACGGTGGCCGACGCCTACCTCTACACGGTGCTCCGCTGGTCGCAGTTCGCCGGCATCGACCTCTCGAAGTGGCCGAGCATCCAGGCCTTCTTCGAGCGGGTGAGCGAGAGGCCGGCCGTCAAGCAGGCCCTCGAAGCCGAGAAGCTCAAGAAGTAACGAAGTCGCCCCCGAACATCCCCGTCGGTGCTGCGCGCCTCGCCCGTGAGCCTCCGCGACATCGTTCCGATGGTACGATGCGTCCCATGGGTCTGGCGTACCTCGTCGCGCTCGTCATCGGTCTGGGCTCGCTCCTCCTGCAGGTGCTCTTGCCGGGGACGGGCGAAGCGGACCTCGAGGCGGAGTCGCACGGGGACGGGGATGCCGGGGCGGCGATTTTCCTCTCGATCCGTTTCTGGACCTACGCGGCGCTCGCCTTCGGCATGGTGGGAGCGCCGCTGCACTATTTCGACCTCGCCTCCGCCACCCTCACGCTCGTCCTCGCCGTGGTGAGCGGCGTCGCTTCCGGCGCATTCGCCACCTTCGCCATCCGCGCCCTTCGCGGAGCCTCCACGACGACGACGGGCCATCTCGAGGAGTCCGTCGGGCAGGTCGGGCGCGTGCTCGTGCCTTGCTCGCGCGGGCGGGTCGGCAAGGTTCGGCTCGTGCTGAAGGGGCACGCCATCGACGCGCTCGCCACCACCGACGAGGAGGAGATCTCCGTCGGACAGAAGGTCTTCGTGGCCGAGGTGCGTGGCGGCGTCGTGCACGTCGCCATCGCGCCGGAAGAGCTGCTCACCTGAGGACGAGCGTTCCGAACCGCTACCCGGGCAGGCCGAGCACTTCGAGGTAGGCCGCGCGCACGCGCTCCGTCACCTCGCGGTAGCGGGCGATGAGCTCGTCCACGGCGGCGGCTTGGTCCCCATCGCCGAGGCCCATGCGGCGCGCGAGCGGCACGAGCCCCTCGGCTTCCTCGTCGAAGAAGTGGGCGGACGAGCCGTGCACGATGCGGATGCGCTGCTCGAGCTGGCGGAGCAGGACGTAGCCGTCGCGGAAGGCGCGGGCGTGATCGGGGCGCAGGTGGCCGCCGCTCTCGAGCGCTTCGATGGCGCGCCAGGTCTCGGTGGTCCGCACGCGGATGTCGCGGCCGTTGCGCATCTGGAGGAACTGCACGGCGAACTCGATGTCCGCCAAGCCACCCTTGCCGTACTTCAGGTCGTACCTGCCGGCCTTCTCGCGACCGAGCTCCCGCTCCATGCGCGTTCGCAGGCGATGCATCTCGTGCGGATCCGGCGCCTCGCGCTCGTACGCCGCCGACTCCGCCACGCGCATCGCCGCCGCGCCCAGCTCGGGATCGCCTGCGCAGAAGCGCGCTCGCACGAGGGCTTGCCTCTCCCACGCCGCTCCCGACGAGAGCACCCGAGGCCGCGCGGAGCCCGCCTCCGAGGCTTGGTGGTACCGCGCGAACGAAGGCAACGAGGTCACGAGGAGGCCGTGGCTTCCCGAGGGACGAAGGCGCGTGTCGAGTGCATAGCCGGGCCCGTCCGCGTGGGGGGACGACACCAGGCGGATGATTCGCTGCGCGCGGCGAGCGAAGAAGTCGTCGGGCGAGGTTCCGGGTGGCGCGGCGTCGGGATCGAAGACGAAGACGACATCGAGGTCGGAGCCGAAGCCGAGCTCGTAGCTGCCCAGCTTCCCGATCGCCAAGATGGCGATGCCCCGCACCTCCCCCTCCATCACGAAGCGGGTCACGCGATCGAGGGTCGCGTCGGCGAGGGCCGAGAGCGTGGCGAAGACGTCGCGCATCTCGATTTCCCCGGCCAGGTCGGCGAAGGCCACCTCGAAGGTGCCGAGCCAGGCGGCGCGCCGCAGCGCCCCGACGAAGGCATCCGGATCCGCGGCCTCCTCCGGCGACAGCGCCGCGATCTCGTCCTCGATCCGCTGCACCGCGAGCTCCGGCGTCGGGATCGAGCGGGAGAAGATGGCGGCCTCGCCGAGCTCGGGACGATTCGCGAGCACCTCGCCCAGAAAGGCGCTCGCGCCGAAGACGCCGACGAGCCGTCGCAGGGCGCGCGGATTCTCGCCGAGGGGGCGGATGTACGCCGTCGGAATGCGCAGCCTCGTCATCCACGTGCGCAGAAAACGCGCGGCCTGCTCCACGTCGGCGGCCTCGGCGAGCGCCGAGAAGAGCGTCGAGGCCAGCTCCGGGAAGGTCTCGCGCGTCTTCACGCCGAGCAGATCGTCGGGTCGTCGCGCGAGCCGGCGTAGATTGCGGGCCAGATCCGGACCGACGTTGCGCCGGAGCGCGGTCGAGAGCGCCGGAACGAGCGCGGCGTCCTCCTCCTCCCCGTCGAGGCGCGAGAGCACCTCGTCCCATCGCGAGGCCGGGGCCGATCGCTTCGGCGCGAGCGAGCCGAACGCCTCGCCGATGCACTTCCGGGCCTCGCGAAGGGCCTGGTCGAGGTCCGCGTAAGCCTCGTATCCCAGCGATCGCGCGAGCCTTTGCAGCGCCACTTCCTCGCGCGGAAGCTCGTGCGTCTGCAGCCCCGTCGCCCATTGGATGCGGTGCTCGATCCGGCGCAGGAGGCGGTAGGAGCGATCGATCTCCGCCGCCTCGCTCGGCTCGATGCGCTTCGACGCTCCGAGGCGGGCGAAGGCTTCGAGCGCGCTCGGCGTGCGCAGGCTCGGCTCGATGCCGCCGAAGATGAGCTGGAGCGTCTGCGCGAAGAGCTCGGCCTCCCGAATGCCGCCCGGCCCGAGCTTCAGATCACGGGCCGGATCGACGCAGAGCTCCACACGAGCTCGATCGTGGACGCGCAGGATTTCGCTCGCGATCGAGGGATCGACCCGCCGCGCGTACACGAAGGAGGACAAATCCCGCAGGACCTCCTCACCGAGCTCCAAGCTCCCGGCCGAGGGCCTCGCCCGAACGAGCGCCGCACGCTCCCAGACGCGCCCGAAGGTCTCGTAGTAACGCTCCATCGCCGGATGCGAGATGGCGAGCGGGCCACGCGATCCTTCCGGGCGCAGGCGCAGGTCGGTTCGGAAGATGCGCCCCTCCTCCCCCACCCCGTCGAGCGTCTCCGTCAGCCTGCGCGCGACGTGGACCCAGTATTCGTGCAGGCTCGGCGCCTCGGCGTCGTCCCGCACGCCGTCGTCGGTGTCGTAGACGTAGACGAGGTCGATGTCGGAGCCGACGTTCAGCTCCCGGCCGCCGAGCTTCCCCATCCCGAGGACGACGAAGCGTGAAGGTTCGCCGCGTGCGGTGCGCGCCTCGCCGAAGCGTGAGCTCGCGTGGTGGACGGCTTCGAGGAGCGCGACCTCGATCGCGGCCTCGGCCAGATCCGAAATCTCGCGGGCCGTGACGTCGATCGCGGCCCCCCCGAGCTCGGACGGCAAGAGCTCGCGCGCGGCGATTCGCACCTTCTCGTAAGCGACCGCCCGGCGAAGGCGAGCGCGCGCGTCCTCGCCATCGTCACCGTCGAGGGCCGTCGTACGCAGGCGCGCGACCAGCTCCTCGCGATCGCGTGGCGCCTGCCATCCCTCGCGGACGAGCGCGGCGAAGAGCTCGGGCTGGGATTCGACGAGGGGCTCGAAGGCGGGAAAAGCCGCCGCGAGCAGCGCCGTCAGCGAAGCCACCGCATCGCTCGTTCCGAAGCGAGCCTCGTGGTGGGTCAGGAGCGCTGGCGCGCGTTCCGGATCGATGAAGAGAGCCAGCTCGCGCAGGGAGGCTTGGCACATGCGAACGGCATCCTAGCGCCACACAGGGAGCGCACGTCCACGGGATCGCGACCTCGCATGCCCATGACACGACGGCTATGCTCGCGAGGTTTCCATGCGATTTCTGTGCATCTCGGACATACACGGCCACGCCGACGCGCTCGCCGCCGTGCTCGCCACCGCCGAGCGGCGCGGTTTCGGCCGCCTGTTGGTCGCGGGGGACCTCTGCTTCCCCGGCCCGGCACCCCTCGAGACCTGGCGTCGCCTGGTGTCGGTGAACGCGACCTGCGTCCAAGGGCTCGGCGATCGCGCCCTCGCCACCATCGATCCCGACGGCCTCAACGCGCGGAGCGATTTCGAGCGCGCGAGGCTAAGGCGCCTACGGGAAACGCGAACCGAGCTCGGTGAGCTCATCCTGGCGCGGCTCGCGAAGCTCCCGACCTCCGTGCGCATCCCCATCGAGGGCGCGCGCCAACTCCAGCTCGTCCACGGCTCGCCTCGTGATCCCTCCGAGCCCCTGACCCACGAGCTCGACGACGAGGAAATCGCCATGTTGCTCGGCGACGACCCGGCCGACGTCGTCGTCTGCGGCGGCAGCCACGTCCCCTTCGACCGCACCATCGGCCGCACCCGCATCGTCAACGTCGGCTCGGTCGGCGAGGCCCCCGACGGCTGCTTCGCGCACGCCACCTTCATCGAGACGAGCGCCTCCGGTCTCGTCGTCGAACAGCTCGCCGTGCCCCTCGCCCGCCCCCTCGCGGCCTCCGGCGGCTAGAGCGAAGGCTGCTGCGCTTCGTCCGGCCGCGCGCGCTCCGGATAGAAAACGTGGTGCTCGCCGTCCCGGTTCCAACACTCGGCCCGCAGCACCGTCAGCTTGATGATCACGCTCGTCGGATCGTCCGGCCCGCCCGGCATCCAGGCGCTCCAATCGGGCTTGAAGACCCGCCGCAGCTCGTCCCGATCGTGCTCGATGCGCGCGAGAGCCGTCAGGGCGATGTAGGCCGGGTCCCCATCGCGGAATCCGCAGATCGCGACCTGCTCGTCGAGCTCGATTTCGTGGACCTTCGGCGTCCTCGCCGAGGAGACCAGCCAGAGATCGCAGTCGGGAATCTCGCTCGGCTCCTGGAAGGCCATGGGCCGGGCGTGCATGCCCCCATCGGCTTCGCGTGTGACGAGCATCAGCGCGTCGAAATCACGCAAGAGCTCGCGCAGGTCCGCGAGCGAGGTCAGCACCGGATTCGACGGTTTCGCCATGCTCATGCGGCGCACCTGGGGCCGGCGCCCACATCCGACCCACGAGCTTTCGCTCGGCTTGCGTCAGGGACCCGCGCACTCGGGCGCGTTGGCGACCACGCGGAGTCCGCTGTGCGAGGGGAGACGAGCGTTCCAGACGGCCGTCATCGCAGGGTCGCCCGTGAAGATGTCGATGCGATCGCCGACGATTTTGAGACCGCGGTCCTCGGCGACGAAGCAGCCGTCGTGAGGCGTCCCGTCGGCGCGCGGCAGGCCGACGGCGTCCGGGATGAAGAGCTTCGTGTTGAAGGGGATCACGGAGGTGTCGACGGCGACGCTGACGAGGGGGGTGATCGGCTTGCCCATCGCCCCACGCCCCCAGGGGAAGCGCTGCGGATCGAGTGCCTCGAAGCAGATCCGCTGGCCCGTGCGCGAACAGACCGCCGCGCACTCGCAATCGCGTCGCGCGAAGCTGACCGTCTGCCCGGACGCGATCCGGCCGCTCCCCTGCACGCAGACGGCATCATGGAAGCGCTGCGAGACGTCGGCGATCTTCCGGCACTGCGCATCGTAGAGAACGGCGCCCGAGCCGGGCGTGCGCTCGGTGGGGAAGTCGTAATAGGTGTTGCGGAAGACGCCGAGGTCCTCCCCTCCCCCGGCCGACGTGAAGCCTTCATCGCTCGTGAACGCCTCGAACGAAGCGTCGCGTCCCTCGCGGATGACGATGGTCCGGCGCGCGTAGCCATCCTGGCGCGCTCCGGCGCTCGCCTCCGAGGTCGCCGCCAGGTATTCGTGCGGCAAATCCAGCTCGCGAGCGAATTCCTGCTTCGTTCCGCCGCAGCCCAGGATCAGAAGAAAGAGAGGCGTGTACCGCCGTAAGGACATGGCCGGCGAGGGTACGGGGCCGAACGTCCAAGGCAAGGCTTGGATCTCCCGCTTTGCCGAATGCCCTCGCCTGCTGGCTTTTCGCTCCGAGGGGCGCTAATGGGCTGGCCACCGGACCATGGACGAATTCGGTATCAATTCTGGCTACGTAGCGGAGCTCCTCGACCGCTACCTTCAGGACCCCAACTCCGTCGACGAAAGTTGGCGTGCTTATTTCGCGACCCGTGTCCCCGCGCGAAACGTGAACGGGAACGGCCATGCGATCTTCGGGGTCGTCGCCCAACCCGTGATGCTGGCCCCCGCCGAGAGCGCCGGGGCACGCAACGCGCAAGCGCTGCAGGGTCGGGTCTCGCAGCTCATCGATGCCTACCGCACCCGCGGGCATCTCTACGCCAACCTCGACCCGCTCGGCGTCGAGAAGGAGGATCCGCGCGAGCTCGATCTGAAAAAGTTCGAGCTCGGCGAAGAGCACCTCGACTGGGTGTTCTCGACCGTGGACATGGCCGGACCGAAGACGGCCACCCTGCGCGAGATCATCGAGAGGCTGCGCACGACCTACTGCCGGTCCATCGGCGTCGAGTTCAGCCACATCGAGAACCCCGAACAGCGGCGTTGGCTCCAGGAGAGGATGGAAGCGACGCTGAACCGTCTCGTCCTCACTCCGGAAGAGCAGATTCGCATCCTGTCGAAGCTCACGGACGCGGAGACGCTCGAGCAGTTCATCCACAAGAACTACGTCGGCAGTAAGCGCTTCTCGCTCGAGGGTGGCGAGAGCCTCATCCCGATGATCGACCTGCTCATCGAGACGGCAGGTGCGAGCGGCGTCGAGGAGATCGTCATCGGCATGGCCCACCGCGGGCGCCTCAACGTGCTGGTGAACATCCTCCACAAGAACGTCCGCGAGATCTTCGCCGCGTTCGAGGACAAGGACCCGGAGAAGTTCCTCGCCCGCGGCGACGTCAAGTACCACCTCGGCTACTCGCACGATCACGTCACGGCCGCGGGCCAGACCGTGCACCTCACGCTGGCCTTCAACCCGAGCCACCTCGAGTGGGTGAACCCGGTCGTCGAAGGTCGCGTCCGCGCGAAGCAGGACCGCCGCGCCGACGCGAACCACAAGCGCGTGTTGCCCCTCGTCATCCATGGTGATGCGGCCTTCATGGGCCAGGGCGTGGTCGCCGAGACGCTGAACCTCGCGAACCTCGACGGCTACACCACCGGCGGCACCGTCCACATCGTCGTGAACAACCAGATTGGCTTCACGACGGACCCGCGCGACTCGCGCTCGACGCACTACTCGACCGACATCTCCCGCATCCTCAAGGCGCCGGTCTTCCACGTGAACGGCGAGGATCCCGAGGCCGTCGGCCAGGTCACGAAGCTCGCCGCGGAGTACCGCCAGCTCTTCGGACAGGACGTCGTCATCGACCTCTACTGCTACCGCCGCTACGGCCACAACGAGGGCGACGAGCCGCGTTTCACGCAACCGCTCATGTACCGGATCGTCGACCAGAAGCCGACGATCCGCGAGCAGTACGTCCAGCACCTGCTCTCGCTCGGGCATCTCACCACCGAGCAGGCGGACGAGATGGCCAAGCGCAAGCGCGCGGCGCTCGACAAGGCGCTCGACGAGGCGCGGCGCGGCGGCTTCGAGTGGGTCCGCACCTCCGGCGGCGGCCTCTGGGCGAAGTACAGCGGCGGGCGTGACGGCACGGTGGCCGACGTTCCGACGGCCGTTTCGCGCGAACGCCTCCTCGAGCTCGGCAAGCTGGCCACGCGCCTTCCCGAGGGCTTCACCCTCCATCCGAAGCTCGCCAAGGTCCTCGATACGCGCATCGAGAGGCTCGAGAAGGGGCTGCCGGTGGACTGGGCGACGGGCGAGATGCTCGCCTACGCCACGCTGCTCTCGGAGGGCACCCGCATCCGGCTCAGCGGCCAGGATGCCCGCCGCGGCACCTTCGCCCACCGGCACGCAACCCTGCGCGACGTCACGACGGGCCAGCGCTACACGCCGCTCGCGAACATGGGCGAGGGCTTCGCCCCCTTCGAGGTCTTCGACAGCCCCCTCTCCGAGGCGGCGGTGCTCGGCTTCGAATACGGCTACAGCCTCGACGCCCCCGACTCGCTCGTGATCTGGGAGGCCCAGTTCGGCGACTTCGCCAACACGGCGCAGGTCATCATCGACCAGTTCCTCGTCTCCGGCGAAGCGAAGTGGGACCGCCTCAGCGGCCTCGTCCTCTACTTGCCGCACGGCTACGAGGGCATGGGCCCCGAGCACTCGAGCGCGCGCCCCGAGCGCTTCCTCCAGATGTGCGCCGACGACAACATCCAGGTCTGCGCCCTCACCACGCCTGCGCAGCTCTTCCACGCGCTGCGTCGGCAGATCCTCAAGCCCTGGCGCAAGCCGCTCGTCCTCTTCACCCCGAAGAGCAAGCTCCGCGAGCAGAACGCCACCATCGACGACTTCACGAGCGGCTCGTTCCAGCGCGTGATCGGCGATAGCCAGGTCGCCCCCGAGGACGTGAAGAAGATCCTGCTCTGCTCGGGCCGGGTCTACTTCGACCTCGCGGCGATGCGGCAGAAGCTCGGGCGCGACGACATCGCCATCGTCCGCCTCGAGCAGCTCTACCCGCTCTCGAACGAGCTCGTCGAAGCCCTCGCGCCCTACAAGGACGGCACCCCGCTCGTCTGGGTGCAGGACGAGCCCTTCAACATGGGCGCCTGGTACTTCCTCAACGCCCGCCTCCCCAGCCTCCTCGGCACGCGCCTGCCGCTCTCCTGCGTCTCGCGCGCCGAGCACGCGACGCCGGCGACCGGCTCGCAGGCGAGCCACCAGCTCGAGCAGAAACGCCTCCTCGACGCGGCGTTCGGCTGAGCCGGTACGAAGCGGAAACGACGAGAGGGAAGGATCGGAGACGGTCCTTCCCTCTTCGTTTTCGGGTGGACGGGCGGGGTGCGAGGGCGGGCGCGTGGGACGCGGGGGTGGGTGGGGCCGGGTACGGGCGCGAGCGCGCGGGGGCGTTCGATTGGGTAGGCGCGATTCACGAATCGCCCCCGAATCGGTTGTTCCACGGCCTCTATTCTCGTCCTTGGCGTCTGACATGAAAGGAGCCGCTTTACGGCGCCCCCATTCCCCAGCCCTTTCCCCCGCCGGCGGGGGAAAGGGAGCCCGGAAGT
>Ga0182739_1003830_pt1 | contig 12837 bp, 10 predicted proteins | sample eDN5th30CBELigBY_FD_128873 | JGI IMG/M metagenome (GOLD analysis project Ga0182739, IMG submission 128873) | Enriched backyard soil microbial communities from Emeryville, California, USA - eDNA 5th pass 30_C BE-Lig BY (version 2) (version 2) | ecosystem: Environmental > Terrestrial > Soil >... | reverse complement strand
GCACCTCGCCAAGCAGCATCTCGATGTCGGCCTGTTCTCCAACCAGCGCGAGCCGCAGCTCGCCTTCTGGCAGGAGGCGGTCGGCCTGCCGTACGACCACATGGGCAAGGTCGGCGGCGGCGTACAGCAGCATCGCCATCACATGAACGGTTCGATCCTGAAGATGAACCATTCGCGCGAGCCGCTGCCGGCGATGGCGCCGTCGGGCATCATCGGCCTCCAGATCGCGCGCGAAGGCTTGTCGGCGCCACAGGCACTCGGCGATCCGGACGGCAACAAGGTGACCCTGGTGCCCAAGGGCCGGGACGGCGTCGATGGGATCGCGATCCTGCTCAGGGTCAACGACCCTGCCGCTCATGACCGCTTCTGGACGCACGCCATGCAGTACGAGCGGGTCGGCGAGGGCCGCTATCGCTGTGGCGATTCCCTGATCGTGGTCGCCGAGCAGGGCAAGGTCGAGCATCGCGGCACGGCATGGCGCGGGCCGGGCTATCGCTACACCACCGTGCAGGTGTGGGATTGCATTGCGGAGTACGAGGGCATCCTCGCGCGCGGCGGCACCTCGGGCGGCGAGGTGCGCATCCTCGGCGAGACGGTGCGCTACGCCTTCGTCTGCGATCCCGACGGCAATCACATCGAGATCAGCCAGCGGGCCAGCCTGACAGGCGGCCGGCTCTGACTAACGCCGCTTCTGGCGCGCCTTGCGTGCAGCGTAGCGCGCGTCGCGAGCGGCCTTCTGCTCCTCCGGCGTGAGCTGGGGCTTGGCCGGCTTGGTCGAAGTAGCGCCGAGCTTGGAGATCGGACGGCCGCCGCGGCGGATGCGCTCGGCTTCCTTGGCGGCAGCCTCGGCGGCGAGTCGCGCCTCCTCGGCCTTGCGCGCGGCTTCGACCTCGCGCTCGAGACGCTGCTTCTCGCGCTCTTCTTCCTTGGCGATGCGGCGTTCGAGCTCGCGCTCCTCGCGCACCCTGGCCGCCTCGATGCGCGCCTGCTGGCGGGCTGCGAACTCCGGATCGTTCGCCGGATCCTTCTGACGCGCCTTCTCGAGCAGCGCCTGCCGGGCCTTGGCCTGGGTCTCCAGGCGGTCGGTAAAAGTGTCGCCTCTGTTCTTCAACGTCGTCCTCTGTCCTCTATTCGGCCGCCTGAGCCGCGGCCTGCTTCCTGGCGCGCTTGCGATCCTCGGGATTGAGGAAACGCTTGCGCAGCCGTATCGATCTGGGGGTGATCTCGACCAGCTCGTCCTCCTCGATGTAGGCGATCGCCTGCTCGAGGCTCATCTTGCGCGGCGGGGTGAGGCGTACTGCCTCGTCCTTGCCGGCGGCGCGGATGTTGGTGAGCTGCTTGCCCTTCAGAACGTTGACTTCGAGATCGTTGCCGCGGCTGTGCTCGCCGATCACCATGCCCTGGTAGACGGGCACGCCGGGCTCGATGAACATCGGGCCGCGGTCCTCGAGGTTCCACATCGCGTAGGCGACCGAGGTCCCCTCCGCGTTGGCGATCAGCGCGCCGTTGCGTCGCCCGACAATCGGCCCGCGATAGGGACCGTATTCGTGGAACAGGCGGTTCATCACGCCCGTGCCACGCGTGTCGGTCAGGAACTCGCCGTGATAGCCGATCAGGCCGCGCGACGGCGCATAGAAGACGAGGCGGGTCTTGCCGGCGCCAGACGGCCGCATGTCCTGCAGCTCGCCCCTGCGCAGAGAGATCTGCTCGACGACGGGGCCGGTATAGGCATCGTCGACATCGATCACGACTTCCTCGATCGGCTCCAGGCGCTGGCCGGTTTTCGGATCGATCTGGAACAGCACGCGCGGACGGCCGACGGCGAGCTCGAAGCCCTCGCGGCGCATGGTCTCGATCAGCACGCCGAGCTGCAGCTCGCCGCGACCGGCGACCTCGTAGGAGTCGGCGTTCTCGGTGTCGGTGACGCGGATCGCGACATTGCCCTCGGCCTCGCGCATCAGCCGCGCGCGGATCATGCGCGTGGTGACCTTGTCGCCTTCCCTGCCCGCCAGCGGCGAGTCATTGACCATGAAAGTCATCGCGAGCGTCGGCGGATCGACCGGCTGGGCGGCGATCGGCTCGCTGATCGTCAGGTCGCCGATGGTGTCGGCCACGGTGGCGACCTTCAGGCCGGCGACGGCGACGATGTCGCCCGCCTCGGCCGATTCGAGCGCCACCCTTTCGAGGCCGCGAAAGGCCAGCACGCGGGTGATGCGGGTCTGCTCCAGCTCCTTGCCGTCGCGGCCCAGCGCCTTGATGGTCGTATTGGGCTTGACCGAGCCTGACAGGATGCGGCCGGTCAGGATGCGGCCGAGGAAACTGTCGGCCTCGAGGGTCGTCACCAGCATGCGGAACGCCGGATCGGGATCGACCTTGGGCGGCGGCACATGCCTCAGCACCAGATCGAACAGCGGCTCCATGTCCTTGTGCTCGGCCTCCAGGGAGGGCGCTGCCCAGCCCTGGCGTGCCGAGGCGAACAGCGCCGGGAAGTCGAGCTGCTCGTCACTGGCCTCCAGCGCCGAGAACAGATCGAACACCTCGTCGTGCACCTCGTGGGCGCGCGCGTCGGAGCGGTCGACCTTGTTGATCAGCACGATCGGCTTCAGCCCCAGGCGCAGCGCCTTGCCGAGCACGAACTTGGTCTGCGGCAGCGGCCCTTCGGCCGCGTCGACCAGCAGCACCACGCCGTCGACCATCGACAGGATTCGCTCGACCTCGCCGCCGAAGTCGGCATGGCCCGGCGTGTCGACGATGTTGACGCGCGTGCCTTTCCAGACGACCGAGGTCGCCTTGGCGAGGATGGTGATGCCGCGCTCGCGCTCGAGGTCGTTCGAATCCATGACGCGCTCCGCAACCTGCTGGTTGTCGCGGAAGGTGCCGCTCTGCTTGAGCAGGCAGTCAACCAGCGTCGTCTTGCCATGGTCGACGTGCGCGATGATCGCGACGTTGCGGATGTCCATTTATGGTCCGGAAAGGGGGTTGTCGGGCGCGGTATATACGCATGGCTCATGACATCGGCAAGGCGGGTTGAGCGCGCATCCCGCCGCTGCAACAATCCACGCATGCGCAAACGCTCGATCACCATCCACGGGCATCAGACCAGCATCTCGCTGGAGGACGAATTCTGGCAGGAGCTGTCGGCCCTCGCCCAGGCTCGCGAGCTTTCGCTCAACGCGCTGGTGACCGAGATCGACAAGGTCCGGACGTCGCTGCGCGGCGGCGCCAATCTCTCGAGCACGCTCCGGGTCTATGTCCTCCAGCAGGTAAAGCGGAAGATCAGTCGAGCTTGAAGCCTTTGCGGCGCACGAAAGCACCGAAATCGGCGCGCTCCGGCACCGAATATTGCCGGGCCTTGTCCTCCGACCAGCCGTACTCGGTACTCTGCCCGAACGTGTCGGCGTAGCGCTGGGACTTGTAGGGCTGCACCGTCTCGCGCCGCCTGTCATACGCGCCGACCTCTTCACGCAGCCCGGCCTCGTCGTATCGGTCGCGGTGAAGCGTGACGCCGAGGCCGAGCCGCGGGCTCATTACGCCCTCGAACGACGGCCAGCCGGCGCCCAGGGCTGCGACGGGAAAGACATGGTCGGGCAGCGACAGGATGTCCGAGACCTGCTGGGCATGATTGCGGATGGCGCTGATGGGGCAACTACCCAGCCCGACCCGATCGGCCGCCGCCACGAAGGTCGCCAGCACGATGCCGGCATCGACCGAGGCGTTGAAGAACGGGTCGAGATGGTCGTTCACGAACGGCCGCGCGCGCCACTCGAAGAGCAGCCGGTGGCGGCGGTTGTTGGCGCAGAACACCAGGAAAACCGGCGCCGCCTTGACCCAGGGATTGTCCGGCAGCAGAGCCTCGAGCCGCTCGCGCTGGCCCTTGTCGGAGACGATCACGATGTCGGCCTGCTGCAGATCGGACTTGGATGGCGCCGACAAGGCCACGGCACAAAGAGCCTCGAGCAACGCATCGTCGACCGGCCGATCGACGTAGCGCCGGATCACCCGGCGGTTGGCCATGTCGGCCAGCACGTCGACACCCCTCGCACCGTTGGGAAGGTGGGCCTCGGCGAGAGCGGGGGCAGTCCCGAACCGGGCCGTGAGAGCAGCTTTCAGTCGATCGAGCATCAGCGTCCAAAAATGTTGGGAATGGGAATATTGATCGGTGGGCGCTGGCCGCCGCCACCGCTGCCGCCACCCAGGCCCGGAATGATGTTGGGAATAACTTTGGGCACGGTGGTGGTCAGCGTGTTGGCCATGCCCGGAGGATCCTTCGCGCTGCCGCGTACGGCATTGTAGCTCAGGCTCGAGAAAGGTCCACGGGCAGTGGCGATGATGTAGGGCGCCGAACCGTCCTCCGCGATCGTGAAGTTGACCGTGGTATCGGTCGTCGAGGCGCCGAGGTTGGTGCGCGTCACGATATTGGCCGTGGCGCGATTGCCCGACACGATCAGGCTCTTGCCGGTGAGCACGCCGCCCGCGATATCGATGTGACCGGAGAGCGGATTGTCGCGATTGACGAAGCGGTTGAGCACGAGCGAAGCCGCATTCAGCAGGTTGCTGATCCCGATCCCGCCCTTCACGCCGGCGATGCCCAGCGCATTGCCCAGGGCGTTGTCGATCGCGCCGCCGACGGCGCCGGCTGCCGCCGTGCCGAGCGCCGTCAGCGCCTTGTCGGCGCCGACGAAGACATGCCCGCCGAGTTGCGCGCCGCCTGCCATGGAAGCCTTGATCTGCTCCGCGGTCGCGCCGCCGCCGCGCAGCGCGATGCCGGTGGCACTCAGCCTGCCGTCGATCGTGATCTTCGCCGCGCCACCGTACTGGTTGGTACCGGACAGGCTGCGCAGCATCTCGCCGAGATGGATGTTGGCGGCAGCGCCCCCGAGATCGAAGGCGAGCGCGGGCTTGCTGCCGTTGACGGTGCCGGACAGATCGAGCGTGCCGCCATAGAGTCCTGCCTTGAGATGCTGCAGGGTCAGCACGCCGTCCTTCAAGGTCACGGCGATGTCCGCATTTGAAAGACGCAGCGGTGCGCTGACCAGCGTTCCGGCGCTGAGCCTGAGCGTGGCGTCGAAGGCGCGCATCGCCGACGTATCGATCGCCGACGAGGCAGGCGCCGCGGCCGCCGGCCGGCCGCCGCGCGCGGGCGGCGGCGGCTGAGCCCCACCGCCCAGCCTGTCGAGATCGAGCAGCGTCGTCTTGAGATCGGCGGTGATGCTCGGCCGCGCCGCGAGCCTGGCGTCGACGGTGCCTTCGATGGTCTGTCCGTTGGAAGTCACCTTGCCCTTGTAGCCGATCGACGAGGGCGGACCGCGTGCGGCACCGGGCATGGCGAGCGTGCCGTCGACTTGGGCGCTCTGGCCCTGCGCCGCGACGCGAAGCTCACGAAAGGTCAGCGCCTCCACGGTGCCTGATACGCCGCCGCTCGCCGTCACCGCGCCGAGCTCGGCCGGCGCCACGGCGCCGGCGACCTTCAGCACGCGGCTCATGTCGGGCGCCTCGAAGTTGAAGGCGATATCGGCCCGCGGCAGCGCCGAGTCATAGTCGGCCACGGTGCCGCGCACGGCCAGCCGCGCACCGCCCAGGTTCGAGACCTTGATGTCGTTGAGCTGGAGCGTACGGCCCTTCATGGCGAGATCGACGTCGATGCCGCCGATCGTCTCCTTGTTGTAGATCGCCCGGCCGATCTTGAGCTTCAGCCCGACGGAGGGCCCGGGCGTCGGCGGCCCGGCCGCCGCGACCGCAGGCGCCGCTGCCGGCGATTTCTTCTGGCCGGCAGCCGGCTTGGCGAGGAAGGAATCGAGATCGATCGTGTCGATCTCAAGCCGCGTCACGATCGACAGCGGCACCGAAAAGGTGACCGCCACGCCCCCGGTACCTTTGACGTCGTCGAGCTCGAAGGCCGCATTGTCGACCTGGACGTTGCCACCGTTGGAGCCCAGCCTGCCCTTCAGGCTGAGCCGCGTCAGCTTGTCGGCCGGCACCGAAGAGACATCGACTTTCAGCCAGTCGAGCGTCTCGCGCAGTTTCGGTCCGACCAGGCTGAAATCGCCGGCGACCGTCGGCCTGGCAGGATCGCCCGACATCGTCGAGCGGGCCTGCAGCACCATTTCGCCCGGCAGGGTCGCGGCGAGCTTCGGCACCGCGACCGTGCCCCCCTTGGCATCGAGCTCGATCGCGACGTTGCGGATCGGACGCTTGTTGTAGACGACCTCCGCGGCCTCGATCGAAATCCGGGCGGTGAGCGCATCGAGAACGCTGGCGCCGCCGCTGGTCGTCGCCGGGGCGGGCGGCGCGGGGCTGCCCGATGCCGCGGGCGACGCGGACGGTGCGGCAAGCTCGGCAAGCGCGCGGTCGAGGTCGATTTTCGGCAGAACCAGCTTGCCCTCGACCGCCAGCGCGGGCTTCAGGCTCACGGCGATCGAGCCCGAACCGACATCGCCCGCCAGCGCCATCTTGAAGTCGCGGGCAGCGAATCCGGTCTGCGACATCTCGATGCCGCCAGCGAAATTGAACGGGTTGGCGAGCAGCCGCGGCATCGCCGGGGCCCGCTCGCCGACGAGGGCCGCGAGCGTCGCGACGAAAGCGCTGAGCGATTGGGCCGACACGTTGGCCGAGCCCGCGATCCTGGCGTCGGGGCCGAGCTCGCTGATCGTGCCGGTGAAGCCGAGCTTGCCGCCGCCCGCTTCGAACGCAAGGCGGGTCGGCAGTCCGTCGCGCACCTTGGCGCCGACGTCGAGATCGACCTTGACCGGCATGCCGTTCACCGTCGCGGCACCGACCATCGAGTAAGGTCCGCTCATCGAGCCGACAGATGCCGTCATCGTCGCGTTCCCGGCGGCGATCGACAGGCCCGTCCGGGAGTCGCTGAAGATCAGCGTGCCTCTTTCGATCGTGAGCTTGCCGAGCGAGAACGGCAGGGGCGAACCGGGCGTCGGCGCGGCAGGCACGGCCTGCGCGGCCGAGGGCGTGAATTCCCAGTTCGGCTTACCCTTGGCATCGATCTCGAGCACGATCCTGGGCTCGACGAGCTCGACCTCGGTCAGCTCGATGTCGCCGCGCAGCAGCGCGAGCACCGAGGGCTTCGCGGTGACCGACTTCACCTCCACCATGGCGGCGTTCCGCGAGCCAGGCGCGTTGAGGAACCGGATGCCGGCGACATTCACGGTCGGCACCGGCAGGAGCGACAGCGCCACCGGACCCTCGATCGCCAGGTCGCGGCCTGTCGCCTTCTTCACCTGGGCGACGATCTGGGGCTTGAAGCCGTCCAGATCGAGGAAGAACGGGGCGATCAGCAATGCCACGATCAACACACCGAGCACACCGCCCACGCTGATCAGCATCTTCTTGCGTCGGGAAGGGATCATCAGCATCTCCCTGGGTCGCTCGCGGAAACAGTAGCGCATCCTCCACGAGCGCGGCATACAGAAATCGGGACAAGCCAATGGCCGAGATCGTCAACCTCAAGCGTGTCCGCAAGGACAAGGCCCGGCGCGAGCACGATCGCGACGCCGAAGCGAACCGCCTGCGCTTCGGTCGCACCAAGGCGCAGAAGGCCGCCGACAGGGATGCGGAGGAACGCGCCCGGCGCGCGGTGGCTGGGCGGAAGCTGGAGGAGTGATTTCTTCCTCCTCTCCCCCGATCGGGGGAGAGGAACATGATCAGCGCTGGCTTGACCGCGTCAATGCGAGCCGGTCGAAGAAATCGCGGGTCGCCTGCACGGCGCCCGGGCCGGCGACCGCGCGCACATTCGTAAGCTCGAGCCGCCGACCGGTCAGTGCGTCGATCAGTGCCGGATCGAGTGCATGGCCGTCGGCGCGGTCGACCAGATCCATCGGCTTGCCGTTCTTCGCCGCCGGACCGAAGCGGTCGCCCCATTGCTTGAGGCCGACGATCACGGTGAACAGCGCCGCGCCCTTGTCGGTCAGGCGATATTCATGGCGCAGCGGCCGCTGGCGATAGGCGGTCTTGCGGAAGATGCCGGCCTCGACCAGCTTCTTCAATCGCGCCGTGAGCACGTTGCGCGCGATGCCGAGATTCTCCTGGAAGTCGTCGAAGCGTCGCACCCCGTAGAAGGCATCGCGCACGATCAGCAGCGTCCACGGCTCGCCGACGACGTCGAGGGCCGAAGCGATCGAGCAGTTCATCTGTTCGTACGATGTACGCCGCATGGCCAAAGTATAGGCCCGAGCCGACGCGGCGCAAACCGGCCCAATAGGCCGCTTTTCGGACCAGCCCCGGTCGCGATTGCCGAAGAAATCCAGTTGCGGCTCGTTCGGCAACACACGCAGCTTCATGCCCTGGCGAATAGCGGAACCGGCAAGGCAATGCCCTCGCAGCGCGAACTCGCCCGAACGGATAAGGCCAGGCGGCATCAGGCCGCGCAGAGCATGGCGGTGCGTCAGGATCATCGCTTCCTCCCGTTTACCCGCAGCATGGCGCAACCCATCGCGGCCGACAGCAGCGCCCCCCCAGCACGCCGAGCTGGACAAGCGCGATCCGGCCGGTGCCCGCGAAGATGCCGAGCTGCTTGCCGACGAACAGGCCGACCGCGATGCCGAGCACGACCGGATCGCGCACCATCGCCGCGCTCAGGTTACGAAGATCGAGACCGGAGCCGCGCGGCAGGCAGAAAGCCAGAACGACGCCGGATAGCGTCGCGTGGACACCCGAGTTCAGCACGCGACCCAGAGAACGACGCCGACCAGCAGATACGGCGGAAGGCGACGTATGCGGGCAATGTCGAGGCCGATCAGGGATGCAAAGCCCAGCCAGCGCGAGCGACAGGGCCGATGGTTGGCGGTGCAGAAGAGCGCGATGATGAGGATCGCCGCCAGGTCGTCGACGGATTGCCAGGGTCGGCAGGAAGAGCCTCAGCGCCGGCAGGCACGCGCGAGCCGAGCGCGGAAAGCAGGGCGGCGGCGAAAACGATGTCGGTCGCCGAAGGGATCGCCCAGCCATGTAGCGCGACAACGATCGTTCCAGGTGACAGTGGCATATATCGCCGCCGGCAGCAGGATCCCGCCCAACGCACCGGCAAAATGCCGCCCAGCGCTTCATGACGATGCTTTGGAGCCCAGCGACGCGAACGAATCATTGTCTTGCCGGAGCAAGACAGCAAAACGCCCAGGCCTGCCGGCCTGGGCGCGATGCTGTGAAGGCTCGTGTCGGCGACTAGTCCCGGCTCTGGCCCATGAAGCTCATGAGGAACTGGAACAGGTTGACGAAGTCGAGATAGAGGCTGAGCGCGCCGAAGATCGCGACCTTCTCGGCAACGTCGCTGCCCCACGCCTCGGCATACTGTTCCTTGATCTTCTGGGTATCATAGGCGATCAGGCCCGAGAAGATCAGCACGCCGGCGGCGGAGATGATGAAGCTCATCGCGCCGGACGGGAAGAACACGTTCACCAGGCTGGCCAGGATCAGGCCGATCAGGCCCATGAACAGGAACTTGCCGATCGCCGTAAGGTCGCGCTTGGTGGTGTAGCCGTAAAGGCTCAACGCACCGAACGAGGCTGCGGTCACGAAGAAGGTACGCGCGACGGAAGCGCCGGTGTAGCGAAACAGCAGCAGCGACAGGCTGACGCCCATCAATGCCGTGACTGCCCAGTAGACCGCCTGGATCGCACGGACGCTCATGCTGGCGCCGCGGAAGGAGGTCAGCAGCAGCAAGCCGAGCGGCGCGAGGATCGCGATCCAGCCCAGACCGTTCAGCCCGACGACGGCGCCGCGCGGCGAGATCTGGAAGAATATTCCGGCAAGCTCCGGCGAGCTGAACAGGCCGAAGGCCACGATGCCCGACAGGGCCAGGCCCGATGCCATGTAATTGTAGACGCGGATCATATGCGCGCGCAGACCGACATCGAACGATGCCTGATCGGCGATCACGCCACCGCGGCCAAAGGTGTTGAAGTTCTGGTTTGCCATATTCCCTAGCCTCCGAGAGACCTTGTCATCGAGCCCCTTCGCTGCGCAATGTGGGCGTGCATCTCGACTGAATCAAGGACCTAAACGTATTGTATAGACGCATCCAAGCACGGGAAACGTACTTGTTCACTACGTAATTTCACCTATTCGTTACGTAGCAGCGCCAAGGGTCGCTGCCGCAGGGCGGCCAGGGTGCCGGCAAGCCCGAACGCCAGGGTCAGGGCCATGGCGCCGACCGCCACCGCCACGGCGATCGTCGGCAGAAAGGTCCAGCTGAGATTCATGAGATTATGGACCACCAGGTAGGAAGCGGCCGTTCCCACCGCAAGGGACGCCAGGGCTGTCGCGAGGCCCAAGGCGGCGAATTCCCAGGCGAAAATGCCGGCAATTCGCCCCCTCGTGGCACCCAGGACTTTCATGACGACCGCTTCGTGGATGCGCCGCCGCTGGGTCGCCAGCATGGCGCCGGCCAGCACCAGGATGCCGGCAAGGATGCTGAGCAGCCCGATCACCCGGACCGCCAGGCCGATGTTGCCCAGGACTTCCGAAGCGGTCTGGATGGCGTCGCGGATGCGCACCACGGTGACGTTGGGGAAGCGGTCGGTGACGTCCTGGAAAATCTTCTCTTCCGCCTCCGGGGTCGCCTTGACGGTCGCAAGATAGGTGTGCGGCGCCTTGTCGAGCAGGCCGGGCGAGAACACGAAGACGAAGTTGATCGACAGCGTCTGCCATTCGATCCGCCGCAGCGAGGCGATTCTGGCCTCTATGTCACGCCCGAGGACGTTGACGGTGATCGTGTCGCCGACGCCGATCCCGAAGGCGTGGGCAAGCTGGGCGTCGAACGAGACGAGCTGCGGCCCGCGATAGTCCGGCGGCCACCACTGGCCGGCGACGAGGCGAGAGCCTTCCGGCTGCGTCGCCGAATAGGTCACGCCGCGATCGCTGTCGACCGCCCACCGCGCGTCGGACGGCACCTTGGCCTGGTCCACCGGTTCGCCGGCGATCCTGACGATGCGACCGCGCAGCGACGGTACCTCCTCGAGCTTGCTCGCCCCCGGCACCGCGCTGATGGTCTTCTCGAACGCGGCGATCTGCGAGCTCTGGATGTCGACGAAGAAGAAGGCCGGCGCGTCCTTCGGGATGCGTTGCGTGATCTGCTCGCGCAGATTGCCCTCGATCAGCGCCGTGGCCACCAGAACGGTGAGGCCGAGGCCGAGCGACAGCATGACGATCGGCGTCGGCGAGCCGGGCCGATGGAGGTTGGCGAGCGCCAGCCGCAACGCCGCAAACCTGGGCTTGCCGACCCGTGCCGCCGCTCCCATCAGGCCGCGTGCCAGCAGCGGAAAGGCGACGAACGCGCCGATCGCGCCGATGACGAACCAGCCCGCGGTTCGCCGCTCCGGCGCGACGTAGACGGTGAAGCCCGCCAGCACCACGGCCGCACCGGCGATCATCGCCAGCTCACCGAGCGCCACACGCCGGCTGCCGACGACCGCGCCACGCATCAGGGTCGCCGCCGAAACGGCGCGCGCGCGCAGCAGCGGCAGCAGGGCGAAGAGCAGCGAGACCAACAGGCCGAACGTTCCCGCCGTGATCAGCGGCCGGAGATATACGTCGATGCGCGCCCGCAGCGGCAGGAGATCGGCAATCGCCGACTGCGCCACGAAGGGCAGCGCCGCGCCGACGATCACGCCGATCATGACGCCCAGCAGGGAAAGCGCGCCGATCTGCAGGAAATAGACGGCGAAGACCAGCCGCTCCGGCGCGCCGAGGCACTTCAACGTCGCGATCGTGCGCAGCCGCGCCGTCAGGAAGCTCGAGATGGCGTTGCCGACGCCGACGCCGCCGACCAGCAGCGCCGAAAGCCCGACCAGGCTCAGGAACTGGGTCAGCCGGTTCAGCCAGAACTCGAGGCTCCCGCCGGCCTCGGCCAGGCCCCGGAGTCGCCAGCCCGCCTGCGGGAACTCGGCCTTGATACGATCGATCGTCTGAAGGTCCGAGACGCCCGCGGGCAGGCGCAGGCGATATTGCCAGGTCAGGAGGCTGCCCTGCTGCGCCAGACCCGATTCGGCGATCGCCGCGAGCGGGATCATCAGCCGTGGGCCGAGGCTGGCAAAAGCATTCACGCCGCGATCGGGCTCGCGGACGATGACCGCGCGCAGCTCGACGATCGCGTCTCCGACCTTCAGGCGATCGCCGAGGGCAGCATTCATGCGCTGCAGTCCGGTCTCCTCGACGGCGGCGCCCCACACGCCGTCGCGCCTGGCGAGCGCGTCGGCGAGCGAGCCGCCGCCCTGAAGCTCGACCGTGCCATAGAGCGGATAGGCCGGCTCGAGCGCCTTGAGCTGAATGAGCGCCGGATGGCCCTCGGGCTTCAGCGGCCGCGCCATCGAGCGGCTGTCGATCCAGCGCGTCATCTCGCCCTGCCTGCCGAGCCAGGCGATCTGCTCGGGCGTGGCCTCGCGATAGAGCAGCGACACCGCCACGTCGCCGCCCAGGATCTCGCGGGCGTCGGCGCGCAGGCCCTCTTCGACCGCCCGACTGAACGAGAGGATGGCGGCGATCGCGCCGACCCCCAGCGCCAGGCAGGCGATGAACAGGCGGAACCCGCCCAGCCCGCTGCGCATCTCGCGCCGCGCCAGGGTCAAGGCGAGACGCAAGTTCGTCATCGTCGGCTCGTCATTTTCCTCCCTGCGCGCAGCGCGGGGAGGTGGCCGCGTCTTACGCGGCCGGAGGGGTCATGGGCCACAACACCGGTGCGGCCCATGACCCCTCCGTCGCGGATTACCGCGCCACCTCCCCGGCTTCGCCAGGGAGGAGAGGTGGAACCCGTCATTGCGCGGCCAACGCGTGCGGCGTCCGGCGGTCATCGACCACCAGGCCATCGGCGACGCGCAGGATGCGATCGCAGCGCTC
>Ga0182739_1003829_pt1 | contig 12839 bp, 9 predicted proteins | sample eDN5th30CBELigBY_FD_128873 | JGI IMG/M metagenome (GOLD analysis project Ga0182739, IMG submission 128873) | Enriched backyard soil microbial communities from Emeryville, California, USA - eDNA 5th pass 30_C BE-Lig BY (version 2) (version 2) | ecosystem: Environmental > Terrestrial > Soil >... | reverse complement strand
CCACCAGCACACCCGAGCGCCCGAAGCGTGGCTAGCGTTTCGCGAGCAGATCCCAAATGAGGCACGCACCCCATTTCGCGAGCACATTAGCTGAGTCTCGTCGGCATCTTGACATGAGTCGACAGGATCGACATGATCGACGGGATTCGACCATGCGGGGGCGCACACCTCACCCGGCGAGGTAGTCGAACCGGGCACGTCCACCCGGCCGAGGGACGCGAGCGGGGTCAACGTGTCGGGGTGGGACGAACCACACCCTGGCGCGCACGCCTTTGCCCTCGATCCGAATTTCCCAGCCATCGTCGTGGATGCGGTGATGGCACCGAACGCAGAGCAACATGCCGTTGTTCAAATCCGTCGGTCCGGCATCGCGCGTCCACCAGAGCAGGTGATGCACCTGCGTCCATCCCGGTGGCGCTCCGCACATCGCGCATCCGCCGTCGCGCTCGATGAGCGCGAGCTTCTGCGCCGGGGTGAACAGACGCTTCGCGCGGCCGAAGTCCAGGATCTCGCTGTCGGTGCCGAGCACACACGGGATGATGCCGCCGCCAGCAGCCATTCGACGTGCGGTGGCGATCGAGATCGGCTGGTTCAGGCCGTCGATCGTGGCGTGTCCGAGGCCGGACTCCAGGTCCTGAGCAGACACCCGCACCACGACCGTGGCCCCGGCGGTGGGAACATCGGACCGCTCGCAGCCGAGCACGTGGCGACAGATCGTCGCAAGTGCGTCTGCCTGCAGTTGCGTAATCGAACGGCGATCGGCATCAGCATCCGCTCCGCCACGCGCATTCTTGCGGGCGCCCGTGCGCGCAGGGTCACGGGCAATGTCACGCGCATCGTCACTGGCATTGTCACGGGCGTCATCACGGCGACGCAGCTCTGATCCCACGAGGGCGTCGATCGCGGTCTTGACCGGAGCTGCGGTCTCGGGGTCGAGCTTGGCCGTGATGTGCACCAGCCCGTTGCGGTCTTCTCGCACATGCACCGACCGCTGCGCGCGCAGGTCCTCTTCGCGGGGTTCCACTCCGTCGGGGTCGAGCCACGCTTCCGCACGCTGCAGAATCTTGGCCAGCTGATCGAGCGACAGGCCGACCGCCTGCTGCACGAGCGTCTGCTCGGCCTGTTCGATCGCCTCGCGCCCTGCGCGCAGCGCCACCCGATCCAGCATCCCGATGATCGCGGCGGATGCCTCCACGCTGATCTGCCCCTCCGTCAGCGCCTGCGCGACGGCCGGGTGACGGGGCGGAGCCTCTTGTCCGGTCAACGTCAGTCGGGGTTCTGTCGCCTGTCCCACCGCGACGAGCTTCGCCGCAGCACCCGGCGTTGTACCTGTCGCCGCCGCGATGAGCGAGGCGGGTGTGCGGAATCCTTCTTTCCGGGCGAGCCCCGCATTTCCCAACTCGGGACGAGACGCCCACGCCACGCGAGCCGCCACCTGGGCGTGGACCGCATCCACCTGCCGCCGCAGACGCGCGACGGCGGAGTTCAACTGCGTCAAGGCAGCTCCGGAGAACCCGTCATCACCGACGCCGGGGGCATCCGCGCGCGCCCACGCAGCCTGCGCGGCGGTGAGCGCCTCTACGACGGTGGCGAAGGGATCGGACATGACTTCATAGTACACGAGTTCGAAACCCAGTATCGTATGTTTCTTCGATTTTACCCGGCAACATCACCCCCAGACAGGTCGGACATCGCTGATCCATCTCCCACCATCGAACACATCTCCCCTCCACAGGAGCTGTCTCCGCAAGCTTTCCCCAGTTCTCACCCACCCGACGCCGCGCAGGCTCAGCCTGTCGGCACCCCGGCCTACCGTGACGAACATGCTTCGCCTCATCGACTCCGACGAACGCCCTCCCCGACCCGCATATCGGGTGCCGTGGTTCGTGGACCGAACGACCGCTGGACGCGTCGACCTGGTCAACATGTCTCAGGACACGCTGCGATTCGTGTCGACACAGTTCTTCGACGCGACCCACGTCGAACCGGCCCGAGCCCGCGGTGACGTCCCGCCTTCCGGCGCCCTGAGGCTGCATTTGCCGAGCGACATGACACCCGAGTCCTGTCGCACGACCGTCCACTGGCATCCGCCCGACGATCAGGAGTACGCGTGGACGTTCGTATGGTGAGGCGCGCGAATCAGGCGATGCGATCTGTCGGCCGGAAAAACGTCTCCGGCACCTCGCTGAGTCGGAGCGGCCTCTGGTCGGCGGGGAGCGCGTACGGGCTCACGTCTCTGAGCAGATCCCCGAGTTCGACCTCGAGCACACCGACGATCCTCAGGAGGGTCGTGATCGTCGGGTTCGCACCCGTTTCGATCTTGCGGATGTTCGAGACGTCGAGCTCCGCAATGGCCGCAAGACCTTCGGGCGTGAGCTTCCTACGGATGCGGATCTCGCGAATCCGACGACCGATCTCCTCGCGCGGATCGACGGATGGGTTCACACAGTCCACGTTCGCGCCTGCACGGCCACATCCGCCTGGTTATACTCTCGGGGTTATAACCTCGCGTCTTCGCACGCGATACGCAAGGGGAGGCGCCGGTGACCGACATACGTGCCACCGAGGCGCTCTCGAACCCCATCCTCAATCGTCCGTACGACCCGCCAGCACAGCACTTCGCGCTCGGTTCCGATGGCCCTACCGGCGAGATCCGCGCGGGCCGCCGACCCAGCGAGTCGTTCGTTCCGATCCCCCAGGAACGCAAGCGCAAAGCGTCGATCGATGGTCTCCAGCAGGCCTTCGACTTCGACTTGACCGGCGAGCGTCGTGAGGCGAACGACACGATCAACGGGCTGCGGCGCGACGTCGAGCTCTGGCGAGCGCGCCGGTACAACGGAGCAACACCCGTCTCACGCAAGCTGCTCGAGCACTGGGCCGATCCGACGCGCGAGAACCGTGTGCTGTTCTGTCAACGTGAGGCCGCCGAGACCGCGATCTTCCTGACGGAGGTCGCCGGCCGACACGGCTACGCGGACTGGCGCAGGTCGCTGGACGAAGCCAACGCCGAGCACAATGCGGGTCTCCCCCGCATAGCCCTGAAGATGGCAACCGGGTCGGGCAAGACCGTCGTGATGGCGATGCTCATCGCATGGCAGACGCTCAACAAGCTCCAGACGCCGCGTGATGTGCGCTTCACCAATCGGTTTCTGGTGGTCACCCCCGGGATCACGATCCGCGATCGTCTTCGTGTACTGCAGCCGAACGAGCCGGGCAACTACTTCGACGAGCGTGACCTCATCCCGGCAGACCTTCGCGCACGCCTCGGGGACGCACGGGTCGTCGTCATCAACTACCACGCGTTCCTCCCGCGTTCGCGCAAGGAGTTCCAGAACGTGTCGAAGACGACGAAGGAGATCCTTGCGCCGGGCGATACGGCACGCTTCGAGGAGACACCGGCCAAGATCGTGTCGCGCGTGCTACGCGACTTCGGCAACGAACCCGGGCAGATCGTCGTCTTCAACGACGAAGCGCACCACTGCTACCAGGATCGCCCCGCATCCGGCGCCCTCACGAAGGAAGAGAAGGACGCCAACGCCGACGCCCGCGTGTGGTTCAAGGGACTGCAGGCGATCGCTCGCACGAAGGGCTACGGCGTCAAGCAGATCTTCGACCTGTCGGCGACACCGTTCTATCTGGGCGGGTCGGGCTGGAACGAGGGCTACATCTTCCCGTGGACGGTGAGCGACTTCTCGCTCATGGATGCCATCGAATCGGGCATCGTGAAGATCCCACGTCTTCCCGTGGACGACGACGCGACCGGCGACACGACGACCTACCGCCATCTCTGGCAGCACATCGGCAAAGTGCTCCCCAAGCGCGCCGCATCCGCCACCGTCAATACGGATGGCTGGATCATGCCCCCCGAGCTCGAGGGCGCACTGCAGAGCCTCTACCGCAGTTACGAACGCGCCTTCGCGTCGTGGGAGAAGTCGCTCCAGCAGTACGGCGAGCCGCCGCCCGTGCTGATCGTCGTGTGCCCCAACACCCTCGTGTCGCGACTCGTCTACGAGTGGGTCGCCGGCGCCCAGCGCAGCGACGGATCGCTCCGGCCTGGCCACCTCGAACTGTTCGACAACGTGCGTGGCGGAGCATGGATGCCGCGTCCGCGCACGATTCTCGTCGACTCCGCCCAGCTCGAGTCCGGCGATGCGCTGAAGGCGGATTTCAAGGACGCGGCGAGCGTCGAGATCAAACGGTTCAAGGATGACTGGCGACGCGCGAACCGCGGCCAGGATGCCGAGACGCTGACAGACGAGGACCTCCTGCGCGAGGTCATGAACACCGTGGGCAAGAAGGGCAAGCTCGGCGAGCAGGTGCGGTGCGTCGTGAGCGTCGCGATGCTGACGGAGGGCTGGGACGCCAACACGGTGACGCACATCCTCGGCGTGCGCGCGTTCGGCTCGCAATTGCTGTGCGAGCAGGTGATCGGGCGCGGCCTGCGTCGGCGGTCGTACGCACTCAACGACGAAGGCTTCTTCGAGCCCGAGTACTCGAACGTGTACGGCATCCCGTTCGCGTTCATCCCCGGGGAGCGGCCTGCGCAGGATCCGAAGCCTCCGCTGCCCGCGATCGAGGTCGCGAGCGTCCGCGGTCGGGAGGACCTGCGGATCACCTTCCCGCACGTCGAAGGGTACCGCGTCGAGATGCCCGACGATCGGCTCTACTTCGAGGCATCCGACTCCCCTGTCTTCATCGTCGGTCAGAGCACCGTGCCGAACTGGACGGAGACCGCGGGCCTCGTCGGCGTCACGGAGCGCGACGAGGTCGATGTCGATGATCGTCGAAACGCGGCCGTCGCATTCGTGCTCGCCAAGCGCCTGCTCGAGACGCACTTCTCGAATCAGGGGCTCGACCCCCGGCCGTGGCTGTTCCCGCAGCTCGTCGGGTTCGTCCGCGAGTGGCTCGCGACGAAGGTCGAGTGCGACCCGGGTTACGAGCCGTGGCACCTGCTCAAGTCCACCGAGGGCCAGCACGAGGCGATCGAGGCGATCCATCGCACCGTGCACTGGCAGGGCAAGAACCGGCCCGAGCTGCTGCAGCCCATCCTGCGGCGCTTCGATCCCGAGGGCGACACCGGCGGAGTCGCGTTCGTGACGCGCAAGCGCACGTTCGCGACGGAGAAGAGCGAGATCAGCCATGTCGTGCTCGACGGCAAGGACGGCAACACGTGGGAGCAGATCCTCGCGCTGGAGTGCGAGCGCAGCGCGGATGTCGCGGCCTACGTCAAGAATGACCACCTCGGATTCGGCATCCCCTATGTGCACAAGGGACGCGCGCACACATATGTGCCCGACTTCCTGCTTCGGCTGAAGCAGCGCGAGGGCGATGTCGTGCGCACGCTCATCGTCGAGGTGTCGGGCGGCCAGAAGCAGGTGCACTCGCCTGGCTCGGTCGCCGTCAAGGCCGAGACGGCTCGGAACTCGTGGTGCACGGCCGTCAACAACCACGGCGGCTTCGGCGTGTGGGGCTACATCGAGATCTCGTCGATGGTCGATGTCTCGGCGGCACTCCGCGATGCGATCGAGCGGCTCTACGCGGGAGATCCGATCGTCGGCGACTACACACGCCTCGAGCTCGTGCCGCGCGGCACGCGAGTGCGATTCACGGAGGATGCAGATGGCACGTAGGTCAGTTCCATCCGGGCCGACGCCCGTCGACGCGTACCGGCACCCCGACAAGCGGGTGAACATTCCGACGGCGGATGCCGCGGCCGATTGGATCGACGAAGAAGACCTCGTTCTCGAACCGCTGCACTACCCGCGCAACCCCGAGCTCGATCCGCAGCTCGTGTGGCGGGGGAAGGATGCGCAGGATGACGGAGACCTCGTCGTGGATGCGCCCCCGCTCTACCGGCAGGAGAGCATCGACCCGCGCGTCCTGATCGAGAACCTGCGGCGGGTGTCGGTCGCTGGGCGCTCGGAGCGAAACGAAGAGCAACCCGCGCTGTTCGACTCGTTCGACGACTTCGATGGGCTCGACGAGCTCTCGGCGATCGAGTTCTACCAGCACCAGGCGAACTGGTCGAACCGCATGATCCTCGGCGACTCGCTGCAGGTGATGGGCTCGCTCGCCGAGCGCGAGCAGCTGCGCGGCAAAGTGCAGATGATCTACATCGACCCGCCGTATGGGATCAAGTTCGGCTCGAACTGGCAGGTCTCGGCACGCAAGCGCGATGTCAAGGACGGCAAGATCGAGGATGCTGCGCGCGAGGCCGAGCAGATCAAAGCGTTCCGCGACACGTGGGCTGACGGCATCCACACCTACCTCTCGTACCTGCGCGACCGGCTCGTCGTCGCCCGCGACCTGCTCACCGAGTCGGGCTCGATCTTCGTGCAGATCGGCGACGAGAACGTGCACCTCGTGCGGTCGCTGCTGGACGAGGTGTTCGGGAGCGAGAATCTCATCTCGCAGATTCCATTCGTCAAGACGTCCTCGACGGGCGGCAATTTCTTGGATGGGATCAACGATTACTTGCTCTGGTATGGCAAGGAACGATCGGTCACAAAGTACCGACAGCTTTACCAGCCGCGATCGGCGAAATCCATGGCGCAGGGGTATACCTGGGTCGACCAGGATGGCCACCGCCGACGCATGACTGCCGCGGAGATCCGAGACGCTTCGATCGCTGGGCGTCGATTCATCACCAGTGGTCTCGTGTCCACAAGCGGTTCAGAGAAGACCAACTTCGAGTATGAACTCGGTGGAGCTCCGTTCCGACCATCCAAGGGCTCTTTCTGGAAGACGAACATCGCTGGTATGCGCGCTCTTGAAACCGCGAATCGCCTCATCGGCGTTGGAGCGACGCTCAACTATGTTCGCTACGCGGACGACTTCCCGGTCGTCGCAATCAACAGCTGGTGGGGAGATACGAAGGAGAGCACGTTCGCGGTCGACAAGATATATGTCGTCCAGACCTATACCAAGGTCATCGAGCGGTGCATGCTCATGACGACCGACCCCGGCGACCTCGTGCTCGACCCGACGTGCGGTTCCGGAACGACCGCGTACGTAGCCGAACAGTGGGGGCGCCGCTGGATCACGATCGACACCTCACGTGTGGCTCTCGCGCTCGCTCGTCAGCGGCTCATGGGCGGCAAGTTCCCGTACTACCTCCTCGCCGACTCGCCCGAGGGCCGCAGGCAGGAGGGCGTGGCTTCGGGCATCCCGCTCCCTCCCGCCGAGACGCACGGAGACATCCGGCAGGGGTTTGTATACGAGCGGGTGCAGCACATCACGCTCAAGTCGATCGCGAACAACCCCGACATCGTCGAGGGCATGACGCGGGAGCAGATCGACGCCGCGATCAAGCGGCACGCCGACTTCGAACTGCTCTACGACAAGCCGTACGAGGACAAGAAGCGCGTGCGCGTGACAGGGCCGTTCACGGTCGAGAGTCTGTCGCCGTACCGCTCGCTGAGTTTCGGCGAGCACGACGAGTCCGGCAGCGAGCGCGCGGCCGAGGTCGATCCGGCCGCCGGCGACTTCACGCAGACGATCCTCGACAGCCTGCGGGCGTCCGGCATCCAGAACGGTCGCCGCAATGAGCGCATCCAGTTCTCCACCCTCGACCCGCATGCCGGGCTCTACGTGCAGGCGATTGGGGAGCGGTCCGGCGAGGCGGGTCTCGATACGCCGCCTTCGACGGCTACTCGACCACCGGAAGGCACTCGACCACCGGAAGCTGCTCGACCAGCGGAGACGGCGCCGAGCCGGATCGCCGTCGCAATCGGCCCGCAGTATGGGACGGTGTCGCCCGGCTTCATCAAGGACGCCGCCCGCGAGGCGCTGAAAGATCCCGACGTCGACCTGCTGTGCGTGCTGGGCTTCGCCTTCGATCCGCAGGCGACCGGAGTGACCGAAGCCGACGGCGTCACGCTCGACACCGGCGACGAGGGCTTCGCGCACGTCGAAGGGGAACGCAAACTCGGACGCATCAAGGTGCTTCTCGTGCGGATGAACGCCGAACTGCTCATGGGCGACGCGCTCAAGAAGACCGGCGCCGGCAACCTCTTCACGGTGTTCGGTGAGCCTGACATCGAGCTTCGCTCCGCGACGGGCGACCCGGAGCGCCTCGAGATCGAGCTCCACGGCGTCGATGTCTACGATCCGAGCACAGGTGCCATCCGCAGTCGGCAAACCGACCGGGTCGCGCTCTGGATGATCGACACCGACTACGACGACGAAGCGTTCTTCGTGCGCCACTGCTACTTCACGGGCGGCGGGGAGCCGATGAAGAAGCTCGAACGGGCACTGAAGTCCGACATCGATCCGGATGCTTGGGAGGCGCTCTACCGGACCGTCTCGCTCCCGTTCGACCCGCCGTCGACGGGCAAGATCGCGATCAAGGTCATCAACGACTACGGGGATGAGGTCATGAAGGTGATCGAGGTCGGCGACCACGGGGTCTGAGCTCCTCCACAGGTCGACCCGGCGGGAGTTCTCCCCCATCCGGGCGTTCACGGCGTCTCCGACGCGGCAACGGATGACAAGGTGGAGCCTCCGCGCGACAATGGAGGCATGACGATGAACGACCCGCAGATCTGGACGCTGATCGGCGTGTTCGCCGCGGCGATGCTCGGAGGGTTCTCACTCGTCATCACCACCACCTCTCGCGTGATCCGCGCGGAGATCACCGGGATGAACGCGCGCTTCGATGCGCTCGAGAAGCGGTTCGACCATCTCGACCGCGACGTGCAGGGCATCACCGACCGTATGTGGCGGGGAGAGCGCGACGCCTGAGGCGTGAGCACCACGTCGGGAGGTGAGGGGTCTCGATACGCCGCTGCGCGGCTACTCGACCACCGGTGGGGCTGCGCGGCTACTCGACCACCTGAGAGGGCTGCGCGGCTACTCGACCACCTGAGGGCGCTGCGCGGCTACTCGACCAGCGGGAGCGGGGAGAGGCGGGACTGCTCGAGGTAGAGCGCGGTCGCCTCGGCGCGGGTTGTGACGCCGAGCTTGCGATAGATGCGGGCGATGTGGAACTTGACCGTGTTCTCGCTGATGCCCAACTCCGCCGCCAGCGCGCGGTTGCGCCGCCCGGCGGCCAACAACTCGAGCACGTCCAGCTCCCGGGGACGCAGGTCCCACGCCGCCGCCGCATGCGACACCGTGCGGGGCGGATCGAGCGGGATGACGATCGACATCTCGGTGCCCCAGCCCGGCGTCGCCTCGATCGACAGTCGGCCGTTCAACGCCTGCACGCGATGTCGGACGAGCTGCACCTGGGTCGAGGCATCCGACAGATCACCGGGACCGTCATCGCGCATGTCGATGAGCAGGTTCGTTCCGTCGCATCCCCACTGCACGCGCACCCGCCCGACCTGGGGCCGGTCGATGAGCGCCAGGATCGAGCCGCGCACGACGGCCCGCGCACCGTGCGCGACCTCACTCGGCAGCGGCCGGCCGTCGACGGGGGGTTCCACGAACTGCACATCCAGATCGCGGTAGCGCACGAGCGGACGCAGGTCGTCGCGCAGGCGCGCGAACGCCGTCGTGACCGGCTCCTCCGTCACGGTGCGCACCCGATCGCTCGAGGTGCGCAGGTGCACGAGTCCCGCCGCCGCCAACCCGGTGGCCGTCTGGCGTGCGGCACGATCGTCGAGAGTGTGTGACCGCAGCGCTGCGAGCACGGACTCAAGCGTCGTGGAGTACTCGTCGGCAAGCTCGATGAGAGCCTCCATCCGCTCCCCCGACGTGAGCCGCGCCTGGTGCAGGTAGCCCGGCGGTGCGGCATCCGCGAGCTCCTGCACGCGCAGTGCCACGACGTTCCACAACTGCAACACGGTGGCCTCACCTGCAGCATCCGCCTCCGGCTGAGCGATCAGCAGCAGCGCGCCGTTGCGTGAGACGACCTCCAGCACCTCGACCTCGTCCGCGCCCTGCGGATGCGCGATCTCGACCCTCCCGCGGTGCACCGTTCCCGGCGCGAGACGGCGCCGGCGTTCGTCGAGGTCGAGGAACGAGACCCCGCCCACGAAGGCCGCATCACCCGCGCCCTGCCGGTGCCCGCCCGCCTCGTCGGCCGCGAGGATCAGCAACGCCTCGTGCGAGCAGAAGGGCTCGAGCAGCGTCGAAAGTCGGGCAGGGAGGGCCGCCGCCGGGACGGTGACGACCTCCACGAGGTCGCGCAGGGTGTGTTCGGTGCATGTCAGTCCACCATCGGGCATACCGCCACGCTACGCCGACACCACCCGTTCGGGTAGGGCGAACGGCCCGCCGGGGTGATCGTGCCGCCCACCCGGACGGGCAATGCTCGAAGAAGGCGACCGAGTCGCCGAAATCCGTGCTCGCGAGAGGAAGGACGAGGATGTCTGGGAACAGGGCCGTGGTCTACAAGGGTCCCGGGATGGTCGAGGTCGCCGACACCGACTACCCGGAGTTCGAACTGAAGGACGGGCCGGGTGTGAACCCCGCGAACGTCGGGCGGAAGGTGCCGCACGGAGCGATCCTGCGCACCGTCGCGACGAACATCTGCGGATCCGACCAGCACATGGTCCGTGGCCGCACGACGGCACCCGCCGGGCTCGTCCTGGGGCACGAGATCACCGGCGAAGTCGTCGAGGTCGGCCCCGACGTGGAGTTCATCAAGGTCGGCGACATCGTGTCGGTGCCCTTCAACATCGCGTGCGGGCGCTGCCGCAACTGCAAGGAGGGCAAGACCGGCATCTGCCTCAACGTCAACCCGGATCGCCCCGGCAGCGCATACGGGTACGTCGACATGGGCGGCTGGGTCGGTGGGCAGGCGGAGTACGTGCTCGCGCCCTACGCCGACTGGAACCTCCTGCGCTTCCCCGATCGCGACCAGGCGCTGGAGAAGATCCTCGACCTGACGATGCTGTCGGACATCTTCCCGACCGGGTTCCACGGCGCGTACACGGCCGGAGTCGGACCGGGCTCGACCGTCTACATCGCCGGCGCCGGTCCCGTGGGGCTTGCCGCCGCCGTCGGCGCGCAACTGCTCGGCGCGGCCGTCGTCATCGTCGGCGACCTCAACGCCGATCGCCTCGCGCAGGCGCGGTCGTTCGGCTGCGAGACGGTCGATGTGTCGCAGGGCGACCCCAAGGACCAGATCGAACAGCTGCTCGGCGTCCCGGAGGTCGATTGTGCGGTGGATGCGGTGGGCTTCGAGGCCCGCGGACACGGAGCGGATGCTTCGCACGAGGCCCCCGCGACCGTTCTCAACTCGCTCATGGACCTGACCGCCGCCGGCGGCGCGCTCGGCATCCCCGGGCTCTATGTGACCGGCGACCCGGGCGGCGTCGACGAAGCCGCGAAAGTCGGATCGCTGTCACTGCGGCTCGGACTCGGGTGGGCGAAGTCGCTGTCGTTCACGACGGGACAGTGCCCGGTCATGAAGTACAACCGGCAACTCATGATGGCGATCCTGCACGACCGGGTGCAGATCGCGAAAGCCGTGAACGCCACCCCGATCAGCCTCGACGACGCCCCGCGCGGGTACGCCGAGTTCGACGAAGGAGCGGCCCGCAAGTACGTCCTCAACCCCAACGGCTACATCAAAGCCGCCTGATTCACCCCGCGGGCGCCTCACCGAGGCATCCGCCGACCCCTCTCGACCGACCCCACCCGAAAGGAACCCCCATGTCCACCGTGACCCTCGCAGACGCCCGTCTCATCATCGCCGCCGCGGAAAAGCGCGCCGACGAGATCGGCCAGCCCATGAACATCGCCGTCGTCGACGCCGGCGGAAACCTCGTCTCGCACGTCCGCCAGGACGGTGCCTGGCTCGGCAGCATCGAGATCTCCATCAGCAAGGCGTGGACCTCGCGCGCATTCGACATCTCCACCAAGGACCTCGGCGACAACTCGCAGCCGACGCAACAGTTCTTCGGCATCCACACCACCAACGCGCACGGCCGTGGCGTCGCGATCTTCGCCGGCGGCATCCCGCTCACACGCGACGGCGAGGTCGTCGGCGCGATCGGCGTCAGCGGCGGCTCCGGCGAGCAGGACCACTCGGTCGCGGAAGCGGGTGCCGCGGCGCTCTAGCGCAGCCCGCCGGCCGGTCACAGATCGAGCTGCAGCCGCAGGGCGTCGTCGACGGCGCCCATGATCGCGGCATCCGCCCACCCCACGGGACGGACGATCCGACTCACCGGGATCGGCCGGACCTGCTCGGCCTGAGCCTTCGAATCGGCGGCGAGTCCCGTGCGTCCGATCGGCAAGAACACCTGGAAGGGCAGGACGCGGGCGGTGTTCGTCGTCACCGGGACGACCGTGACGACGCCCCGCACGCTCCTGGTCGCCTGTTCGTTCGCCGCCCGTGGCGAGTGTCGCGAGGCGGGCGCGTCGGCGCCCCGGGTTAGGGTCGAGAACGTGACCCCGGAATTGCGCGCCCGCATCGTCGCGGACTCGCGCGACCGCGTCGCGTGGATCCGGGCGCGCTCGCGCGGCATCACGGCGACCGATGTGGCGACGCTCACGAGCGAGCGCGCGATCGCGCGGGCAGCCGATGCCAAGCTGATGGGTTCGGGATTCTCGGGCAACGCCTACACCGACCATGGGCGTCGCCGCGAGCCCGAGATCGCCGCGTGGGTCGCGGCAACCCATGGGATCCAGCCCTCGTCGGCACTCTTCCACGCCGAAGTCGAGCGGCGGCACCTCGCGACACCCGACGGCATCATGGTCGACGCATCCGGTCGGGTCGTGCTCGCCGAGATCAAGACGACGAACAAGCCGTGGCGCTCCGTGCCGCGGTCCTACCTCCGACAGGTGTGGTGGCAGCAGCACGTGCTCGGCGCCGAGCGCACACTCGTCGCCTGGGAGCAGCACGACGACTTCGTGCCTGTCGACGACGAACCGCGGTGCGTGTGGGT
>Ga0182739_1003828_pt1 | contig 12847 bp, 10 predicted proteins | sample eDN5th30CBELigBY_FD_128873 | JGI IMG/M metagenome (GOLD analysis project Ga0182739, IMG submission 128873) | Enriched backyard soil microbial communities from Emeryville, California, USA - eDNA 5th pass 30_C BE-Lig BY (version 2) (version 2) | ecosystem: Environmental > Terrestrial > Soil >... | reverse complement strand
AGCTCCGGACAACCTCGTTGAGCCCTGCGGCCTCCCCGCCAATGCCTCGCTCAACCTGAAAGTCACCCCCATCAGCGGCTGCGCCGGCTTCGAACCCGCCGAGAAGAAGCAGGCCTAACCCCACCAACCCGAACACCAAAACCCCACACCGCCCGGAGTTGACCACCATCAACCCGGGCGGTGGTGCGTTAACCCACTGTGTAAGCTCTCACCTGAATTTTCACTCTAGGGTCTGCAAATAGAATCGAACGAAAGTGTCTGGTGGAACAACCCCTGCATTAGAATGGTTCATACCCACATTGTGGGTATGAACCATAGTGAGGGGTGCGTAGTACCCTGCGGAGTTCAAGTCCCCACGCATGTGGGGTTGCGGTGAGTATTTATTCGCATCAGGCCATTCACATCTGGGCTGACGAATACAAGTAGACGTAATCTCCGTCGGGGTGTCGGTTGACAGAACCGATGGAAGAGAGTAAGATGTTTATACGATCCAAGAGATTGAAGGAAATTGAACGGTTCTACGTACCCTTCACTACTGTTAAATCGCTGGTCTTCAAATCGTGAAGCCCTTCCTTAGGCTTCAGTTTGGGACTGTTGAGAAGGCAAAGGCGACATCGGGAGTGCAATCCCAATGTCGCTGCCGGGACCGCCGTGGCGGACTCCCTAGTGTGTTTACCACACGCTAAGGATAACACGCCGGACGATGCTTCTCTCAAGGTGCCTGTCGAAAGGAGCATTCATGACTCATATTACGCCACAATCATAAATCTTTATCCCACAAACTGAACTGAATTTTTCTAGATGTCTCACTGGTAACCACGGATGCCGGGAGAGACGATGGTATCCATGCACCCATTTTGAGTCGGGTCGTTTTACGAATCCTATCCATGGGTCTATAAAGGAAACATTCATGTTCGTAAAATCTGCATCCGTGGCTCCTCCAGAATTACCCACGAATGAGCCTCCAACCTCGTTCCTGTCCGCTCAGCTGGATGGTGTTATCCGTTTTGGCACCATGCTACTCCGGTTTCAGTTGCACACTGACGCCAACCGGGTCGTCCAGGTTGTATCGCGCGCCCCTGACCAAGCGACGCCGGAGGTTAACCGGCGTTTGATTGGTTTTGACGAAGATGCATAGCGGCTCCCTGGCTGGCTTGTAACTGAAATCACCATAAGGGTGCGCAGGCAGATCTGAATGCGTATCCTTATGGTGAGGAGAATAAGATCATGAATATGTGGGACATGTGGTCGAAGACCCGGCAGGATGACCCTTCCGATTGGCACGCCCTGCCGTGGCATCTGGTTGAGGTTGGTGCCGTAGCGGAGCAAATCTGGCGTTCTATCGCCCCGGCGCACATCAAGGAGCGTTTTGCTGAGCGGCTCGGGGTGGATGATCCTGATCTTATCGCAAGGTGGGTCGGATTTGTCACCGCCATCCACGATATAGGAAAAATCTCTCCCAAGTTTCAGGGACTGGTCCCCGTGCAGGTTGAGAGACTCAAGGGACTTGAGCAATCAATAGCGACCGTGTCGGACCGGGTCTCATTGAAGCATGGCCTGATCTCTGCCGCCAAATTACCAGGAATCCTGCAGGATCTCTTCGGTATGGAGCCCCGGGCTTCTCGTCGTTACGCCTATCTCACCGGTGGGCATCATGGCGTTATGTGGTCGCAGTCAGCCATCAAGTCGGTAGATTTGCATCCCAAACCCGTCGGGCGCGCACCCTGGGATGCCGCCCGCCGGGAAGCTGTCGTTTGGCTGGCCGAGGTATTCGGAATACCCAATCCCCTGCCGGGCAAGATGGCGACCGAACGCCTTTCCTATGAAGAGTCGGTCTGGCTGGCGGGGCTGATCACCGCATCCGACTGGCTCGGCAGCGACGAATATCATTTCCGCTACCGGACCGATGTTGTCTCCGCGCAAGAGGCCCGCGCGGCGGCGAAGGAACGCACTGATCGAGCCATGATAAAAACAGGCTGGTTTCAGCGCCCGGTGAAAATCTCGGCGGCAACCTTCGGCGAGGCAATTCACTCCCTGCCCAAAGGGGCGGAACCATATCCGGCACAGAATGAGGCGATAAGAGCCATTCAATCCATGTCCGGCCCGGGTATCGCGGTTGTCGAGTATCCGATGGGGTGGGGGAAGACGGAAATTGCTCTCTGGGCGGCCGCACATTGGGCGAATACAAGCAGGATTCCCGGCTTCTACGTCGCCATGCCCACGATGACGACATCGGACCAGCTTTTTGACCGGGTGACAGCCCACCTCCAGGCGCATCTGGGTGAGCGAAAAGAAAAGGTTAATCTCCAGTTGCTTCACGGTCAGGCGGCGTTAAGTGCGAGGCCGGAGATCACTGCGGATGGTGAATTCGACAAGGCCGTAGCCAGCCTGGCCAAGGTTCGGGACCCGGAAGATGGTGCTGACGGCCGCATCCAGCGCGCCACCTGGTTCACACGTCGCAAGCGCGGCTTGCTTGCGACTTACGGTGTCGGCACGGTCGATCAGGTGCTGATGTCGGTCCTCCAGACGAAGCATTTCTTTGTCAGGACGCACGGCCTGGGTGGCAAGACCATCATCTTTGACGAAGTTCACAGCTATGACGTCTACATGAGTGAATTGTTCGACGCCGTGCTGGCCTGGCTCGGCGCTTTGGGTTCACCGGTCGTCATTCTTTCCGCCACCTTGCCTGCCGAACGCACCCGGGAGATGATCGCCGCCTACCAGCGAGGTGCCGGTTGGGAGGTATCCGCACCGGTCTTCGAGCCGTATCCCCGGATCACGGTGGCCGATCAGGATGGCGCACGTTCGTGCCATGGACCTTCGCCGGAGCATGAGAAGTCACGCACGGTTGCCCTTCGGATGTGTACGACCGATGTCGATGACGAGACGATCTGGTCCGAAATCGGCCCCCAACTGGATTTTGCTCTCAAGGATGGTGGCACTGCCGCCGTCATCTGCAACACTGTGCGTCAGGCGCAGGATGCCTGGCTGGCGCTCGGGCAATGGTTCGCACCCGAGGAACGCACTCTTTTCCACGCCCGGTTCCGCCAGAAAGATCGACGGGGCATCCAAAAGAACGTTCTGGATCGCTTTGGTAAGGATGTCTTGAAAGACGATAACGACCTGAAACGCCCTCACCGGCATGTGGTCATCGCCACGCAGGTGATCGAGCAAAGTCTCGACCTTGATTTCGACATGATGATCAGCATGTTCTGCCCGACCGACCTGCTCTTGCAACGCATGGGACGTATGCAGCGTCATCAGGCGCTCGATCCACTGCGCCCGGAAAAGTTCCGGGGCAAAACCGAAATCTGGGTAGTGGGGATGAACCAGTCCGATGGGGTTCCGGAATTCCACAAGGGATCGACCCGTGTGTACGACACGCATGTCCTGATCCGTTCTTGGCTGGCCTTGCAGGGAAGAAACCAGATCGTGATCCCGGATGATGTGGAAGCGCTGATCGAGGCCACCTACGGGGACGTGCCTATGGTGCCTGACAACCTTGAACGAGCGTGGACTGAGAGTTTCAAGAAATGGAAAAAATCCATCGGGACCGATGAGGACATCGCGGAAAGCGTGCTGATCCCTTCGCTGGAATCGGGTAATGACCCACACCAAAACGATGTGCTTGCCAAAATCAATCACATAAAGGAAAATCCCGAAGACGAACCTTTTATGGACAAAACGGCCCTGGCCCAGACCCGATTGGGTGATCCGAGTGTCTCGCTCGTGATCCTGAAAGCCGATGAGGCCGCGCAATTTGGCGATGCGATCAACGCCAGTGGGGAAGAACCGCTGACACTGGAACAGGTGCATCCGTTACTCATACGGTCGCTGAGCGTCTCGTTGCATAACGTTGTGCAGGCTGCGAAAAACACGCCAGAACCGAAAGCCTGGGCGCAAACGGCACATCTCCGGCATCACCGACTGGTGATCCTGGACGAGCATAACCGTGGCTTTCTGGGTGAACTACGGGTTGAGTTGCATCCAGTTCTCGGGGCGCGGTTCGACAAGGATGTTGAAGAAGGAGATGGCAGTGATGAGTGAATCGTCCGGGCTTTCGTTCAACCTGGTCTCAGAACCCTGGTTACCGGTAACGTTGCTTAACGGTTCGGCGGAAACCTGGGGATTGCGTGAATTCTTTGCCCGGGCTCATGAGGCGAAGGGTTTGAACGAACCATCCCCGCTGTCTTACACGGCTACCTTGCGAACCTTGATCGCGATCCTGCATCGTGCCTATACGGGCCCCAAGTCGGAATTCGAATGGTGGGCCCGTTACGAGCCGGGACAATTTCAGATTGAGGAAATTGAGCGGTATCTCGACCGCTGGCAGCATCGGTTCGATCTCTATCATCCCGAGCGTCCTTTCGCCCAGGTCGATGCCGACGAAGAAATGGCCGAAGGGACTACCAGTCCCGTCGCCCGTCTGGTCATGGAGCGCACCAGCGGCAACAATCCAACACTGTTCGATCACTCATGGGATGCCAGCCCGATGCTCCTGAGTCCGGGAGACGCCGCTCGGGCCATCCTCACGGCAAACCAATACGCCTTTGCCGGATCGGGTGGCCGGTTCATGCAGGCACCCCTGGTGGCCGGGTATTGCATCACGCTGGAAGGGAATTCGCTCTTCGAGACACTGATGTTCAACCTCCAGCAATACGATCAGAAAAACCCGGGCACCTTGACCGCCGAGGGTGACGCTCCGTGGTGGGAATTTGAGGTCGATCCTCTATTGGAAAAAGACGGCCTGCGGCCGCGGGGTCTTACCGATCTGCTCACCTGGCGAAGCCGCAAGCTGCGACTGCTCCCCGAATCGGACGGTCAGGTTCGATGGGTGCAGTATGCCCAACGCTACGTGGTTGCGGACCCGGATTATCGGCTTCGCGATCCATTCAAACGTTATGTGGTGGCGGAATCGGGCACCAGTAAAGGGAAATCGTTTCCGAAGAATTTTTCCCCGGGCCGCGCGCTCTGGCGCGATGTCGACAGCCTGATGGAAAAGGCCGATTCCGGATCAACCGATGAAAAGGACAGCAACGGTCGGCCCGTCCTGATCGACTGGCTGGCCAATGTTGCGGCGTATGGGGGATCTGTCGAGTTGCCCGAACCGATGATCGTCGCCACTGGCCTGGTTAATAACCAGGCACGGATCGATCTCTGGCGGATGGATCGATTGCCGTTACCGATTGCATTGCTCAATGATCCGGAACTGGTTGGCGTTGTCAGCAGGTCCATCGGGCTGGCAGACAGAGTTCGGTCATCCCTGAGAAATGCCGGAACCCAATTCGCCACGACCGTGTTGAGCAAGGGAGAGCGATCCCCCGATCCTAATGACATCGCCAGGGAACGCGCCGCCCTGCAGTTGGATGCACGGTACTGGTCGCAACTCGAATCCCGATTCCAGACGTTTATCCATGATCTTGGAGATGCCGAAGATCCAGATGTGCCACTGCATAAGTGGACTCTTGCCTTGCGTGATCTCGCCCGGGGCGTGTTTGTCGATGCGACCAACGAGGCCGGGCAGAGCGGGCGCTGGCTCATGGCCCAGGCCGCTGGTGCACGGACCCTTGCCTCCCAATTTCACCGATACATCCCGGAAATCCGCGAGGCCGAAGAAGCGCTGAAGGAAGGAGTGGCCGCATAGACCAGAAGTCTTTATACCGAAACCTCCCTCCCGTTCAACGTAGTTCTCACGTATCCGGTGATGGTCCATTCGTGTCCTACGCGTACCCATGTTTCCCAGGAGTTCCTCTATGGATCAACAAACAAGCGAGAGTAATCCCTTCGGAGAGGCCGTTCGTCAACTAAGCAGACTGTTTTTCAGCCTTGCGGATGAGAGCAAGCGGGATCGCGGTACTTTGGCCGGGCTGCGAAAAGGCCTCGGCGAGCCGAGAGGTTGGCACCCCGCCGTCGCCATGGTGGTCGATCGAGCTATCGGAGATGTCCATCTTCGCGATTCGCAGCGTGATGTCCTGAATATGACGGCTGCGCTCTTTTCCATCCACCCGAATATCCGCAAGCGGGAAGACCGCTGGGGGACATCGCTCCTGGACTCGCTCAGCCAACTGCAGGTGAGTCTTGGCCGAACCTCGGACGAAGACCGCCAGGCGCTGGATCGCCGTGTTATGGCCCTGCTCAATGCCGATCAGGAAGACGTGTTCCATCACCTGCGTCATCTGATCCGCCTGTTCCGTAACGCTGATGTCGCTATCGACTGGATTCAGCTCGCCTACGATCTGGATAGCTGGAGTTCAACCGAGCGATCTGTGCAGCGGCGCTGGGCGCGTCAATGGTGGGGAGCCCCGGGATGGGTTTCCTGGCAGGAAGCCCCTGCCTCTCCGGCCACCGCTGGTGCTGAAACCGAATAATTCCGCGATTGAGATGCTTCAAGAAAGGACAGATTCCATGATTCTCGAACTCCACGTCATCCAGAATGTCGCTCCATCCAACCTCAACCGTGACGATACCGGCGCGCCAAAAGATGCGATCTTCGGCGGTTACCGCCGCGCGCGCGTCTCCAGTCAATCCTGGAAGAGGGCGATTCGGAACAGCTTTGCGAGCGACAATCTCTTGCCTAAAGACCAGATTGCCATTCGTACCAAGCGTCTGATGGAGCGGATGCAGAAAGATCTGAAGAGCGAAGAGCGATCCGCGGCGGACGCGATTCGCGTTGCCGAAGCGCTCTTGCAGGGATTGGAGATCGCCCGGGATAGCAAGACAACCGATGAAGAACCACTGACCCAATATTTGCTTTATCTCGGTGAGACGGAAGTGACCCGCCTGGTGGAACTTGCCAATGAGAACTGGGATGTCCTGTTGGCGGCCATCGGTACCGAAGGCAAGAAGGCCAAGAAAGACGCGAAGAAGAACATCCCGCCTGAGGTTCAGGCTGCCGCGAGTCAGGTCCTTGATGGCGGCAAGGCTGCCGATCTCGCCTTGTTCGGTCGGATGCTGGCCGACTTGCCGGAACGCAACATCGACGGCGCGGCTCAGGTTGCCCATGCCATCTCCACGCATGCGGTTGAGATGGAGTTCGACTTCTACACAGCTGTCGATGACCTCAATGAGCGAGAAGATACCGGGGCCGGCATGATGGGCACCGTCGAATTCAATTCCGCGACCTTCTATCGCTATACGAATGTGGATGTTGGCCAACTCCTGAGAAATCTTGGCGGCGATCAGGACATCGCAACAGCCACGATTCGCGCCTACGCTCAAGCATTCCTTACGTCTATCCCGACCGGTAAGCAGAACAGTTTTGCAGCCCAGAACCTGCCGTCGTTTGCGGTTGCTGTCATCCGGGAAACTGGTCGCTGGTCCCTTGCCAACGCCTTCGTCAATCCAGTGTCGAATCTCGACCAGAGCGAAGAAGACAAGGAGTTGCGTCGGATCAGTGATTTGGTGGGCAATTCGATTAAGGAGTTGGTACGTTACTGGAAACGCCTGACTGCGCAATATGGTGATGAGGGCATCGTTGCTCTCCCTGTCCTCATGGATCAGGAATATGTGCCTGTGCTCAATGGCGCATTTGATAACCCCACTTCCGGTATGAATGCCTGGATTGATGAGATCGTCGCCTCGCTCGAATCGGTGGAAGGGTAGGTCGGCAATGTCTGGCCACACCAAACATACGCTTCTGCTGCGGCTGGCAGGCCCGCTCCAGAGTTGGGGTACCAGCAGCCGTTACACAGAGCGCGATACCGGGCTCGAACCATCGAAAAGTGGAGTAGTCGGTATCCTGGCCGCATCCCTTGGACGAACTCGAGACATGCCGCTGGATGATCTCGCCGTCCTCAGGATGGGTGTTCGCGTCGATCAGGAAGGGGTTCCTGGATACGACTTCCAGACTGCCGGTGCCGGGGATGATGATCCCGGCATCGCCATGGCCCGCGACGATGACCGCGTCATTGCCCGGCGCCGGGAGGAACTCCGGCTTGGCACGCTCAAGGAATCTGCGCGCGGCAAATCATCGATCTCCAATCGCCACTTTTTGCAGGATGCCATCTTCCTCGTCGGACTTGAAGGCGATAATCTCGATTTCCTGCACTACCTGGATACGGCGCTGAGAAATCCTGTTTTCCCCATTGGATTGGGGCGGCGGAGTTATGTTCCTTCTGTTCCGGTTGCCATACCCGATGGTGGCGTGCGGGAAGGCATTGCTCTTGAAGATGCCTTGCAGGGTGAGCCGTGGTCCGTCGGGTTGGCAAGCAGGCTTTCGATTTCCCGCGCCCGGCGCGAACTTACACGTCGTCTGGTGATTGAGGCCGATGGAGTCGATGCAAACGCTACACGCATCGATCAGCCAATTGGAGCGGCCTTCCAGACGCGTGTTTTCGGGCCACGTCAGGTGCGATTTGGTCGATGCCCGGTTGAAATTCCACAGGAGGACTCCCATGCACGCGTTTGAGCCCATTCCAGACGCTCTCTTCCTCTCGCGTCTCAGCCTCAACCTCCGTCATCGGCAGGTCCGGGACGATCTCGCGAACAGCCAGGCGCTGCACCGCCGGGTGCTGGATGCCGTTCCCCAAACGAACCGCGATGGGAACAACCTGCTTTACCGGGTCGATCCCCTGGGGGAATCCCTGCTCAACGGCGCCGTCCTGCTCGTGCAGTCACAGGTCGAGCCGGACTGGTCTCGCCTGCCCGAGGGGTATCTGGTGGCATCGGGGGACTACGGTCTCGAACTCGAATCCGATGGAGATGTCCCGGTCAAGGACATCTCTGCCAGTTACGGTGGCATCCAGGCCGGAAATCTTTTCCGCTTCCGCCTCCGCGCCAGCCCCACCAAGCGGATTCCCTGGAAGGTGTTCAAGGATGCCTATCCGATTAAGGCTGCGGCGCGGGAAGCGTGTCGACCTGATCGTGCCCATGGCAAGCACAATGGCCCGCGGGTTCCGGTTACGGACTACTCGATAGAGCAATTGCTCTGGGAACGCGTGCATCCGGGCGAAAAATATGTGCATCCGGAAACATCCGACCAGATGCTGCAAACATGGCTCGTCCGCAAGGGCAGCGATCACGGCTTCGTCGTCGCCGATCTCGTCATCCGGCCCGATCCTCTCACTGGGGACATGCAGCGCGGCAGCAAACTCAACGCCAAAGGCGACAAAATCGATCTTTCCCACAAGGCCATCGTCTTCGACGGTGTGTTGAAAGTGACCGATCTCGACGCTTTCCAGGATGCCCTGCGGCAAGGCATCGGCAGCGGCAAAGCCTATGGGTTCGGTCTGTTGTCGATTCGGAGATTGCGAGGTGTCTGATGAGCAACATGAATCTGCGGACCTTGCCGAAGGTCCGCGATAGCTGGTCGTATCTCTATGTCGATCGTTGCCGGATCGAGGTCGAGGACAAAAGCATCGCCATCCTCGACGCCGAAGGCAAAACCCCGGTACCTTGCGCCGCCATCACCCTGCTCATGCTCGGTCCTGGCTCCACCATCACCCACGCCGCCGTCCGGGCGCTCGCCGATAACGGCTGCATGATCGCCTGGACCGGGGAGGAAGGTGTCCGCATGTACGCCTTCGGCACCGGCGAAACCCGCTCCGCCCGGAATCTCTACCGGCAAATCACCCGCTGGGCCGATCCCGAGCAACACCTCGCGGTCGTCCGGGCCATGTATGCCCTGCGCTTCCCGAAAAAGGACATCGATCGCCACACCAGCCTGAAGCAACTCCGGGGGATGGAAGGCGCCCGGGTGCGCCACGCCTACGCCGAAATGAGCACCCGCACCGGCGTCCCCTGGTTTGGCCGCACGATGAAGGGGCGTTGGGAGCAGGCCGATCCGGTCAACCGCGCCCTGTCCTCGGCGAATTCCGCGCTTTATGGCGTCTGCCATGCCGCCATCGTCGCCATGGGCTATTCTCCCGCCGTCGGTTTCATTCACACCGGCAAGCAACTCTCGTTCGTCTACGACATTGCCGATCTCTACAAGACCCAGATCAGCATCCCGGCCGCGTTTGCGGCTGCCGCCATGGGCGATGAGGATATCGAAAGCCGCGCCCGCCGGGCCTGTCGAGATGCCTTCCGCGAATACCGGATGCTGGAGAAGATCGTCGAAGACATCGGGAAGGTCCTCCAGGCGCCCGACGAACCTGATATCTACGCCGACGATGCCGCCTTGCCGGGGGGATTGTGGGATCCCGTGGAAGGCACCGTCGCTGGCGGCGTGAATCACGCCACCGGCGAGGAGGACATCTCCGCCATCCCGGCCATGCCCCCGATCATCGACCCCACCGCACCCCCGAATCCCGGTACCTGGGTTGACGATCCGGATTTCGATCCGAACGAGGTGGAGTGGTGATCGTCCTCGTGCTGGAAAACGTGCCCGCATCGCTGCGCGGCGAGCTCACCCGCTGGTTCGTCGAGCCCAAAACCGGCGTCTTCGTCGGACGTGTCTCCGGACAAGTGCGGGATCTCATCTGGGAACTCGTCTGCGATCGCCTGCGTGGCGGAGGCGGCATCATGATTCACCCCACCAACAACGAACAGGGCTTCGAAATCCGGACTCATGGCGAAACCCGCAACGAACTGCGGGACTTCGAGGGCCTCATGTTGTTCCGCAAGGCGCTCAACCCGCGCGAGCAGGAACTCGTCGCCAAAGAGGAGCGCTCGTTCCACTGGAACAGCGAGGAAAGCGCGTTCGAGGCTCCGTAAGCAGAAGGGATGTGGAAACCCGAAAACCCCGGAATCATCACGAAATTGTTGGTGTGGTCCCCACGCACGTGGGGATGAACCTCTGCGTCAGTTTTTTAATTGCTTTCTTATAGAGTGGTCCCCACGCACGTGGGGATGAACCGTCGTATCCCGCGTCGGAAACCTCCCCGGCCATGTGGTCCCCACGCACGTGGGGATGAACCGTGCTTGTCGCCTTCGCTGAACGGGAAATTGGCGTGGTCCCCACGCACGTGGGGATGAACCGCTGAGCGGCGACCCAACTGGCCTTCCGGCCTTGTGGTCCCCACGCACGTGGGGATGAACCGTATCCCGCAGCCCGATCCTGGTAGCCCCCGAAGTGGTCCCCACGCACGTGGGGATGAACCGGGGCGGGCCAGCGAACGAAGGGTCGAGTAGGGGTGGTCCCCACGCACGTGGGGATGAACCGACGAAAGCCCGATACCTCCCCACCGACCCGTAGTGGTCCCCACGCACGTGGGGATGAACCGCGCTGCTTGCGCCGTTGAGTTCCGCTCGCGGTGTGGTCCCCACGCACGTGGGGATGAACCGGCGCGTGCCGGACTCCCCAGCACACCAGCTTCGTGGTCCCCACGCACGTGGGGATGAACCGAGTTATCGGCCCATGCGGCGACGGCGAAGGCTGTGGTCCCCACGCACGTGGGGATGAACCGGGATGGCTCAGAGTGGACCGGAAGCGGAAGGAGTGGTCCCCACGCACGTGGGGATGAACCGGGGCCTGCCCAGCAGCGGAAGATGCGCCATCCGTGGTCCCCACGCACGTGGGGATGAACCGCTGGTGTGCCTGGCGAACCTTGGGGCGACGCGGTGGTCCCCACGCACGTGGGGATGAACCGGCCGCATTCTGGGAGTAAACAGTATGACAGCAGTGGTCCCCACGCACGTGGGGATGAACCGCACATTGCACCCGCACCTTCCGGCAATGTCACGTGGTCCCCACGCACGTGGGGATGAACCTTGGGTATGCCATTGCGTTCGACGTCCAGGATCGTGGTCCCCACGCACGTGGGGATGAACCGACGCGATGGCGATGGTCCGGCGTGGAGTAGGGGTGGTCCCCACGCACGTGGGGATGAACCGGGGTACAGCGGTCGATTCTTCGCATCCCTCCTGTGGTCCCCACGCACGTGGGGATGAACCGGCGAATTGGTGCGCTGAAATTCGGTCTTGTAGGTGGACCCCACGCACGTGGGGATGAACCGCCGACGTGGAGAGCATCCTGTGTGTGGGTGACGTGGTCCCCACGTATGTGGGGATGAACCGCGCCGATCGCACCTGCACGTCAACGGTGGCGAGGTGGACCCCACGCACGTGGGGACGAACCGCGTTCCGCGACAGTCATCTTTCAAGCTGACGGCTCCGTAGTATCGGCAAATCGGGAGCAAACAGGCCTGACTTATGTCTGTGCTCGTTCCTTGTGGAACGGAACATAGAACCAAGGTCCTTCTGCTCACTGAAGGTATCAGTTGCCTGGGTGTGATACTTATATATCCTTCCATTTCGCTCAGCGAAGAGTCAGACCCCCGGCTTCCCAGTCGGGCGTCTTTTTGCCCGTTACCAATAACTGCATATCTATTCCATGTCTGGTATAGTATTAATATTGGACCCAAACTGGCTGACGATGTGGAAGGATGCACTGCATGTCAAATCCGGCCCGAATCGTTGAGAAGCTACGTCGCGACCCTCCTGGGTGGTCGCCCATTATCAATACCGTCGAAAAGGCAGCGTGACAAAACGAAAATACCTACGGGAGGCGCTCAAGGAAATTGAACGGAGCGCGGGCTCAAGCCCCCTTACCGGAAAGGAGCAACCGATGACTGTGGACGACATCATGAAGCGCCACTATTCATTTTTCGCGGCTGCCGATCTTGAAGACGGCGGCTGGGTGATCAAGTACCCGGATCTTCCGGGCTGCATGACGACCGCCGACACGTACGAGGAAATCGCCATCAATGCCAGGAACGCATTGGAAGCGTGGATGAAATTGAGCATTGAGGCTGGGGACACCATTCCGGAACCCAGTGACTACCCGCTTCCGGAGTGGAACTGGCCAGATCGCGGTACCGACAATGAGGTTCTCACCGTGCGGCAGGCCGCCGATTTTTTTGGTATAAGCACGCGACGGATACGGGCGATCGCCAGCAAGCGGAACGTT
>Ga0182739_1003825_pt1 | contig 12860 bp, 12 predicted proteins | sample eDN5th30CBELigBY_FD_128873 | JGI IMG/M metagenome (GOLD analysis project Ga0182739, IMG submission 128873) | Enriched backyard soil microbial communities from Emeryville, California, USA - eDNA 5th pass 30_C BE-Lig BY (version 2) (version 2) | ecosystem: Environmental > Terrestrial > Soil >... | reverse complement strand
TGCCACAAATGTATCGATGGTAACAGCAGCTTATCCAATTAATAAGAGCAATAATCAATTGCTTGGTGTAGTTACTGTAGATGTTGATATTAGCAGCATTCAGAAACTTATCGACGGTTTAGAGATTAATTATAATGGAAAAGCAATTCTAATAGATTCAGAGGGATATTTTTTAGGCGGCGTTGATCATACGCTCTTATCAAATACCAATATAGCAGATCAAGATAAGTCACCATATGCTGCTGTATCCGACGATTTGATAACAAGCGAAAGAGGAAAAACACAATATACAGAAGAGGGACAAAAATTCAGCTTTTATTACTCCACTCTCCCTGATACTAATTGGAAAATAGGAATAAGCGTTAGTGAAAAAAATTTATTTGCTAGCTTAAATCAGTTAGGGATTACTTTTGCAGTTGCAGTAGTGATTGCAACAACTATATTAACGATTTTGATTGTTATATATTCTACTAAAATGGGTAGAGTTGCTAAAAAATACAGCAGATTTGCAGAGTCTATTTCACTTGGAAGATTAGAAAATCAGTTTACCAATAAAGAGTTGAGCAGAAAAGACGAACTTGGCGATATTGGAAGAGCTCTTTCGATTATGCAAGATAAACTAAAAGATGTAATTGGAAATTTTCAAAACAATGCTGAGAATATTGATAACCATGCGAAAAATTTATCGTCTTTCTCACAAGACATTAGCGCCACTTCTGAAAATGTTGCCTCCGCTATAGCGGATGTGGCAGATGGTGCTTCAGTCCAATTTGAAAAATTAACGACAATAAAGACAGTTATTCATCAATTTGCAGATGACCTAAATAACATGGATCAATCAGTTACAGGTGTAAATGGATCAGCAGACTTGATTATGAGAATGGCTAAAGATAACAGTATAGAGATGGAGCAGATGATTCAGTCATTTGAAAAACTAAATCAAACGTTTCAGGAGTTAATTAATCGTGTAAATGCATTAGGGGGTAATATTAGTTCTGTTCAAGCAATGACAGAACTCATTCATTCCATTGCTGATCAAACTAATCTGCTTGCATTAAATGCGGCAATAGAAGCAGCAAGGGCAGGAGAGGCAGGGAAAGGCTTCTCTGTAGTTGCCAACGAGATAAGAACATTAGCAGAAAAAAGTAAAGATTCTTCCGAAAGAATTGATTCGATTATAAAAGGGGTATCACTAGATACTAAAAATATGGTTGGCACAGCGGAAGAAGTTAACAAGGACCTTCTTCAACAGAAAGAACAATTAGGCAGCACTATCCATTCCTTTGAAGAGATCTTAAAAGCAGTAGAAAGTATGATACCAGAGATAATAAAAACGAAAGATGCGTCAGTGAAAATTCAAAATGAGAAAGAGATTATTTTAGAAGAATTGGAAAATACATCAGCCATTTCTGAAGATGTAGCAGCTTCAGCAGAGGAAATATCTGCATCAGCAGAAGAAATGTCTTCAGCGACAATCGAAGTTAGTCATTCAGCTGTTAGTCTAGGAAAAATGACAGATGAGATGAAGGAAAAAATCAGCTTCTTTAAAATGTAAAATAAGAGACGGGCTGTCCTGCAAAGTCTACTACATAAACCACTGGATTTCTAGGTGTATGAGGAGAAATCCAGTTATGTAGTTAGATTTATATAGGACAGCTTTTATCTTTATTTATCCCACTCTTAATAGGCAGTAAGACCACCACTGATAGAAGTTTTCTTTATAAATAACTAAATGAAATTCTAGCCTCTGTTTGAATAATATATTTTCCATCTATAGCTTCTACTTCTACTTGATATGTATAAGGATTACCTAAGATGTTTATATTTGCAAAAGATGGTCCGCTTGTTTCGTCCACATGCAATTTGTATTCGATATATGTGTGGGTACCAACATAAAATCTACGAAGGTTTTTTTGGTGTTTAGCTTCGCAAAAAATAGCTGTATGCAAATTCTCCTTTGTAAGCTCTTTACCAATCAGTGTTTTTAGTCTGTCCAGTGTGTCTGCTTTTTTAATCAATGCGAACAATCCCTTCTTAAAGATGAAAGTAGATAATCAAAAGTATGTAAATTATATCATGGGATATAGTATGGCAGGGAGAAGGAAATTAATTAGCAGAGTTGCTAGTTTTCTTTTATTAAGAGTAATGCTAGAAAAATTAATAACGAGCTTTAATGACGAACAAGTAAGTAAATCAAACAGAAAGGTTGGGACATAACCAAATAGATGCCTTTAAAAAACAAATAAAAAACCAAACAATTATACGGAACTTTCATTAGTAGCTTCGTATAATTGTTCGATTTATCCTTGGCTGGAATACTTATGTCCCAGCCCCTTTCCTTATTTCATTAATCAAGAATTCTTTTTTCCCCGTCTATTGCTTGGATAGGTTGGATATTTTGGGTGAATTCTAAAGTTCCAATATATTCATTTTGTTCATTTCTTACGGCAAAATAACGTATATATACATATTTATCCTTGAATTTAATCCAGAAATCTTCACAATCTTTTTCTCCAGACTTAAATTCTTCTAATAATTTTTCCACTACATGTACACTTTTAGGAGGATGACAGTTTTGAACACTACGTCCGATAACGGCTTTTGTTCGGGCAAATATTCTTTCTTTGCCATGAGAAAAGTACCGCACAACATCGTCTTTATCAATAAAGGTTATATCCACTGGCAAATGATTTAGCATTAGCTCTAGCTGTTTGACAGAAAGAATGCCAGTTTCTAAATGAATCAGTCCATCTTCTATCATATCTATAGAGGATTTCTCTTGTATAGATACTCGCTTTGGAATCCATTTTTCTACTGGTTTAATAAAACAATAGCCAATTTCTTCGCTTTCGGTTGCAATTTTTATCCATTCATCTTCAGTTAATGTACTTTGGGCCATCGGAAATAGAATATTCTCTTCTTTGAAAATCATTTCAGTAGTTTCCTGAATAATAAAGTAAATATTATTCAGAATGTCTTGTTTGTCTCCGTGATAATCTTCTAATTGTTGTTTTGCTAATTTGATAGCATCACGAATTGTATCATCTACTCCCCACATAACCTGGGTAGGTCCATAAATACCGTATTTTTCAAGAAAGGGAAATAGTAAATTTTCTTTGCGGCTATAGTGTTTATCGATATCTAATAATAGTTGTATGTCCTCCAGAAGTTTTTGGACATTTTCTGGAGAATCATCTTTTTCAAATCGTTCATAATGAAGCTGAAGCTTGAAATTTACTAATAAATCAATTTCTTTATTTTCAAGTTTAAAGGTATGAATTGGATGTCCAACTTCTTCTTCTAATTTTTGGGAAGAAGAGGCATGAATATCATCAATGGATCCTTTAAATACTGCTGTGTGCACAGAACATAATCGTTGTACTTCTTCAACTGGAATCCCTTCTTCTTCCATAAGAGCTTGTTCAAGCTGGGAAATTTCCGATACAGAAATATTACCAACGGCATTTTCAAATTGAGCTTTTACTTCTTCAACTGACTTGCCAGCATGTAAATCTTTGATGATTTCTTTTAAAAGCTGTTGGCGTTCGGAAGCTTCTTTTTTTAATTCTTTTCGATTGTTTATTAATTCACTCATACGTGTCCCTTCCCTCTTCCATAATCGTAAACCCATGATCTATACAAGCTTGTTTTACTGTTTCTATTGATATTTTTCTCATGCGACATCCTTTAGGAATGGTCATGATTCGTCCTGCGGTTTGCATCATACGAGGGTCCGTAATTTTTTCAAAGCCTACCTCTTTTAAAACGTTAATTAATTCTGGATAAGTGGTTGTTAATTCTAAGATGGTTCGATTTAAATCTAATACTTTAGTCAATCGATAACACCTCTTTTAGTGATAATTATTCTCAATGGAAGTATAACAAAATAATCGGATAAAAAATGTGATGGAAATCACATTTTTATAAAAATTGATGTTTGAAAACGTGCTTACAGGAAGTTGTTTTATTTAGGTTCATGATTTGTTTCAGCAGTCAACAAAATAAGAACTCAATGAGCATTGAAGGAGAAAGCGCTTCAAACTACAATTTAATTAAAGGTGATCACTTTAAAAGATGTGAGAAATGGAGGGGAAATATCTTAAAGAAAGTATAAACGGAGAAAGATTATCAAAAGAAATGGATAAGTAAAGTGTTTGTAAGGAGGTAGTGATATTGTTAAGCAATATCTTAGAAGAAGAATTAATCCAATTAAATGTAAAGGCGGATAATTGGGAGGACGCAATTAGAAAAGGTACACTACCTCTCGTAGTGAAGAACAAGGTTACAAAAGAGTATGTCAATAAAATTATTGAAATTGCCAAGTCGATTGGACCTTATATTGTTATTACTAAGCATGTTGCATTACCCCATGCTCCTGCGGAATTTGGAGCTAATGAAACAGCAATAGGGATCACTACATTGGATCGTCCTGTTAACTTTGGAAATGAAGCCAATGATCCAGTGAAGTATTTATTTTGTTTAAGCGCAACAGACAATAATAGTCATTTGGAAGCATTGGCAGAATTAGTAAAGTTATTGGAAAATGAGGATTTTTTTAAGCTATTAGATACTAGCAACAGTCCGAAAGAGATACTTTCATATATTAGTACTATTTAACTAAAGGGGCGATTTTTATGTATAAAGCATTAGTAGCATGTAGAGCAGGCGTTGGTTCAAGTTTGATGCTAAAAATAAAAGTTAATGAAGTGGTAAGAGAAAATAAACTGCCTATACAAGTAGAACATTCTTCATTAGATGGTGTACCTGGATTTGATGGTGAATTATTAATTACTCTTGTGGATGTCGCACAGGAATTAAGTAATAAAGGGATAAAGCAACATATTATTGGTATTGCCAATATTGTCGATAAAAAAGAAATTTTTGAGAAATTAAATAAATTTTTACAGGGAATAGAAATTTGAAAATAAGGAGCTGTTGGATAGATGATGCAATTCATTATTAGCTTATTTAGTAATCCGGCAATTATTTTAGCATTAGTTGCCTTGGTTGGATTACTAGCACAACGAAAAGCTATGACAGAAGTAATGACAGGTACATTTAAAACATTGATTGGATTTCTGATCTTTGGAATTGGTGCGAGCACAATGACAGCAGCACTAAAAAACTTTAACGTATTATTCCAAGCTGGCTTCGATTTGACAGGTGTTGTTGCCTCACCTGAAGCTGCGACAGCTCTTGCTCAATCTGAGTATGGTTTTGTAGTATCATGTACTTTAATTTTAGGATTTGTTATGAACTTAGTTTTTGCAAGAATTACTCCGATGAAGAATATTTTCTTCACAGGGGGACACAGTTTATTCTTCGCTTGTGTATTATCCCTAATAATTAAATCTTATGGATACTCAAATACAGTTGCTATTGTTCTTGGCGGGATTATTTTAGGTTTTTGCTCTGCTGCTTTACCGCAATTATGTCAGCCTTTTATGCGAAAAATTACAGGCAGTGATGCTACCGCTATAGGGCATTTTAATATGTTAGGTTATGCATTATCAGGTAGTATTGGAATGTTATTTAGCAAACATCAAGAAAAAAGCACAGAATCTATTAAATTTCCTGCTTGGTTATCCTTTTTTAGAGATTTTCTAATGGGGATGGCTGTTATTATGCTGATTCTTTTCTATGTATCTACTCTAAAGGCAGGAAAAGATGTTGCGCAAGAATTAGCTGGTACAACCCATTGGTTAGTGTTCCCCTTAATCCAAGCATTTATGTTTACAGCAGGTATGTCGATTTTAATGACAGGCGTACGAATGTTTTTAGCCGAAATTACAGCGGCGTTTGTGTCTATATCAGAGAAATTTATACCAAATTCTCGCCCGGCCCTTGATGTACCAACAGTATTCCCATTTGCACCTACAGCGGTAATTGTTGGTTTCTTGTCTGCTTATATAGCTGGACTTTTGGCAGTATTTATTATGGTGTTTTTTGACTTCCCAGTTGTTATTATTCCTGCTGCTCATATTGCTTTTTTCTCAGGGGGAACAGCTGCGGTTTTTGGAAATTCAACAGGGGGTTGGAGAGGGGCAGTTGCAGGATCATTCGTTGTTGGATTATTACTAGCACTCTTACCAACAGTGCTTTATCCAGTGTTTGCTGGTATGAATATCGAAGGATCTACCTTCCCGAATATTGACTACAATATTACTGGTATGCTCCTGAATAAATTTTTAAGCTTTTTCCATTAAGTTTAGTTAGCAAAGATGTAAGTGAGTTAACATGTTGTTGATAACGAAAATCAAAAGGAAAGGAAAAGAGGAATGAGTGAGGCAAAGAACTACTTGGAAGCTATACAAGAAGAAATGAGTCAATTAATTAACCATATTTCGATTGCTAATTTAGAAGAAGCGAAGTCATGTATTATTAATGCTAGAAAAAAAGGAAAACGATTACATCTTACCGGCATTGGAAAACCTAGTTATGTTGCACGCTATAGTGCATCCTTATTATCCTCCACTGGAACGCCAGCCTACTTTTTAGACGGTACAGAAGCTATTCATGGTTCGTCAGGTCAAGTTGTTGAAGGGGATATTGTAATTGCAATATCCAATAGTGGAGAGACAGATGAATTAAAAAAGACGCTTCAAACTTTAAAGGAAAATGGAGCAATTATCATTGCCATTACAGGGAACCTTCAGTCCTCGATTGCTCGACAAAGCGACTTTGCTATTTTTGCAGGTGTATCCAAGGAAGGTGACAGTCTTAATAAGCCTCCTAGAGCATCCATTGTTGCTGAACTACTTATATTGCAAACCCTATCAATACTACTTCAAAATGAAATTGGGCTGGATGCACAAACTTATGTAAAGTGGCATCCCGGAGGAACCCTTGGACAGTCCATTAAATAAAAGTAGAAAAATGCGCAGGCTATAGATAGAGAAATTGTTTCTATAGCCTATCAAACAAATAGTTTAATAGTAGAAGAGGTGGAAAAATGAAGCCTAGTGGAATCATTACTGCGATGGTTACTCCTTTTGATAAGGAGCAAAAAATTGATAGACAAGCGACATGTGATTTAGTTAATCGTTTAATCTGTTCAAAGGTGGCTGGATTATTTATTCTAGGTACGAATGGAGAGTTTCATGTATTATCTAGAGACGAAAAAGTAGAATTTGCATCTATTGTCATAAAGGAAACAAATAAACGGGTTCCGGTCTATATAGGAACTGGAGGAAATAGCACAGCAGAAGTTGTCTCTTTATCTAAAGAAATGGAAAAACTAGGGGCAGATGCACTTTCTGTTATAACGCCATATTTCCTTTCACTAACAGAAGAAGAATTGTATCAACATTATATGAAAATAGCTGAATCTGTAAGTATTCCAATTGTACTGTATAATATTCCAAAAAATACTGGTATTCATTTAAGTTCACAATTAGTAGCACGACTGGCTAAGGTTGATAATATAGTAGGAATAAAAGATAGCAGCGGTGACATTGAAAATATTAAAAATTATATTAGCGTGACAAAAAAAGAGGTTTTCTCTGTTTTATCTGGGTCAGATTCTTTAATATTAAAAGCTTTGGATGAAGGAGCAACAGGAGCAATTGCAGCAACATCGAACCTTTTAACTAATATTGATGTTGCCATTTATAAGCATTGGCAAAAAGGAGAAAGACAGAAAGCAGAAGAAGCTCAGCAAAGTTTAGAAGAACTGCGCCGAGTCTTAAAGCTCGGTTCCATTCCGGCAGTCTTAAAAAAAGCAATGGAGATTGCAGAACTTTCTGTTGGTGCGGCTAGGTATCCTGTCCTAGAGCCTAAAGGTGAAGTGGTAGAAGAAATTAGCTCAGTGGTAACAGCTTATCTACAAAAATATCATAAATTATCGTATTAAGGGGCTTTTACTAATGTATAAAAATAATATTCTCAATCGAATGGAAAAAACAGCAATTATGGCTATTGTAAGAGTAGAGACATTAGAACGTGCTTATGAAATTGCAGATGGCTGCTTAGCTGGGGGAATAGATGTATTAGAAATTAGCTACACATTGCCAAATGCAGGAGAAATAATAAAAGGCTTAAATAAGAAATATGGGACACGCTTACTAGTAGGTGCAGGTACAGTATTAGATACAGAAACGGCAAGACTAGCCATATTAGCTGGTGCGAAGTTTATCATCGCACCAAATTATAAAGAAGAGGTTTGTAGAATATGCAATAGGTATCAAGTACCGTATGCCCCAGGCTGTACAACCATTTCAGAGATGGTTGATGCTATGGAGTCAGGAGCTTCAATGATTAAAGCATTTCCGATTTCTAACTTTTATGGCTCACAGCTTGGTACAGTTTTGAAAACACCGATTCCTTATATGCCTATAATGGCTTCTGGAGGAGTGTCTGCTGATAATATAATAGAGTGGTTTGAAAATGGGATAGACTGTGTAGGAATCGGTGGCTTGTTAACGAATGGAACATCAACACAAATTGAACAAAATGCAAGAGAACTTGTAGAAAAATTAAGGGAATATCGAAATGATTAATTATATAGAGAAAAAAGAATTTGTCATACAAGAGAGAAATAATTAATGAGAAGCAAGTTACACCAATCAACTAATTAAAAAAAGCATTAAGATATTCTCGAATAAGCCGGATTCTCTTCTATTATTATTAAATGGAGTGAAGTCATTTGCTAGATGAAAGAGCATACATCATTATCCAAAAAATTATGGAACGCCCATTTATAGAAAAGCAAAATTTACAAGAGCAAACGAAATTAACGCAAAGACAAATTGATTATAGCTTGGAAAAAATAAATAGTTGGTTAGAATCACATAAAAAAAAACCAATCGAAATAAATAGCTATAATCAAATTTCTGTTGATTATGAAACACGGGAACTATTAATAAATGAGGTATCCAATACTATTCCAGTTGATGAATATGTATTAAGTAGTGAGGAACGTATGCAATATATGTTTCTCTATCTTTTCATAAACATAGATTACCTATCCATAAACCATTTCATTGATGCTTTAAAAGTTGGCAAAACAACGATAATGAGTGATTTAAAAGCTTTAACATCTAAATTACAACGTATGGGAATTTCCTTGGAATACAATCGGAAGCAAGGATATCATCTGGTAGGGAATGAGAGTGAGATTCGCTATTTAGGATTAAAATTAATCGTAAAAGAATTAAATACAAATAATAACACAAAATTATTTGGCTATTTTTTGCGGGAAAATCAACTGGAAAGCTATGCACATATGAAACAGATTGTATTGTTTTATTCGAACAAACACAATATCATTTTTATCGAGAATAGGTTAACAGAATTTATTTATTCCTTTCTATTATTAAAGACAAGATTACAAAAAGTAGAATCTCTTCATTTGACCCATAAATGGAGATCGATTAAATCTACAAAAGAATATAATTTTGCAGAAGAATTATTATCATTTTATCATATAAAAAAGGAAGAAAATATTTGTTATTTAACAGCTTGGGTATTAGGTCTAACATTAGGTGAGGCTGATGAATATCGCGAAGACTATCCCCTCGTTATGGACTTAGTGGAACATATCCGAATGCGATTTGAATCTTTTTCGGGAATTCGCTTTGAACATCCAAGAGAAGTGTCTAAGCAAATTTTTAGGCACTTCCGATCCGTTTATTACAGGTTGCTTTTTCATTTGCCGATTGTTAATCCACTCTATGAGAAAATCATAGAGGAATACAATAATCTATACACTATAGTTAATGAAACGTTGAAACCACTTAGCGCACTATTCAAACATCCTATCCCTGCAGAAGAAGTTGCGTATTTGACAATTCATTTTGCATCTTTATCAAGAAATGAAAGAGAAGGTAAGGCAAACAAAAAAGTAGGATTAATTGTTTGCCCAAATGGAGTTGGTAGTTCATCTATTACACATACTGTTTTGAAGTCTATTTTTCCAGAATTCGCTTTTTTAGCACCTATTGAAACAGAGCAATTGGATAAAATAGATGTCGATTATGATTTGTTATTTTCTACTGTACCGGATATTCGCTTATTCTATACCAAAAAACCCGTTTTTATTGTAAGTCCTGTAATGGACACAGCAGAAAAATACCGGTTAATAAGAGATGTTTACACAGAGCTAGGGAATTCCTTTTTCAAATTACCTAGTGTAGAACTCATTACTCAAATTGTGGAAAAGTATGCAGTAGTGAAAGAAAAAGAGCAAATGAAAAGAGAACTATATGAATACTTCGTAGTAAATGAAAAAGTAGAACTAAAAAAAGAGCAAGGGCCAAAATTGAGTGAGATTATCTCTCCAGAGCTTATTCAGTTGCACATATTGGCAAATAATTGGGAGGATGCCATTCGTTTATCTGCATTACCATTGTTACATGAAAAAAGAATTTCAGAAAATTACATCCAGAAAATGATAGAAAATGCCAGAAAGGATGGTCCTTATATGGTAATAATGCCAAACGTTGCGCTTCCCCATGCAAGACCTTCGGATGGTGTAAATCAATTATCGATTAGTATAGCTGTTTTAAATGAACCAGTATATTTTGATAAATATACTAATAAGCCAGTTCGATTTGTATTCTGTTTGGCAGCCATTAATCAGGAATTTCACTTAAATGCTCTTTCGCAGTTAGTTCAACTGTTGGAAAAGGAGGAATTTTATCATATTTTAAAAACAAGTAAAACTTCCCAAGAGGTTTTCAATTATATATGTTGCCAGGAAGAAAGAAATGTAAAAGTTGCTCCATGAACAGAAAGAAGGCTTGTAGCTTTACAGGAATGCAAGGCACCAAATAAGATAAGTTGGTGCTTTGCGTTATTGGTGACTGTATTTGATAGAGGATGACAGTGTGGTAAGGAGAGAGTATACTATTAAAAAAAGGGGGTGAGTAACTATGGAAAAACTCTTACATCGAATTCTTGATAAAATCGAAACGTTAGACGAAAAGGTAACGAATCTGGATACTAAGGTAACAAATCTAGACGAAAAGGTAATGAACTTGGATATAAAGGTAGCAAACTTGGATATAAAGGTAGCAAACTTGGATGAAAAGGTAACGAACCTGGATACAAAGGTAGCAAATTTAGATGAAAAGGTAACGAGCCTAGATACAAAGGTAGCAAGTCTAGATGAAAAGGTAGCGAATTTAGACGTAAAGGTGGGAATACTTGACAAGAGAATGAATTCAGTGGAAACAACAGTAGGTGCAATGGTACCCAAAGTGGATTCTATCGATTTAAGACTATCTTCAGTAGAAGATAATCAACTAATGTTTGCTGCAGAACAGAGTGAGATTAGAAAAGAAGTAGGTTTTTATTATGGTAGTTTAATGAAGAAATTAGATGAAAATAAAACAGAGCTAAGTAGCGAAATAAAGCAAATATCAACGATACAAAAACAACACCAAAGTGTACTTGAGTATTTAAATGAAAAGCAATAAAGAAAATATTATGATCTAGAAATTCCCCCATTAATTGCCTCATCATTCTATAAAATAAACTTCATTATGCATTTCATATCTTAATTATTATAACAACCGAGTACCATAAATATAGAAGTAGATGAATGACGAAAGAGTACTCAGTAATAGGGAGTGACTTTCGTTTTTTTATCAGCAATCCCCTTGAAGATATGATAATTCTTCTTTCATTAATCTAAAAGTACTCAGTAGAACGGTTCCTGTGATTTCCTGAAAAAAGGGGAATCACAAGAACCGTCCTTATGATTCCACCTTATTTTACTTTGCGATGTTTTCTGGGTTCGCCACAACGATTTCGATGTTGTTTTCTTGGGCGAATTCTTTGTATTCGTTGTTTGGTGGTAGATCAGTTACGATATAATCTACCTCTTCTAATCGGCAATAGGTCATTAGGGCATATTTTTCGAATTTTTTATGATCGGTGAGTAAGAAAATTTGTGAACTTCTGTCTACTACATTTTTCTTAATTTCACTTTCCAGCGGAGAAGAGTTTGTGACTCCATTGGAAATAGATATGCCGGTAGATGCCATAAATGCTTTATTAATATTATATTCTTTAATAATATCTGTGCTTTTAACACTTGCAAACGATTTAGTATTTCGCTGTAAAAGTCCACCTAATGTAATGATATTCAAATTTTCATACGGTAAGGCACGAATAATAAAATCTAAATTATTGGTAATGATGGTTAACTGTTTATGTTTAACATATTCCATCATTTCCAGAGTTGTTGTACCACTATCGATAAAAATGATGTCTCCGTTATCTACAAAACTAGCAGCTGTTCTTCCGATTAATTCTTTTTCACTTTTATTTTGAACTTGTCTTTCGGTAAAAGATACTAATGTACTATTATTAACTGCGACTCCACCGTATACTTTTTTTAATTCGCCTCGATCCACTAATTCTTGTACATCTCTTCTAATCGTATTTTTGGATACTTTAAACACTGTGACTAACTCGTCTAAGGAAACGGTTTGATGTTCAAATACATAATCTTGTATTTGCTTAATTCTTTTTGTTTTTAACATATTATTCATCCTTTGTTTAGGTTAAATTTTGGTTAACGTAGATTCTATTTCTTATGTTATCTATTTTTGATAATCATAAACAATGGTCTTTTACAACTTCTAGAAAGATTACTGGATTTATATATTGATTATACCAAAAAATAATCAAAAGTTCATCAATAATTAAATTATATTGATTATTTTTTTGTTTATTAGTTAGTATCTTCCTCTATATATTGTTTAAGTTTTCCAAAAAAAATAAAAAATATCGGTTAAAATTATTGACTGAAAGCGTTGTACATATTATGATGTAATCATAAGTTATCAAAACTTAACCAAAAGATAATAACAAAATAGTTAAAAATACACTTGATCAATCAAATAAAGTAGCGG
>Ga0182739_1003823_pt1 | contig 12863 bp, 13 predicted proteins | sample eDN5th30CBELigBY_FD_128873 | JGI IMG/M metagenome (GOLD analysis project Ga0182739, IMG submission 128873) | Enriched backyard soil microbial communities from Emeryville, California, USA - eDNA 5th pass 30_C BE-Lig BY (version 2) (version 2) | ecosystem: Environmental > Terrestrial > Soil >... | reverse complement strand
GACCAGAGCAGCGGGAAGATGTTCATCAGGAACAGGACGATCAGCGCCGGCGCCACGAGCAGCGGCCCGCGTCGTTGCGGTGCCAGCAGCCAGGGGAGGAATCCGCCTTCGGACCTGATCTCATGCGCGACGACAGCGCTGCTCGCCATGATGTGCTTGTCCAATCACCTCGAGGCGGGGCGGACCCATGGCCCGCCCCCTGCGGCCGCCGCCCCGGACGGGCTGGCAGCCGCCATGCTATCATGAAGTCACCGGTCGCGGCTCACTCGATGCGGCCGGCATCCTCCAGGGTCTGCTGCTGGAACCGCGCCACCGAATCGAGCGCTTCCTGGGCGGTGATCTGGCCGGTGATCGCCTTGTCGAACTCTTCCTGCTGCTGGGTCAGCAGTTCGAAGAACTCCGGCACGTGCCAGACGTCGCGCTGCCAGTCGAGCATCTCCTTGTGCGCCCGATTCCAGGGCCGCAGGCTGTCATATTCGGGATCGGCCATCACCGACATCAGGCCCGACTGACCGCCATTGGCGGCGAACTTCTTCTGGGTTTCCGGCTTCAGCCACCACTTCACCACTTCCAGCGCCGCGGCATCGACCTCGGGGCTGTTCCAGGTGGTGAGGACGAAGGGCTGGCCGCCGATATTGCCGGTCCGGTCGATCTTGCCGTCCTCCTTGCGCACGCCGGGTGCGGGGCCGAAGGCCGACTTGTCGGACACGCGCGAGGTCTTGGGATCCAGCACCGGCTCGCCCAGCCCCACCCAGTCGATCGTCGTCGCGGTCTTGCCCTGCATGTACAGGTCCTGGATCACGAAGATGTCGGCCTGGCCGGTCTTGGCCACCGGCGGCATGTACTGGATGAAGTTCAGGTACTGCTCGAACGCCTTGACGTTGATGTCGCTGTTGACCACGCCCTCGGCCTGCGCTTCCGGCTGCCTGGTCTCGTCCCAGATCTCGCCGCCGTTCTGCCAGATGAAGGCGTTCACCTGCATCGAGGAGAAGTCGTAGCTCTTGCCGGCCTGGAAGGAGACGCCGAAGAAGTCGTCGTCGGCCACGCCGTCGCCCAGCGGGTCGCCCTTCTTGCGCATGAAGTGCTTGCCGATGTTCTCGTAGACCGTCCAGTCGACGTCCTGCCAGTCTTCATAGGTGCAGGGCAGCTTCTGGTTGAACGATTCCTGGAACTTCTTCGCTTCGGTCTCGTTGCAGAACAGATCCTTACGGTAGTAGGTGACGTAGGTGTCCGGGAACTGCGGGAAACCGTAGTAATGCGTATCCGGCGCCGGGAACGGGTTGTCCTTGACGAACTGCGGGGACTTGTTCGGATAGGTCGAGTAGGCCGAGATCAGTGCCGGATGGAGATCCTTCATGATCGCGGACAGTTCCGGATCGTTCTTGATCTCTTCCGTCAGGTCCTTGTAGTACCCGCCGTCCACGAACGAGCCCAGCCACTGGCTGTCCGTCACGATCATCTGGTATTTCTGCTCGCCCGAGGTCAGCGAGGCGGCGACGCGCTCGTAGAAGCTCGGCCAGGGGATGTAGTCCATCTCCAACTTGATGTTGTTGCCGGATTCGGACTTGAAGGAGCGATCGAACTCCTCCTTCATGAACCGGGTCGGCGGCCAGTCCGGCGCCGCCATGGTGATGGTGATGTCCGCGGCATTCGCCTGCCCCGGTGCCAGCACGAGCGATCCGGCCGCCATCGCGACCAGGGACACGCCATAGAGCCAGCCTTCCCAGCTTCTCTTCATGTCGGTTCGACCTCCCTCAATCGGTGCATTGTTCCGCACCTTTCTGCAAACAACCGGAAAGCCGCCAGTATCACGCGATGCGGACACCGGTCTCGGCATGGAAAAGATGCACGTCCGCAGCCGACAGGGTGACCTCGATCGGCGTGCCGGGCCCAATGCCCAGTGCCCGTTCCTCGGGCAGCGCCATCTTCATGGCAGCACCGTTGACGTCGAGATCGAGCAGCGTGACGTCGCCCAGCGGCTCGGTCAGATGCACGGTTGCGGTGAAGCCGGGGCCACGCGCCGGATGGTGCCCCAGCAGCACGTCGTGGGGCCGCACGCCGAAGAGCACCGGCTCACCGCCGCTCAGGTGGATCCGCCACGCATCCGCCGGCAGCGTCCCGAACGGCAGGTCCACGGCGAACCCGCCGTCCCGGCGCTGGATCCTGCCAGGCACCAGGTTGATGGCCGGCGAGCCGACCATTCCGGCCACATAGGTATCCTGGGGTGCCGCGTAGAGGTTGCGCGGCGTGTCGACCTGCACGACCCGCCCGGCCTGCATCACGCCCACCCGCTGCCCCATGGTCAGCGCCTCGAGCTGGTCGGGCGTGGCATAGAGCATGGTCATGCCGAGTTCGCGGTGCAGCCGCTTGAACTCGGCACGAGTGTCGTGGCGCAGCTTGGCGTCGAGATTGGTCAGCGGCTCGTCCAGCAGCAGGAGCTGCGGGCGGCGCACCAGGGCGCGGCCGATCGCGACCCGCTGCTGCTCGCCGCCGGACAGGGTCGAGGGCAGCCGGTCGAGCGTATGCCCGACCCGCAGGAGCTCGGCCACCTCGCCCACTCTGGTCCGGATCTCCTGGGTGGGCAGGCCGGCGCGCTCCAGCGGATAAGCGAAGTTCGCCCGCACGGTCAGATGCGGGTAGAGGGCGAAAGTCTGGAAGATCATGGCGATGCCGCGGCCCTGGATCGGCGCTGTCGCCATGTCGCGGCCACCGAACAGGATCCGCCCGCCGTCCAGCTGCTCCAGGCCGGAGATCGCCCGCAGCATCGTCGTCTTGCCGGCGGATGACGGCCCGAGCAGGCAGTAGAACTCGCCCTCGCGCACATCGAAGCTCATGCCGTCGAGGGCCGTGACCCGGCCGAACCGCTTGACGACGTCCTGCACGATCAGATCGGCCAAACCGTCCCCCCATGCGCCCGTTTGCCGGCGCTTTCAGCCTTCCCTGTGACCGAGCCCTCTCCCGGAGGATTCATCCCCCGGGTGGATACGCCGGTCTGGGCGAACTCTAGCGGCACTTCCCGGCAGGAAAAAGTCATATCTATTACTCTGTTCATAGCCGCATACATGCCGGTCACCCGGCGGAGAGCGGCAGGGGTGCTGCTGGTTGGTCGTCGTTCCAGGGGTTGGGGCCACGCTCCTCGAAATAGGCCAGCTCGTTGATCGCGTTCTCGATCACCAGCCGCATCGCCTGCTCGGCACCGGCCGGGTCCTGGCGCCGGATCGCTTCCAGGATCGCGCCGTGGATCGGGCAGATGCGCCAGCGCAGATGGGTCGGGTCCTCCCGGCGCAGCACGTGATGGCGGTGCAGGTCGAACGCGCGGTCCAGTGCCGGCATCAGCGCCCGGCCGAGCTGGGTGAGGAAGCGGTTGTGGGAGGCGTCGAAGATGCCGGCATGGAAGGCGAGGTCGGCGGCATAGAAGGCGGCGAGGTCGCCTTCCATTGCGGTCGCTTCCATGGTCGAGAACTGGGCCTGGATCGCCTCAAGGTCGACGGGAGTGGCACGCAGTGCTGCACCACGCGCCGCCTGCGGCTCGATCGCGAGGCGCACCTCGGCCAGCTCGGCCATCAGGCCCGGCTCCAGCCGGAACGGGTCGATCCAGGCCAGCACGTCCGGATCGAGCAGGTTCCAGTCGGCCATCGGCCGGATCCTTCCGCCGGTGCGCTGGCGCAGCTCGATCAGGCCCTTGGCGGCCAGCACCCGCATCGCCTCGCGGATCGAGGTCCGGCTGACCCCGAACACCGCCAGCAGCTCGTCGATCGGCGGCAGCGCCTCGCCCGGGGCCAGCTCGCCCCGGCCGATCCGCCCGCCCAGCTGGTGGACGAGCCGGCCATGCAGGCCGATGCGCGGATAGAGCCGAAGCCAGGTCGTGCCCGCCGGCCTCGGCTGCTCGTCGGGCAGATCCATGGTCTTCGTCCTGTCCGTCAGCCGTGGTCGATCTTGGTGCCCAGCACGACCAGGCACTCGCGCATGAAGGCGGCCAGACCCGGCCAGCCCTTGCCCGAGACCAGCTTGCCATGGCGATGGGCACCATCCGGCGGCACGTCGATATAGGTCCCGCCGGCCAGGCGCACCTCGGGTTCACAGTACTGGAGCGCGGCCACCTCACGCCCCTTCAGCACCCCGTCCACCGCCATCAGGATCTGCACGCCATGGCAGATCGTGAAGATCGGCTTGTCGGCCTCGTGGAAGTGCCGGACGATCCGCTGCACGCGCGGGTCGATGCGGATATATTCCGGCCCCCGGCCGCCCGCGCAGTAGACGGCGTCGTAGGCCGCCGGATCGACGTCGGCGAAGGTCTGGTTGATCAGGTGGTTGTGGCCGGGCTTCTCCGTGTAGGTCTGGTCGTTCTCGAAGTCGTGGAGCGAGGTCTTGATGAACTCGCCCTTCTTCTTGTCCGGGCAGACCACGTGGACGGTGTGCCCGATCGCCTCCATGGCGTGCTGGAAGACGAAGATCTCGTATTCCTCGCTGAACTCACCGGTCAGCATGAGGATCTTCTTGCCTGTCATGTCGTCTAGCTCCCCTTTGATGCGTTATTGCAAAGGAACGTGAACTCCTTGCGCATCGGCCGCCCTGGCCAGCGCCCGGTCGAAAGTCAGGAGTGGCAAGCCCAGGCGCATTGCTAGGTCCAGATAGCCCGCATCGTAGACCGAAAGACGTTGGTCACGGGCCAGCGGCAACAGCCTGACGAAAGCATCGTCCCAGGCCGCCTCGTCCGGCTCGATGTCCAGCATGTCGAGCACGGCCACGGTGGCCTCCAATCGATCCGCCGCCAGTCGCTTGCGCCGCTCCGCGCTCAGGAGGGCGCTCGCCACCTCGATGCGCCAATAGGAAGGCACCACGAACCGGTGCACGGCGGCATACTCCAGCAGGATCGGCCGCGCCGCTTCCGCTTCGTCCGGCAGGGAGGCTGCCACGGCCACGGAAGCGTCCAGCACAATCAATCCTGGTACCTCCGGCCGGCATGGACGAGTTCGACCGCGCTGACGCCGCGCAGTTCCTCCACATCCCCCAGCGCATCCACCTTTGCGAACGCCTGGCGCAGGCGCTCGATGTCTGTGCCTTCCTTGCGCGGAAGCGGCCGGACCAGCCGCGCCACCGGCTTGCCATGCCGGGTGATCACGACCTCCTCGCCCTTCTCCACCTGCTCGATCAGCCGGGAGAGATGGGTCTTCGCTTCGAGGATACCGACTTCGGTCATGCCGACGCTCCTGAGAATCTGACCATAAAATCTAGTCAGACTCGGCTACTTGGTCAAAGCTCCGCCCCGGTCTCCTCCCATTGCCCACTCTTTGCCGAACGCAGCACCGCCTCGCACACCTTCTGGGTCTGCAGCGCGTTGCGGAAGTCGGGTTGCACGGTGCCGCCCTGGTCCACCGCGCGGACGAAGTCGGCGCAGGCATGCACGAAGCTGTGCTCGTAGCCGATGATCAGCCCCGGCACCCACCAATGGTCCATGTAGGGATGCTCGCCATTGGTGACGTGGATCTTGCGCCAGCCGGTCAGGTGGCCCTCGTTCTTCTGGCCGGTCCCGTGATTCTTGTACTCGAAATAGTTCAGGTACTGCAGGTCGTGCAGGTCGAACGACAGGGATGCGTCCTCGCCGTTCAGCTCGAAGGTCTTCAGCGCCTTGTGGCCGCGGGCATAGCGGGTGCTCTCGAACAGGCCCATCGAGCCATTGGCGAACCGTGCCAGGAAGGCGCAGGCATCGTCGATCCCCACCGGCTTCCTGTCGCCGGTCGCGACATGGACGCGCTCCTTCACGAAGGTCTCGGTGTCGGCCACCACCTTGGTGATCGGCCCGTTCAGCCACATCGCCGTGTCGATGTTGTGCGCCAGCAGATCGCCGGTGACGCCGCTGCCGGCTGCCTCCACGTCCAGGCGCCACACCCCCGCCCCGCCCTGCGGCACGTCCGGCGAGATCGTCCAGTCCTGCAGGAAGTTGGCGCGGTAGTGGAACACCCGGCCCATCCGGCCCTCGTCCACCAGCTGCTTGGCGAGCGTCACCGCCGGCACGCGCCGGTAGTTGTACCAGACCATCGCCGGCACGCCCGCGGCCTCGACCGCTTCCACCATCCGCTCTCCTTCCGCCACGGACATGGCGAGCGGCTTCTCGCAGGTGATCATCTTGCCGGCCTTGGCGGCGGCAATCGCGATCTCGGCATGGAGGTTGTTCGGCACGCAGATGTCGACCACGTCGACGTCCGGCGATTCCACCACCTTGCGCCAGTTGGTCGTGGTCTGCGCGTATCCCCAGGCATCGGCGAAGCTCTGCAGCTTCGCCTGATCCCGCGCGCAGGCCATCTGCAGGACCGGCACGTGGCCCAGCTCGGGAAAGAACCGTTCGACCTGCCGCCAGCCGTTGGAATGCGCCCGGCCCATGAAGCCGTAGCCGACCATGCCGATGCGTAGGGGCTTCTTCGCCATTCTTGTTCGCCTCCCTGCAAGCAGGCTGGGGCCTGCCCGCTCGCTATGTCATCGTGTCGTTTCCTGCAGCACCCAGGCGGGTCGGGTACCAGCCGCGCCGCAGGATCTCGTCCAGCGTGAATGGCCGCCCGTCAGGAATCGATCCGGCAGCCTCGGTCTCGCCATGCGCTTCCAGGGCCTTGCGCGCCATCTCCGTGCCGTCGGCGTAGAGCTCGCCCAGATGCTCCTCCAGGTCCCGCCGCAACGTCGCCGTCAGGCGGTCGGCCAGCTCGGCGCGTGCCGAGACAATCGTGCGCTGCCAGCCGGCACGTGGCGCTTGCGCCGGTGAATGGCGCAGCTTCAGGAGATGTTCGATGATCCTGCGGAGCTGACTGCGCACGCCGGCACGCTGTTCGCTGCCCAAGGCCTCCAGCTCCTCCGCGAGATGGACGGCATCGATCGGCAGGTTGGAACGCGTGGTCGCGAGGGCGCGCAGCCGTCCCGCCTGATCGACTGTCCAGGCATGGAAATCCACGGCGTGGAGATCCTCGTCGAGGAACATGGCCAGCTCCATCGGACGGCTGCTGCTCGTCGCCAAGATAGCAGCCGCCGCACCCATCTCACACGCTCGCCTTGATCCAGGCGCCGTTCTTCTTGCTGCTCTCTACTACCGCCTCGCAGAACTTCACGCCTTCCAGCCCCTGCTGGATCCCCGGCACCAGGGCCGCCCCCGCGTCGGGCTCGCGGCCTTCGATCCTGGCCAGGATCAGCTCGGCGGCGTCGGTGTAGAGGTTGGCGAAGCCTTCCAGATAGCCTTCCGGATGCCCGGACGGCACCCGCGTCACCCGCGCCGCTGCCGGGCCTGCGCCGGCGCCGCCGCGCGTGATCAGGCGGGGCGGCTCGCCATAGGGCGTGAAGGTCAGGTAGTTCGGGTTCTCCTGCTCCCAGGACAGGCCGCCCTTGTCGCCATAGATCCGCACCTTCAGCGCGTTCTCGTTGCCGGGTGCCACCTGCGAGGCCCAGAGCATGCCCTTCGCCCCGCCCTCATAGCGCAGCATGATATGCGCGTTGTCGTCGAGCGGGCGGCCATCCACGAAGCTGGTGAGGTCGGCGGCGACCTCCTTCAGGCCGAGCCCGCTGATGAAGCCGGCGAGGTTCATGGCATGGGTGCCGATGTCGCCGACCGCCCCCACCGGGCCGGACTGCGCGGGATCGTTGCGCCAGGCCGCCTGCTTCTGGCCGGTATCCTCCAGCTTGGTGGTCAGCCAGTCCTGGGCGTATTCCGCCTGTATGATCCGGAGATTGCCCAGCAGCCCGTCCGCCACCATCTGGCGCGCCTGCCGGACCATCGGGTAGGCGGTGTAGTTGTGGGTCAGCACGAACACGACGTCCGGTTGCTTCGCCAGCGCATCGGCGAGCTTCTTGCCTTCCCTCATCCCGACCGTAAGCGGCTTGTCGCAGATCACGTGGATGCCGCGCCGGACGAACTCGAGTGCCGCCGGGACGTGGACATGGTTCGGCGTCACGATCGCGACGACGTCGATGCCTTCCTTCAGCCGGGCCTCGCGCTGCGCCATCTCGGCATAGCTGCCGTAGCAGCGCGCCTCTGGCAGCCCCAGCTCGGCGCCCGACGCCTTCGACTTTTCGGGCGTGGAGGAAAAGGCGCCCGCTACCAGCTCGTAGCGGTCGTCCATCCGCGCCGCCAGGCGGTGCACCGCACCAATAAAGGCGCCCTGCCCCCCGCCGACCATGCCGAGCCTGAGCCTGCGCCGCCCGGCCTTGGCCTGGCTGCTCTCACCGACCATCCATCGACTCCCTAGCGGTCCAGGCCCAGCGAGCGGCGCGCCACCGAGGTGTCGGCCCCTTGGCCGATGAAGTCCTCGAAGCTGCTCTCGCTCACCTTGATGATGTGCTGGGCGATGAACTCCGCCCCCTCGCGCGCACCATCCATGCTGTTCTTGATGGCGCATTCCCATTCCAGCACGGCCCAGCTGTCATAGTCGTGCACCGCCAGCTGGCTGAAGATAGCGCCGAAATCGACCTGGCCGTCGCCCAGGGAGCGGAACCGTCCGGCCCGGTGCGGCCAGTCCTGGAAGCCGGAATAGACGCCCTGCTTGCCGGACGTGTTGAGCTCGGCGTCCTTCACGTGGAACGCCTTGATGCGCTCGTGGTAGTGCTCGATGAAGGCCAGATAATCGAGCCCCTGCAGGCAGAAATGCGAGGGATCGTAGTTGATGTTGCAGCGCTGGTGGTTGCCCACGCGCCCGAGGAACATCTCGAAGGTCGCCCCGTCGAACAGGTCCTCGCCCGGGTGGATCTCGTAGGCGACGTCCACGCCCACTTCCTCGTGCGCGTCCAGGATCGGCTTCCAGCGCTTCGCCAGCTCGTCGAACGCCGTGTCGATCAGCCCGGCCGGCCGCGGCGGCCAGGGGTAGATGTAGGGCCAAGCGAGCGCACCGCTGAAGGTGACGTGAACGTCCAAGCCGAGGTTGCGGCTGGCCTTGGCAGCGGCCAGGACCTGCTGCACCGCCCATTCCTGGCGCGCCTTCGGGTTGCCGCGCACATGCGGCGCGGCAAACGCGTCGAAGCCCTCGTCATAGGCCGGATGCACCGCGACGAGCTGGCCCTGCAGGTGGGTCGACAGCTCGGTGATCTCCACGCCCGCCTCGTTGGCGATGCCCTTGATCTCGTCGCAATAGTCCTTGGACTGCGCGGCCTTCTCCAGGTCGATCATCCGCGCGTCCCAGGTCGGGATCTGCACGCCCTTGTAGCCTAAGCCCGCCGCCCAGCCACAGATCGACTTCAGGCTGTTGAACGGCGCCTGGTCGCCCACGAACTGGGCGAGGAACAGGCCGGGACCCTTCATCGTCTTCATCTGCATTTCCTCGAAAATGGGGCTCAGGCCCTGGCGTAGGCCTCGCGCAGGAAATCGTGGCCGAACCGGTAGACCTCCTCGCGCGCCGGGAAGAAGTCGCGCCAGACCCGGGTGGCCGCGGCCAGCGCCGGCAGGGACCGGCCGAACGCCTCGATCACGTAGAAGCCCTGGTAGCCCCCCTGCTTGAACGCGCGGAAGGTCGCTTCCCAGGGAACGTGGCCCTTGCCGGGCGTGCCGCGATCGTTCTCCGAGACGTGGACATGGTTGATCTCCGCCAGATGCGGCTGGATCACGCCGACCGGGTCCTTCTCCTCGATGTTCTGGTGGAAGGTGTCGTAGAGCAGGCCGTAGTTCGGCCGGTCCACCCGCTTCACCACCTGGGCCGCGTCCGCCACCAAGTTCAGCGCATGGCACTCGAACCGGTTGAGCGGCTCGACCGACAGCTTGAGCCCGAGTGTCGCGGCATAGTCCGCGGCCTTGCCATGCACCTCGACGATCCCGCACCGCTCCTCGACCGTGGCGGGCTCGCCGGTGAACTGGCCGAGGGGCTGGTAGAACGGCCCGCACAGCAGTTCGCCGCCGGCCGCGTGCAGGCAGTCCAGCGCCCAGACCAGCCGCTTGGTCGCGTTCAGCCTGGCACACGGGTCGGCGCTGATCGCCGAGCAGTTCTCGTCGGGCAGCACGGTGACGCCGGTGACGCGTAGCCCCTGGTCCTTCGCGACCTGGCCGATCCTGCGGTAATGCTCCGGCTCGCCCTCGAAGATCGGGATCTCCACCCCGTCATAGCCGGTCTTCCTGATCTCGGCGAACAGCGGGAAGTGCTCCTCGGTGACGTGCGTCGTCCAGAGCAGGAGGTTGAAGCCCAAGAGCATGGCGACCTCACCCGTACTTCTTGTTCAGCTCGTCCAGGGCGGCCTTGCACTTCTCGGTAGCGGCCCAGGCTTCCGGCCAGAAGCACAGGTCGACGGTCCACCAGTCGTGCCCGACATTCTCCTTGGCCAGGGCCGGCACCAGCTCGTCGAAGTTCAGCACGCCCTCGCCGAACGGCGGATGCGCGCTGGTCTCGTCATTGCCCTCGGCGTCCTTGTGGCAGGTATTATCGCTGTCGATCAGGTGGATGTGGTTGATCCGCCCGGACAGGCGCGAGATGAACTCGAGCTGCCCGCCCTTCAGCGTCTCCTTCTTCCCCTCCTGCCGTACCCCGTTCACCGCCACCATCTGGCCATGGCAGGTGTCGTACATGATGCCGAAATTCTCGTGCGGCAGCCGGTCCAGCACGCGCTGGATGTCGGACGGCTTGTTGAAGGCGAAGCCCGGCTCGAACTCCCAGGTCACGTAAAGCCCGTGGTCGGCGGCGGTCTTGATGCACCAGTCCCAGGTCTCGACCAGGCGCTTCAGCAGGTCGTCATAGTCCGCCTCGCGATGGATGGTCGGCGGTTGCACCGTGTCGACCCGGACCCCCTTGATGCCGAGATCTTCAGCGAACTGGGCGTTCTCCTTGAACGCCGCCTTGTAGTCGGTCGTGTCGCGCGTGTTCAGGAGCTTCTGCGACCAGAGGTCCTGCGCGAAGCCCGAGAACGCCAAGCCGTGCCGCTGCACCTTCTCGACCAGGGCAGCCCGGTCGTCCTTGGTGGGGTGGTTCTGCGGGTTCGGGTAGCCGTTGAACCCGCCCAGCTCCAGCCCGTCGAACTTCAATTCGGCGAGCTTCGCCAGCACCTCGTCGAAGGGGATCGGCTGGGCCCCGTAGGGTCCGACATTGTAGGCCCAGGTGCCGATCGACGTGCGATGCATACTCGAAGCCTCCACTGTTTTCTGGGTGCCGCGGCCCTAGTCGAGCCCCAGCGAGCGTCGTTCGGCCGGGCCGGGCACGGCCACTGATCCGTTCGCCGCGATCACGCCCTTGGTCAGGATGAAGTTGGCATAAGCCCGGTCGTCGAGCGTCCAGACGATCGCCCGGCACTTCGTCGATTCCGGGTAGAAGGCGAAGCGCTCGATCGAGCCCATCGTCCAGTGCCGGCCGGCCACCTCGTGCATCATGGCGAGGAAGCCCTGGTGCCCGGCATTCATTTCCTCGGGCGCCCCGGAGATCTCCATGCGCATCACCGGGTGGCGCACGAATCCGTCCAGCGGCAGCACCGACAGGATCGCCCGGCCGATCGCCACCGTGTCCAGGTCAGTGCGCAGGAGCGGTATCTTGCCGGCATCGGCCATGGCGGGCCCGGGAAAGTTCCGGTCCGCCAGGCAGATCCGGTCGCCATGGCCCATGTCGCGCAGAATCGCCAGGAGATCCCCGCTCAGATGCGGGTCGATCCCGATCAGCATGCCAGCCTCCCTGGGCAGCGTCTTCGCGCCACACCCGCAGTCAAAAAATCCGATCTTTGTGACGGAATCAACAAGTCCTTCCCTCCGTCTGCCAGATTCCATGTCGCAGGGCACCCGGTGAGGCGCCGGCCGCCTTCCCTGCCGGGCGGGCATCGCTAGTGTCGCCTCCGCGGGGGCTCGGCATGGAGGGGCGGATGAAGGACGGGGCGATCGAGGCGCGCGGCCTGACCAAGCGGTTCGGGACGGGCACCCATACCGTCACCGCGCTGGACCGGGTCTCGGTCACCATCCGGGAGAACGAGTTCTTCACCCTGCTGGGCCCGTCGGGCTGCGGCAAAACCACCCTGCTCCGCCTGATCGCCGGCTTCGAACTGCCCAGCGAGGGCGAACTGCTCCTGCACGGCCAGCGCATCGAGAGCCTGCCGCCGTTCCGCCGCCCGGTGAACACCGTGTTCCAGTCCTACGCCCTGTTCCCGCATCTTTCCGTGCTGCGCAACGTGGCCTTCGCCCCGGAGATGCAGCGCCGGCCGAAGGCGGAGATCGAGGCCGAGGCCAGGCGGATGCTGGAGCTGGTCCGCCTGGAAGGCTTCGAGCGGCGCCTGCCCCGCGAGCTGTCCGGTGGGCAGCAGCAGCGCGTGGCGCTGGCCAGGGCGCTGGCGGGGCGGCCCAGGGTCCTGCTGCTGGACGAGCCGCTCTCGGCCCTCGACCTGAAGCTGCGCCGCGAGATGCAGATCGAACTCAAGCGCCTCCAGCACGAGACCGGCATCACCTTCGTGTTCGTCACCCACGACCAGGAGGAGGCGCTGACCATGTCGGACCGGATCGCGGTGATGAGCAGCGGCCGGATCCTGCAGATCGGCTCGCCCACGGAGATCTACGAGCAGCCGACCTCGCGCTTCGTCGCCGACTTCATCGGCGAAACCAACTTCCTGGACGCCCATTGCGAGCAGGCGGCCGATGGCCGGGCCCGGTTCCGGCTGAGCTCGGGCGACCTGGTGCAGGGTCTGGCCATTCCCGGCCTCATGAGCGGCTCCGAGGTGACCCTGGCCATCCGGCCGGAACGGCTGGACCTGCTGGCGGACGGGCAGCCGGGCATTCCGGCGACCATGCAGGACCTGCTCTATATCGGCAATGACACGGTCTGCACCGTGGCGCTGGCCGATGGCACCGCGCTGCGCGCCCGGGTGCAGAACCACCGGGGTGCCGTCCATGCCGTGGCACCGGGCACGCCCGTGCGGGTGGGCGTGGCGCCGGAAGCGGT
>Ga0182739_1003821_pt1 | contig 12864 bp, 16 predicted proteins | sample eDN5th30CBELigBY_FD_128873 | JGI IMG/M metagenome (GOLD analysis project Ga0182739, IMG submission 128873) | Enriched backyard soil microbial communities from Emeryville, California, USA - eDNA 5th pass 30_C BE-Lig BY (version 2) (version 2) | ecosystem: Environmental > Terrestrial > Soil >... | reverse complement strand
ATTCAAACTCTAAAGCTTCGAGTGTAGCTTATGAACAATATCGATATATTATAGGTAACCGTTCAACGCCACCAAAAAGTAGTGAATTTTAAATTAACTAATAACATTAATTCAAAAATATAAACAGGAAAAAGCGTTCGACCTATAAAGTGTCGAACGCTTTTTTCTAACGATTTTTCTTATTCATAGTCCCAAAGATTTGATTCTAACCCTTTATAATCAATTTCCTTTGTATAAGGATTTACAAAATATGCATACCAATTACCTTCTAAACCTACTGTCACAAGATATGAATCTTTAGCACCTTCAATACCATGAACAACCTTTACATTTTCATTTACTATTTCATAATTTGAGTTTATTTCTAAAACCATTTGTTGCGCCTCAGTATAAGTAATTGTTGGTAGGTTACTTAAAAAGAAATAAATAGTAGCTATAAGAGCAAGAAATGGTGCATAAGCGGAAATATTCTTTTTTCTAGCAATTATATATTTATAAAATACTCGCAAACCAATAATAGGAATAATAGAGTATATAAGGAAATAATTTATTAATAAATATTGCTTAGCTGTTAAGTAGAACCATATGTACATTAATACAGTGCAAGTTATATAAAAAATAAGAAGTTGATATTTTTTGTTCCAAAAGTAATCTTTCATAAAAGACTCATTTCGATTTAAAAAAAAGATACCAATTAGGCACAAACAACTGACAACAAATACAATAACAAAGAAAATTTCTGTAATGTTTTCAGAAAATACGTATACCCAATATAGAATAGCAGCAATCACTAATATTAAACATATAAAAGTATTTAAAATACCCATAGAGAAATTTTTCATTAATACCCCTCAACTGTTTATTTGCACAAAATTATTTTACATTATCTTACACTTAAACGTCTACTCTTCTATATACTGCATTGTCTGAGTAAATAGGGGTCCAGTCCCGAAAATGCGGATTTACAACGTTACGGAATTCTAAAAGGAAAAAATGATTAAATTAACAACGATAAGAGTTTTGAGACAAGTCATATGGGACATTAATAATCCTTATTTCACGGATTATTAGCTCCATCTCAATAGATTAGACCCTATTGAGACAAGTCTTATAACCCTTGATATAACTAAGTTTTTATTCTTACCGTTGTAAATTCCGCAAAATCCTGACGCTACCCCTATAAGAAAAGGGACTATGCCCACAGCACAGCCCCATATTAGGTACTATTTGATTTAGGTTAATACCCTTTGAATTGTTCTAACTCATATGCAATCATACTTAATTCTTTCGCTATTCGTCCATTTAATTCTACTGGTATGTAAAGCATACTTTCTTCACCAATGGTAAGAGTTACTGGATCACTGCCCTTAATCCATCGCCCTAAAGACCTCAGTCCCTCAGCGTCATAAACACCCTCTATAACGTTTCCACCTAAGCCATCCATAATAAACCTATCTCCAACCATAACGCCGTTTACAACCTTTAAACCGTCTATTTTAGCCATTATTTAACCGCCTTTCTTTTAGCACGGATTAAAGTGCTTTTTGATATTCCCGTTACCTCTTCTACTTGTTTATACGAATGGGTTTCTAATAATGACAAAGCATGGTCTATTTGTTTCTTAGTGTATTTATTAGGACGCCCCTCTTTAAAGTCAGGATTTTGTTTAGCTATCGCTTTGCCCTCTTGTGTACGTTCTACAATTAGATTTCTTTCCATTTCTGCAACGGCTAATAAAGTTGTTAGGAAGAAACGTCCCATTGTTGTATTTTCTAATAGCCCCACATTTAAAACGTGCACCCTCACACCTTTAGCAAACAATCCCTTCACTATCTCAATGCCTTCTACAGTGTTTCTTGCTAATCTATCTAGTTTAGTTACAACTAACGTGTCTCCTTCTTTTAACTGATCCAGCACCTTTTTTAATTGTGGTCTGTCTGCTTTAGTGCCAGTAAACTTTTCAGAATAGATTTTGTCGCAATCTTCCTTTTTTAATTGTTGTAGCTGCACTTCTAAATCTTGCCCAGTGGTTGATACCCTTGCATATCCGTATCTCATGTTGTAACCCTCTTTTCTATGTATTTTTCAGGCTCCACTTACGACACTAAGTAATGACACATTTCGATACCTTGATAATACAGCAACGCGAAGTCGGTTTCAATACTTATAAGTTATGACGCTAATTAGGTATAAAAAAGAGTCGAATTAAATTCGACTTCTACTCAATTAATGCGCCCTTAATGGAATAACTATAAAAAGTTCTTAACACTGATTCATTTAATCCTTCTTTCAACTAAGCACCTATTACTTCACTCTGATATTATCATTATGCGAAAATATTATACAATAAATTACAAAATTCCATTTTTTAGGTAAAATATGTTAATATATAGATACCTCGAGGTACTATTCAATATCGCAGAAAAAATTAATCTAGATTGGAGTCGTAGAATTGAATAAACTAGTATTTAAACTAATGTCGATTTTGACAGCTTGTATTCTTCTATTATCAACCTTTGGAGGCTCTGCTGCTTTTGCGGCTGAAAATTCAGCGGATGTTATAAATGAAAGTACAGAGATAACACAAGATACAATTTTAAATTATGAAACTGATGATTTGACTCTTGATGACGCTATACCTTTAGAAAATATAAATGGTCCTACAATTAATAATCCTGAAATAGAAGTACAGCCACTAGTTGCACCACTTATTCCACTATTAGCGACTGTTACTATTAGGGCTGGAGTTTCACTTCTTGCAAGGACTTCTACAGGACATGTAGTTAGAATATCAAAACATGCTGCTGATCAAGCCGTAGATCGCAAGATTTCTGGTGCAATGATGGATAAAGCTTTAAGCAAAGGTACAAAGTATAAAGATATACTTAGTGGGGAACGTGTTTCTTGGAATCAAAACGGTGATGGCGTTGCTGTTTTACTTAATAAAAAGACAGATGAAATTGATACTGTTTACTTTGAAGACCATCAGAAATTAAAGTGGGTTAAAAATACTTGGCAATACTTGGGGGATTTGGATTAACCAAATTAGTATCTCGAAGAAATTCTAAAAATGGAAATTCGAATACAACTTAATATGACAACAATCCATGGTATGGTAACTATGGGTTGTTGTTAATTATCTAGTTATCCCATGAAATAAGATAGTAAAAAGGAGTATTTAATTTATGGCCATATTAAGAGATTGCACTAGTATTCCTAGTTGTGAAGTTGAATTAAATATACATAGAGTTACTGATGAAAGTCTTAAGTTTGATATTCATTTAAGATCTGGCCATAATTTTCCAGAGATTCATTCAAAAATAGCTTGTCTAAAGCGAGATTTTTTAAGAATGTTAGAAGACTTAAAGCAAATAGATAATAAAAATTTAAGTATACTCGATTTCCATGATCCGGGTTTATGTATTTATCACATTCCTGAAGATGGAAGGTATGAAAATGAGGTCCGTTATAAACTAATTTTTGTAATAGATGCAGGTGAGAAAAATCACTTCCGCTCAACAGAATGTGGTCCTGCAATATGTTTAATAGTAAATATGGGACAAATCAATGAATTTGTAAATAGTCTAAAGTCGGAGTTGATTAGTTTTTAGATTAATGAAGAAAATCATTTAAGCGAACATTTTTCAAACATGAGATACACTTTATTTGTTCAATATTATTGAACCAAATTAAGAGAGGGTTCCAAATTTTGGCGGTAAATTAGTTGTATCAAGAAAAATGAAAAACGGTAGCATGAAAAGTCAATGCTACCGTTTAAAATATTTATAGAAAATGTTCCATCCTTATTAAATATTCAAGATAAATTAGACGATTTAAGAGTTAGAATACAAATATTAAAACAGTACATCTCTAGATTAATTAAGCCAACTTTTAGTTGGCTTTTATTTTGAATTTATTAGTGTATTCCCACAGAATTTCATTTATTAAACTACTCGAATACGTGAAAGTATTCCTCAACAACCTCTGTCCTATTCATATAAAGAAGCGCATATCCATACTATAGTGATAGGTAAGCCTTTAATGTTATCTCCGGCTTTTCCCCCACCTCACACCGTACGTGCGATTTTCACCGCATACGGCGTTCCAACTAATCCCATTCCATTTAATCATTAACTGGCCCGTTTGCGGAATAAAAAAAGTATCATAGCTCCTAATTTGTGGCACCCCTATACAAATAAAAAAGCCCCCTTCTCGAAGGAAGAGGACTTACCGGTCATAAAAGTTATTAGCAGGGCGGCAATCCTGATCTCTGGTAACTACCTTGTGGTAGCGCGTGGGGAACCTTTCCCACCTCAAATAACCTTTATATAATTAATATATTCAATAAATCTTTTTATTAACCCATTTAAGTTTTGACTACTTTTTTTGTAATTAATTAATCTTTTTTCACTATTATGTTATAACGTTTTCGCCTTTTTGTAAAGAATCAAGGTTAATTGATAATTTACTAAAAAAATGAAAATGGATGAATACGCCCTGAACGTAAACGCTTTATAATTTTAGCTGCTCCATTATCCAGAATGTAAAAAGAACTTAAAAACAACCCACTATCTGCATTTAGCTTAATGGGTAATAGAACATGATCGTTAACTATTTTATATATTTCAACAGTGCCGGGTTCTTTAGGGTTTTGCCCAGCGTAATCAGGATTTGCAATCATATTGGGTATATCCTGATGGTAAGTAACAAAGTCGTTCCAATGCCCTTTTTTCTTTAAATGCTTCAAAACACCAGGAGGCATATAGACTTCATAAGAATTACACTGTAATGAATAATGTTTAATAATACAATCAGGTATAATTCCTACCAGTTGTGTATCTGTGGAATTAGGATCTATGTTTATCGTCATTTATTTTACGTCCCTTAGATATTCTAAATTTCAGTATATCAAAAGAAAGTTAGATTGCTATTTCCTTTTGCCAATTGTCGCAAATCGTTTTTTAATGAATAGCAAGAAAAGAAGAAACTCCCCCCGAAATAGGGTGGTTTTTTTTCGTCGCCATATCTATTTTCCCAACCTATTTGCCTAGTTCACTTAAAATATCTATAATTCACATTAAATTACATAGTGAGGTAGTATGATGTTTGATTTATATTATTTTATTGGCCCATTTATATTGCTATTAATTATCCCATTTCTATGTACAGGCCTCTATGCAGCGATTTTCAGTAACATTTTACCAAATAGTATCTACAAATTTTTATTAGGACCTGTAGCATTATTGGGTTTCTACATTTGGGCTGTTCCAATGAAAATGGGATTTTATGAATTTTTTAGAGCTACTTTTTAGAGCTCAACAGCCCACTCCATGAATGCTACATGCGTCCTTTACAGCGAGCCTTTCGGGGCATGTTTCTTTCGTGCCAGGTGCCACGGCTAAAAAAAGAATCGTGGCACGAACCAAGACAGATTAACATGCCCCTGCTCACTGTAAAGGATAAACTCGCAAGCGAGCGCATTCCACATTCATTCTTCGCAAAATCCTTTTTTGAAAAAGGGAAAACACCTTACTCACCTAAATATCGCATCGCTAGTTCCCATCGATTTTTGCCATGACCTAGTTCGCTATGTATTAAATCCATCTTTTCTTTTGTCACTTCCCAAAGAGCTTTATCTTTGTCTGATAGGATTCCATAGTCAGCTTTCCGACCAACCTTGCAATTTTCAAGTATCCTCTGCATCATAGCTTGTTGATCTTGATTCATGACCTGTTGCATCCTTTCACGTGCATACGTATGTCGGAATCCATGGCAACCACGCCCATCTTGATGAATACTCGCCTTCTTACATGCCACATTCACAGCATCTCGTATTGTTGTAGTAGACACATTCACCAGACGCTCATGTGATTGCTTATTCGCCATTATTTCGCGTAATCGAGGTTCGAAATGCTTTGGCACAGATATTTCACGAGGACGTCCACCTTTTGTGATACCGCCCCCTTCTTTGATATCTACCAGCAACCCCCTACCATCTTCGGTGGGAACAATATGCTCTCTTCGCACATTGACTGCTTCTTTGACACGCAAACCTAACTCTCGCATTAAATCGACCCCTTTTCGGGCTTCTAAAGACACATTTTCGCGTATCAATTTCACTTCTCGCTCCGAATAAGAACGATTTCGCACGTTTAACCCCCTTGTACGCGTTTCTAGGCGCTTTTCTGGACAAAACCCTATGAATCTATCAGGACTACCCTCAAAACGCTCAGAACGGACCCTAAAGCCTTTTTCAAGTAATCCCAAGGACGTTTCAACATTTATTCGATGACCTTCTGATATCCCTTTCTGCTCCAAATAACCGATATAAGCCCTGTAATGCGTCTCCATTAAATCGGCAATTGATTTGACATTATGCTCCGATCTACACCACTTAACAAAATTTTGGCAGTCGCTCATAGTATTCTCTTTTTGCTTTTTCGAGTGAATTCCACTGTTCTTATTCTCTCTAGCAGTTCGTTTAGACTGACCGATCTTATCTATTGCATCAATACTTTCTTTAACCTCACGTACAATGGAGGTGCGTCCTCGTCTAGCCATGTTCCTTCTCACTTCCCAACATTTCATTTCGTCTGACATAACACCTACAACATCTATAACACCCATAACACTCTCTTTTCCTACGTCCGACAAGCTGTTGGACACATATCAGCTCTCTACCCAATTTACTGATCGTCCCAAATTTTTCGGCTCCGCTTCGCTCCGCCCACCTTATTGCAACGGGGCGCAAGCCCCCCATTGCAATAAGGTGTCGGATTGGTCTCTACGATTTTTGTTTATTAAATTATCAAAGTACATAGGATTTAACTCTCCGCACTTTTTTATAGAGGTGTGCCATATTAATCCTCTCCCACACAAAACCTTTGCACTTTCGTGCAATCAATTTGCGTAGCAAATTGATCTTTGCAGCTGAAAGCTGCAACCGTCTTGCGACGGTTCGGTACCACAGGTCATCTTTCTGACCATTTTTTACCATTACAACCACAACCCTTGTTACAGCTGTGTTTCCGCCTTATCGACAGTCCTTTCATTCTGGTAATTTCGTTGACCATTTTTTACCTTTCTCATGTTCCTCTTTCCCTCACATCATTCATCGCATATTTCCTCTCCTTTTGATTTTTTGGACGCAAAAAAAGCACGCCCGCTTAACCTTCCTTTTGGTTAATTGACCTACTTTGTTGGTTCCTCTTATTTAGTTTGTTTTTATTGGTAAACGAGTGTCACAAAGACCTACTCATCAAACACAATTACCATTCACAAATTTATTTAAAATGCCATTCATGGGTATTTTGGGCACACTTCACCCTACCCATATGTTCTACAGCTTAATGCTGTTCTCAGGAACATCTGCCCAAAGGCTTCACTTGTTCATCACCGGTCGCTTCCGCCGTGTGGCCAGGACCCCAAAATAAAATAAAATAATATGTAATTATTATAACATGCCCCCGCTGGTTAAATGCAACTCATTTTTAGCACCCATAAAACACCAAGGTGTATAGATGGGCACTCTGATGTTTTAATAATCTGACTCCCGATAAATTTCATTCGCTTCAGCAACACTCGTTGTATCAAGGGTTATAAGGCTTGTATCAATAGGGTCTAATCTATTGAGATAGAGTTGATAATACGTGAAATAAGGCTTATCAGTGTCCCATATGACTTGTCTCAAAATCCTTATGGTTGCTAACTCATTAATTTTTACCTCCTAGAACAGCTTAACGTTGTAAATCCGCATTTTCGGGACTGTACCCCTACTAGGCAATCGCAAAAAAACTTGCAAGCATGTTTCCCTTATGCTCTTCCTAACTTTCTACTTGTTTTTTGTGCCAGTTTTGATAGTAGAAGTTTTTTGAGAAGATCTAGAGAGTGTAGGAAAAGGTTATTATTATTTACCTATAGTTTTATTATCAATCTCTCTTTTAAAAAAACGACATTTGTTTCTTTATCCAGGTTCTTTTGGATTCTTATGATTTTGAGTCTTTTGTAGAATTGTTTTATTTTAAAATTAAAATTATTATACATATATATCCAATTATAGAAAAAAATGTAGAAGGGATAAGAGAGTATGAAAGGGAAATTTAATAATATGTTTTTTGCTTTTACTACTTTTTTGATAGTGTTACTGATATTTTCTAATGTAGAAAATGTTAGTGCAGCAGAATCTATCACAAAAGTTAATAACGCAGAGATTACTGACGAAGAATTTCAGGAGTTTAAAAGCAAGGGATATTATGGTGAAGATGTTACTTTAGAAATGTTAAATCAACCATACGAGAGAAAATCTTTATTATTACTTGAAGAAAAGTCACAGGAGATTACTATAAATTCTTTAGATAATTACACACCAAAAGCTGGTGATATTTTAATAACAAATGATACATCTTATGGTGGTATTACTGGTCACACAGGCATTGTAACTTCTTCAGGAAAAATACTTCATTATCCTAATCCCAATGTTGGTATAAAGCATGAAACGCTAGCACAGTGGAATGCAAGATATGATAAAACGAATGTTTGGAGAGTTTCTAGTTCAATAATAGCTAATAAGGCCGCTTCTTGGGCGTATTTAAATTATTATGCTACAAATAGTGATGCAGAGTATCAGATTAATACTGATTTATATTCAAAAGATCCTACTTATTGTTCAAAACTTGTTTGGCAAGCTTATTATTATGGTGCAGGTTCATCAGTGATAGACGCTCCGTTAACTAAAATTGTGCGACCATACGATCTTCCAGCTTATTTTACTAGCTATCCAAATTTAATTGTACAAGAATTTATAATGCGGTAATTTGTTAAAAAGGGAATTTTTATACAGATTAGATTTATAAATATTCTTTTTAGGAGTTTACATGGGTAAAATGAAATATTTGGGTATTTTATCATTAGTTTCATCTGTCATCGGCTTTGTTTTTAGTATGAATACTCAATCTATGGCTTATATGGGGCCTAATGGTGAAATGACGATGAATTGGTTTTGGTTAGGTGCAGTTTTATCTTATTTTTTCTTAATTATAGCATTATTGTTTCTTATAGTTTTAAAAAGAAACAATTCGAAATTAACAATTGTAGATTTACTTTTCACATCGTTAAGCATTATTTTAATAATAATAACTGGGATTTGGACAACGTTTATTATTATAGCTTGGCAATCGGGATTTTAAAGTGTGAATGAATTGAGTAGCGATTTGCTACTCTTTTTCATTTTTAATTTAGGTCACTTAAATAGCTGTTGAAAACCATTTTTGGTTATTTTGATTCAAAAGCCTTTTAACATTGAGTTAAAAGGCTTTTATGTTTATCTGTTCTTTCTAGGTATAAACAAAACTTAAAAATTACTCTTTTACTAGAAAAAGTTAGAAGAGCATAAGGAAAACGTGCTAGCACTTTCAGTACTAGACTAGGCAGAGCCTAGTGTTAGCGTGCATGCGCAATTTCTCAAAATTGTCTTAAAATGAGACGGCAATATTATTCCGTAAATGGGGCAGTTCATTGCTAAAAATATATAAAACAAAATACCTCAAGAGATTAACTCTTGAGGTAAATAATTTTTAATAGTACCCGTTTACGAAGATTCTAACCTCGTAATCATCTATTAATCCTAATCTTTTCATTTCAACAGCGTAATTATTAGCAAATGTTACGGCAAAACCTTTATAAGTAGCGTTATAGTTATCCCACTCGAAATCATAAGTATCCGTAATATAACCGTAATAATAATATTTCCCTTTAGAACTATTATATTCTACGTTTAAATTATAGTTAAATTTATTTAAAGCAGTATGTAACTCCCCAGAAGTAAATACGCTTGAACCTTTAAGAGGTACTGTTTCTGTTTTACTGAATTTTGAAGAGCCATTTTTTAGTATATTTTTAAAGATACTGCTGCCGTTTATTAAGGTTGCTGCACGACTGGAACCATCGTAATATTTACTCGTTGGTGGATCAAGAGCTATTTCCATTAAATCAGCAGTAAATAAATGACCATAATTATTTTCTACAATTTTTATACCAGCTTTCCATGCCACTACCATTTGAGTACTTGGTACTGGAACAACCATAGGAGAAACTTCTGAATTTACTAAATCAACCTCAACTGTATCAACTGTTGGGGAAACTTCCTTCTTAATATTCCCTAGGGATTCAGCATGTATTTCTGGTGTTTTAGTAGATATTAGTGCAACAATTACTAATAATGGTACAAATACTTTAAATATTTTCTTCATACAAACACTCCTTTTTTATGCTAAGATAATAATAACACAAGAGGTGGGATTTATATGAATTACTTCAAATTTTTACCAATTATTTTTCTTATGTTTCTGTTAAGTGGTTGCAATGGAGTTACAGATGCAGAAGTTTCTATTAATTCTAATTTGAAAATAGTTAAGACTAATCCACAGACATATTCAGTAAACTATCTTGATGGAGAATTTTTAATTGAACCTGTAATAGAGGAAGTAAATTGGGATCAATTTCATTTAATTGCAAAACGAAAGATACGTGAAGATAAATTTGAATATTGGATTATCCAATTAGAAAACGTGCAAATATATGGTCCTTTGTCTGAAACAGAATATTTAAATATGATAAAAGATTTAAATATTGATTTAGAATTAAAACCCGTAAAGAAATTCTTTTGATAATGAAGTTACTAAAGCCTGATTTCCAATAGGCAACATTTTATCAGTTGCTTTCTTTAAAAAATGGTTGCCGATTAGTTGCTGGAGGCGGCAACCATACTGAAACCTTATATGACGGGGTTCTCCCCCCCTTTTTTTATCATTGGTTGCTAAGTTGCCAATAAAAAATAATAAAAATGTATTTGAGATTAGGAATATATAATCTATAAAATACAGAAGTGAGTGAAAAACACGGCAACACTAGCGACAGCTACTCTTGAATAAAACAATATGTTATAACTTCTATATTTGTTATATCATCCATTATCATCTTGAAAAAAGTCTTTCTAGAAAACTTTTCTTTGGTTGTAGTATTTCGAGTTTTCGCTTTCGAAATCCATTGCAGCAACAACCTTTATTGCGTTATCGAAGGGCATTGCCTTTGATAATAAAAGTTTCAATTCTTTTAACGCTTTGTAATCACGTTGATAATATACCCGTTGATCTTTTTCATTGCGTTCAAAAATGTAGCCACTCTTTTCTAACGCAATCGACCATCTACGAAGTGTTGAAGTAGTGATTTCTAATTCGAGTGCAACATCCTTTGAAAAATAACCAAATTCGACTTCCAATGCGTTCACCCCCGTTTTTTTATACGATTCTATGAATGGATTTGAAATCCTTTAATTTCGAATAAAAACAGGTAATGAACGCTCTTTGGACAGCTGAACAATTGGCTAAAGCCAATTTTAAAAGCATTTCACGACAAAAAAGAAAATTTACATCGAATCAGGATTAGTTAATTTATCTATTTCTTCAGGCGTATGACCTAAGCTTTGAAGAAGTTCTATACGTCGTAGTTTAAACTTTTCCTTTTGTTCTTCAGTTAAAGGTTTTTCTTCTTCAGGCTCTTTCCCTACTCTCATTAACCACCAAAAATCTTTTGTAAAAAGCCTTTTTTCTTCGGTTTTTCTTGTACCACTTCTTCTATTCTTCCTTCTGTATCCGTTTCAGTTTTAGTTGCAGCCATTTCTTCTATCGTCGAAAGTAATAACCTTTCTTTTTCCTGATCCTCAACTAATTCCCGAATCATTACTGCTTGTTTTTGTATAGTCATTTCTTGTCTTTGTAAAATTCCTAGTAATACCTTATTAAATTCTTTTTGTTCAGCTAACGCCAGTTTAATTCCTTCTAAATCTTCACTACGAATGGCTATATACGGGCTCTTCTCACTATCTTCTTGACTATTCTCATGGCTATTTCCACTATCATTTTTTACTTTTTCACTGTCTAAAATAACGGTAAACTCTTCCTCTAAGAAGCTATGTACTTTTCTGTTATCGTAGCCCTTTTCATAAAGTTCTCTGATTCTATTTAGCACTTTGATAGCGTTCTTCTCATACCTTCTGCCCCTCACATTTCCATCATGTTTAAAAAACACGGTATATGTATGGAGATAGCGTCTAATAGTACTATCCGCTATTTTGGTCTCCTCTGCTAACTCTGTGATAGTAAGCCAATTATTTTCACCCATCACTCACTCATCACCTCTTAGCCTATTTATATTACTGCATTTCCTTATTTTCATATTACCTTTACTATTCTCACAGTTTAAGTAGATTCCCTTTAAATTACTAGAAACAATAAGAGGTAATGGGCTTCGGCTCAAATGTCTTTAGTGAAAGGTGTAATATAACGGATATACCCCTTTTAAATAAGCGATTAGAATTCCCCATTAGCCTTAAAACGTTATTGTAGGGATTTTTTTAAGCCCATTTTCTCCATTTCTAAAAAAGGCAATAAGAAACTAAGGGTACTGAAAACAGTACTCTTTAATTAACCTTGTTTGACTTTTCTATTCTCGTTCTTCTAGCCAGTTGTAGAAGTGTCCCTTTTTCGGTTGTTCTTGTTCTTCTAACCAGTTATAACCCTGTGGTTTTTTACGTTCTGGTATAACATACTTCATAGCTTTTTCTAGTCCTCTAGTGAATGCAGCGACCACATTTTCAAACTGATATCCCTCTTCTTTAATACGTTTTGTCATTGTCATAATTAAGTTCGTTGCTTTGCTGTATGTTTTAGCAGTTGCATTCGACCCCACACGCAACGCTAGAACGCTTTTTACCTCTTCCATAGAGTTAGGTAAGGGGAAGCCGTTTAAAAAGTCATAGAAAGCAATCTGGAAAGGATTAGACGCATATTTAACTACATATTCTCGATT
>Ga0182739_1003820_pt1 | contig 12867 bp, 11 predicted proteins | sample eDN5th30CBELigBY_FD_128873 | JGI IMG/M metagenome (GOLD analysis project Ga0182739, IMG submission 128873) | Enriched backyard soil microbial communities from Emeryville, California, USA - eDNA 5th pass 30_C BE-Lig BY (version 2) (version 2) | ecosystem: Environmental > Terrestrial > Soil >... | reverse complement strand
GGGCCGCGCGCCGAAGGTGCGGGCCGCGTCGACGAAGGTGCGGCTCTGCAGTTCGGCGGATTCGGCGCGGGCGGTGCGCAGGTAGATCGGGATGCGGGTCAGGGCCAGGATCGCCACGATGTTCGCCACGGACGGGCTGAACACGTACAGGACGACGACGGCGAGCAGCAGCGAGGGGAAGCTCATGATGATGTCCGCGATGCGCATCGAGGCGTTCTCCCGCCAGCCGCGGTGGTAGCCGGCCCAGACGCCCCAGAGGGAGCCGAGGACCATCGCCACGGCGACGGCGGGGATGGCCACCAGCAGGGTGGTCCGGGTGGCCACCACCAGCCGGGCCAGCACGGAGCGGCCCAGCGAGTCCGAGCCGAGTAAGTATTCCCAGCCGTTGGCCGGGTTGAAGGGCGCCTTGTTGGCGAAGAGCAGGTTCTGCTTGGTGGCCAGGTCGCCCATCAGCGCCGGCCCGAAGGCGGCGGTGAGCAGGACCACCAGCAGCACCACGGCGCCGGTGCAGGCGAACTTGTCCCGCAGCAGCAACCGGAACAGGCCCGGGGTGGTCGACTTGGTTTCCCGCCGGGCCTTGGGGGCCGGCACGGACGGGACCGGATCGGTTGCGGCGGGGCCGGCGCCGGGGAGGTCTTGGGTGGTTTGGCTCATGGGTTCCTCCTAGGGATTGGGGCGCTCCCGCAGTGCCGGCTTCGCCGCCACAGCGGGGCCCTCGCGCCCCACTCAGGCGGGGACGGAGTCTGCACGGACGGCGGCCCGGCGGGCCTTGGCGCGCCGGCGGGATGCGGACGACGCCGGGCGGACGCGCGGATCGAGCAGCGCGTACAGCAGGTCGATGACGATGTTCAGGACAAAGATGGCCAGCGCGGTCAGCAGCACGCAGGCCTGCAGCACGGCGAAGTCGCGCTGCAGGATCGAGTCGATCATCAGCTTGCCGATGCCGGGCCAGCCGAAGATGGTTTCCACCACGACGGCGCCGTTGACCAGGCCCACGGTCAGGTCGCCGGCGACGGTGAGCGCCGGCGCGGCGGCGTTGCGCAGCGCGTGGCGGGTGACGACCCGGGACTGGGAGGCGCCCTTGCTGCGCGCGAGCTTGATGTAGGGCTCGGCCAGGGCGGACACCATCGCCCCGCGCACCACCTGGACCAGGGCGCCGAAGGGCCTCATCACCAGCGTTGCGATGGGCAGCACCCAGGCGGCCGCGCCGGCGACCCCGGACGTGGGGACCCAGCCGAGGGTGATGGCGAAGACCCAGATGCCCACGATCGCGAGCCAGAAGTCAGGGATGGAGGCGGCAGCCATCGAGATGAAGCTGGAGATCCGGTCCGCGATGCCGTTGGGCTTCAGGGCCGCCCAGCTGCCCACGATCACCGCCAGCACGATGGCCAGCACCATCGTGGTGGCGGCGAGCTGGAGGGTGGCCGGGAAAGCCCGCAGCGCCATGGCCGCCGCGGACTCTCCCGTCCGGAGGGAAGTGCCGAAGTCCAGTTGGAGCACGCCGCCGAAGTAGTCGGCCATCTGGACCAGCAGTGGCTGGTCCAGGCCGTTGCGGGCGGCGAAATCCGCGCGCATCTGGTCCGTGGCGTTCAGCGGCAGGTACAGGCTGGCCGGGTTTCCGGTGAGCCGGGCCAGCGCGAACACGCCCACGATCACCACCACCAGCGGCAGGGCGCTGGAGACGATTCGCTTTCTCAGGTACGTCAGCATTGCTTCCCTCGTTTTTCCGTGGTGCCGGTGCTACTGCGCGGGCTTGGCTTCGGCCAGGCGAAGCTCGTCGCCGGTGGAGGAGTTGGGCGTGTAGTCCACGCTGGCGGCCTTGCCGATCATGCCGGTCTGGTGCGCGATGTGGGCGAACTGCACCACGTTCTCGTTCTGGTAGGCGAAGACGTCCTCGAAGGCCTTCTGGCGCGCCTCGCCGGTGGCGGCGTCGGCCTTTTTGATCAGCGCATCGAGTTCCGGGGTGCCGAAGGCGCTCTGGGCTCCCTTGGTGGTCATGTACTGGTCGACGGTGAACGCGGCGTCGCCGGCCTGGTTGCCGTGCTGGATCATGAGGCCGATGTCGCCCTCGTCCTCCGCGAACGGACGCACCTGGTAGGTGAGCTGCTGGCTGGTTTCGAGCATCTTGAGCTTGACGTTCAGGCCGGCCTGGGTGAGCTGCTCCTGGATGACCTGTGCCAGCTCCTGGATCTTCGGGAACTGCGCGTTGCGCACCACCAGGCTGACCTGTGCGCCGGTGTCGACGCCGTCCGCCTTGGCCTCGGCCACCAGCTGCTTGGCCTTCTCGGCGTCGTACGCCCACGGGGCGAGGTTCGCGTTGTGTCCGACGACGCCTTCCGGGACCAGCTGCGCGGCAACCTTGTCGCGGCCCCCATAGAGGCTCGCGACGATGCCCTCCTTGTCGATCGCGTAGTTGACGGCCTGGCGAACGCGGATGTCGCTGAACGGCGCCTTGTCGTTGTGCATGCGGATCGCGACGGTCTCGTTGTTCGGGTACGGAACGCCGAGGTCCCCGATGTTGTCCTCCGGGCTCAGGCCGGTGGCGATGTCCGCCTCGCCGGAGGTGATCATGGCGGCACGGACGCTGCCCTCGGAACGCCACTGGTACTCGGCCTTGGCGTAGGCGGGCTTCTCGCCCCAGTAGCCGTCGAACCGGGCGAGGCTGATCTTCTGTCCCGCCTCCCAGCTCTCCAGCTTGTAGGGGCCGGTGCCGATCGGCTCACGGACCTTCTCGGTGGTGGACGTCTCCGCGGGGACGACTTCCAGGAAGGAGATGCGCAGCGGGAGGATGGGGTCCGCCTGCTTGGCGGTGACCGTGAGGGTGGTGTCGTCGACGACCTTGACGCCGAGGTCGTCGTCACCGAACACATAGCCCTCGACGTTGCAGCCCAGCTTGGAGTTGACGGCGCGGTCGATCGTCGCGGCGGCGTCCTCTGCGGTGAAGTCGCTGCCATCGTGGAACTTCACGCCCTCGCGGAGCGTGAACGTCCAGGTCTTGTTGTCCTTCGAGCTCCACTCGGTGGCGAGCTTGGGCTCGAGTTCGCCGGTGTTCGGATTGCGCTCCACCAAGGGCTCCGTGACGGTGGAGCGGTCGACGACGCCGGTGCTGGTCAGGTTCGACTCGCAGGGCTCCAGCGTCGGCGGCTCCTGCTGCAGGACCACGCGGAGCGTGTCCGAGGCGGCGGCCGCCCCGCCGCCGGTGGCGGCTCCCGAGTTGGCCACCGAGCAGCCGCTGAGCGCCACGCCGGCGGTGAGCACGGCGAGGGCCAGGGCGCCGCGGCGCGGGCGGAGCATTTTTGCTTCCTTGGTGGGGCGGGCTGCGTCAAACGTCATTGTTCCTCCAGGTGCGAGAGCGGGCGGGATGCCATGCGCGTCTACATATGAAGCCAAAAGCTGGGTGTATGCATCAGCTTGGGAGCGCCGAAGGCACCCGTCAAGGAAAGATGGGCGTGTGACTGCGCCGCAAAAGGCCCGGAATATCAATGCGGAGGGCCCCCAGACGGTCCTGGCCGATGTGACTTCCGCTACATTCCGGGGATTGTGCCACATTGATGCCCTGGGGGTATCGAACAATGTTATTTGCGTGTTTGACCTGCATCACACCGGTTTCCTACTCTGCAGGCATGACTAACTACGCAGGCACGACCAACTACGCCGCGGTCCCCGCGGGCCCCGACACCGTCCCTGCCGGCGTCGGCAACACCATCCTGCAGGTGGGACCCGTGAACCCGGACGTTCAGGCCGCCCTGACCGGCGAGTTTGGTGCCCTGCGCCTCCCCGAGGCTCCCGCGGAGCGCGATGCCTTCCTGGACAGCCATGCGGAGGACATCCGGGTGGCCGTCTGTTCGGGCCGCTTCGGCGTCGGAACGGAGCTGATGCGCCGGCTGCCCCAGTTGCGCGCCGTGGTGAACTTCGGCGTCGGCTACGACACCACGGACGTGGCCCAGGCCGCCGAGCGCGGCATCCTCATCAGCAACACCCCGGACGTGCTCACCGACTGCGTCGCGGACACCGCGCTGGCCCTCTACCTCGACGTGCTGCGCCGCATCTCCGCGGCCGACCGCTACGTGCGCCGGGGCGACTGGACGGCCAAGGGCAACTTCCCGCTGGCGGTGCGCGCCTCCGGCAAGCGGGTGGGCATCCTGGGGCTGGGGCGGATCGGGCAGGCCATCGCCCGCCGGCTGGAGGCCTTCGGCTGCGAAATCCACTACCACAACCGGCGGCCCGTCGACGGTTCCCCCTACGCCTACCAGCCTTCGGCGCGTGAACTCGCGGCGGCCGTCGACGTCCTGGTTGTCGCCGCGGCGGGAGGCCCGGAGTCGGCGGGCCTGGTGGACGCGGAGGTGCTGGAGAACCTGGGTCCGGCCGGCTACCTGGTGAACATCGCCCGCGGTTCCGTCATCGACGAGGAGGCCCTGGTCGAGGCCCTGGTCCAGGGCCGGCTGGGCGGGGCGGGACTGGACGTCTTCGCCCACGAACCCGAGGTGCCCGCCGCCCTGCTGGAGCTCGACACCGTGGTCCTGCTGCCCCATCTGGGCAGCGGCACGGAGGAGACCCGCCAGGACATGGCGGCGCTGACCCTGGAGAACCTGCGCAGTTTCCTGCGTGACGGCACGCTGGCCACCCCCGTGGCCTGAACCGGAAGGACCGCCATGACCGTCGTCATTGGATATACCGATACGCCCGAGGGGCTGGCCGCCGCCCGCGCGGCCACCGCCGAGGCCCGGCTGCGGGGCACCGGCGTCGTCCTGCTGGAGTCCTCCGGAGGCACGACGCCGGCGGAGGAGCTCTCCCTGATCCTCGCCGAGGCGGCCCAGGCCGGCGTGAGCGCCGAGCGGCAGGTCCTGCCGCAGGATGCGGACCTGGGCGACGCGCTCATCGACGCCTCCTACCAGCCGGGCGTGGAGCTGGTGGTCATCGGTGTCCGCCGGCGCTCGCCGGTGGGGAAGCTGTTCCTGGGTTCCACCTCGCAGCGGGTGATCCTGGAGGCGGGCTGCGCCGTCCAGGCGGTAAAGGTGAGGGTCGGGCCGCGCGGCTGAGGCTGCCGGGGACGTGGACAGGCTGGGACCGGAACGCTTTGCGCGCCGGTCCCAGCCTGCTCTGTTACCCTGCTGCGAGCGGGCGCTCCGCGGATGGAGCGACGTGACCGGTGGGGCGGCGCAACGGGGCGCCACTGCTGAACGGCAGTGCACGGAAAACAGGCACTGTACGGAAGGGGTGGGAATGGGGGAGCGCGAGCCTTCCGCGGACCGGGCGTCAGGCGTGCGGGAGGTCAAGTCGGCCGCGCGGACCATCGAGATCCTCGAGCAGCTGGCCGCGCGCGGCAATGAACCAATCACCATCCGCGAGCTGTGCCGGGCCATCGATGCCCCGCGCAGCAGCCTTTACGCCCTGCTGCGGACCCTGATCGAGGCCGGCTGGGTGCGCACCGATGCCAGCCGTTCGCTCTACAGCATCGGCATCCGGGCCCTGCTGGCCGGCACCACCTACCTTGACGCCGACCCCCTGCTGAAGGTCGTGCGCCCCCACATGTCCCGATTGGGCCAGCGGATCGGGGCCACCGTGCACTTCGGACGGCTGGACGGCACCGACATCGTCTACCTCGCCACCTGGGAGGCGCCCGGCCGCGGCCGCGAGGCCCCCCGGCTGGGCCGCCGGCTGCCCGCCTATTCCACCGCGCTGGGCCAATCCATCCTCGCGCACCTGGGCCCCGACGACGCGCTGGCCCATTTTCCCGCCGCACTTACCCCCGTGGGTCCGGGAACGCTCACGTCCCCGGCGGCGCTGGAGCGGGCCCTGTCCGCCACGCGGCGCCGCGGCTACGCGCTGGAGCGTGAGCAGAGCGCCGCGGGGCTGGCCTGCCTGGCGGTGGCCGTCGAGGGCCCCGCGCCGACGCCGGACGCCCTTTCGGTCTCCCTGGCCGTCGAGGACCTGGTGCCCGTGCGCGAACGGGCGGTGGCCGCCGCCCTGGAGGAGACCGCCTCAACCGTGGCGGAGATCCTCGAATCGCTGGGGGAGCGCCTGGCCTGACGCGCGCACAAAGCGGGGCCGGACGGATGTCCCGTCCGGCCCCGCTTTTTCGTGGGTGGTGTCAGCGCCCGTGCTGGCCTGCCTTCACGGCAAGGACCGGCCGGTCCGCCTGCAGCAGGATGCGCTGGGCGTGCGAGCCCATGATGAACTTGCCGACCTGGGAGCGCTGGCGCAGCCCGATGACGATCAGCGACACGTCGTGCGCCTCGGCCAGGGCCAGAACCTCCTCGGCCAGGTCGTCGGAGTGGGTGGAATTCAGTACGGAGGCGTCGACGCCGGCGGCCGCTGCGTCGGCGGTGAGCCGGGCCAGGTCCTCGTCGGTTGCCACCGACTTGTCCACCAGCGCGCCCTCGCGCACCGAGTTGACGATGAACAGCTTCGCTCCGCGCAGCTTGGCCTCGACGATGGCGGCCTGCGCGGCCGTCTCTCCGACCGGGGTGGGGACGTATCCAACGAGGACGCTCATGCGTTTTCCTTTGTCTTGACGGGTTCGACGGCTTCGACGGCGCCGGCGGTGCGCCGGCGGGCCAGCAGGGTCTTGGCGACCGGCCACAGGGCCACGACGGCGAAGACCAGCAGCAGGGAGAGGGAAATCGGCCGTCCGAAGACCCCCGAGAGGTCGCCGTTGAACACTAGCAGCGACCGGCGCAGGTTGGCCTCCAGCAGCTCGCCCAGCACGAAGGCCAGCACCAGCGGGCCGGGCTCGAAGCCGAACTTCTTCATCAGGTAGCCGACGACCCCGAAGAAGACGACCAGCACGACGTCGAACATCGAGTTGTTGATCGTGTAGGCGCCCAGCAGGGTGATCAGCGCGGTGATCGGAGCGAGGATGGCGCCGCGGACGCGCAGGATGCGCACGAACACGCCCACCAGCGGGATGGACATGATCAGCAGCAGGATGTTGCCGATATACATCGAGTTCACCACGCCCCAGAACAGGTCCGGGTGCTGGTCGACCAGCTGCGGGCCCGGGGTGACGCCCTGGATGAGCAGCGCGCCGAACATCAGGGCCATGGTGGCGTTGGCCGGGATGCCCAGGGTCAGCAGCGGGATGAAGGAGCTGGTGGCGGCGGCGTTGTTGGCCGTCTCCGGTGCGGCGACGCCCTCGACGGCGCCCTGGCCGAAGCGCTCCGGGTTCTTGGACCGCTTCTTCTCCATCGCGTAGGCGGCCATGGAGGAGATAGTGGCGCCACCGCCGGGCAGGATGCCCAGGAAGAAGCCCAGGACCGAGCCGCGGCCGATCGCGCCGGAGGACTGCTTCAGGTCCGCGCGCGAGGGCCAGACGTTGGCGACCTTGGCCGGGGCCTTGGCGGCGCGGTGGCGCTCCTCCAGGTTGTAGAGGATCTCGCCGAGGCCGAACAGGCCCATGGCCACGGGCACGAAGTCGATGCCGTCGGCCAGGCTGAGGTTGCCGAAGGTGAACCGCTCGGCGCCGGTGAACACGTCGCGCCCGACCGTGGCCAGCAGCAGGCCCAGGGCGGCCGCGATCAGCGCCTTGGACTTGCTGCCGTTGCTGATGGTGGCCACGAGCAGGATGCCCAGCAGGGCCAGTGCCGCGTACTCCGGCGGGCCGAAGTCCAGCGCGAAGCCGGCGACGATGGGCGCCAGGAAGGTCAGTCCGATGATTCCGACCGTGCCGCCGATGAAGGAGCCGATCGCGGCGATGCCCAGGGCGGTGCCGGCCTTGCCCTGCTTGGCCAGTTGGTAGCCGTCGAAGACGGTGACCACCGAGCTTGCCTCGCCGGGCAGGCGCAGCAGCACGGAGGTGATGGTGCCGCCGTACTGGGCGCCGTAGAAGATGCCGGCCAGCATGATGATGGCGGTGACCGGTTCGACGCCGTAGGTCAGCGGCAGCAGGATGGCGATGGTCGCCGCGGGCCCGAGGCCCGGAAGCACGCCGATGAGCATGCCGATGACGACGCCCAGCAGGCAGTAGAGCAAATTGGTGGGATCAAGGACGACGCCGAAGCCGTCCAGCACCGGTTGCAGGAATTCCATGGGGAGCCTTTCGGGCCTCAGAAAAGATGGGGGATGGTGGTCCCCAGAGCCAGGATGAAGATGGCGTAGAAGGCGGCCACGACGAGGGTCGAGTAGAGCAGGGTCGAGCGCCACGTTTCGCCGCCCAGGTACTTCATCCAGACGATGCAGAGCAGCAGCGAGGGGATTTCGAAGCCGATGATGGGCATCAGCGCCACCAGCCCCACCAGCGTCGCGACGCCGAAGAGCACCAGCCAGGAGAGCCGGGAGAATTTTTCGCCCTCTCCGCCGCGGCGGCCGATGACCATCTGCGCCAGGCCAAGCACCACGATGACCAGGCTCATGATGAACGGCCAGAGCCCGGGCTGGGGCTGGGCGGGCGTGCCCAGCCCCAGCTTCACCGAGAAAACGATCCCGGCGGCACCAAGCAGGGTGGCCACCGCGGAAGAGGCCAGGTTGGCGACGGGGCCGGCGGCGGGCGGCGCCTCCGCGGCCCACTGCGCGGCCAGCTGCTCCGGAGTCAGGTCCTCCTCGGGGTCGGCCGGCGCGGGAACCGCGTTGGTGGTCTCATGCATGGTGGTTCTCCTGTGTGCTCGTCGCACTGACTCAGTTCTGCTTCAGGGAGACGCCGTACTTCTCGGTCAGCTCCTTGTACTTGTTGGCCAGCTCGGTCCACTCGGTGACGACCTCTTCGCCGGAGATCTCCCGCGGGGTCAGCAGGTTCTGCTCGTTGAACTGCTGGTAGGCGTCGGTCTTGAAGGTGTTCTCGAACGCAGTCTTCAGCCGTGCCTTGACGTCCTCCCGGGTGCCCTTCGGGGCCACGACCGCACGGTACTGCGACACCGGGATGTCGTAGCCCTCCTCAGTGGCGGTGGGCACGTCCGGCAGGAACTTGTTGCGCTCGCCCGAGAAGACCACGATCGGGGTCAGCTTGCCGGCGTCGATCTGCGCCTTGGCCTCGCCCAGCTGGACGGTGGCCAGCTGCACCTGGTTGCCCAGCACGGCGGTCACGGCCGGTGCGCCCGAATCGAACGGCACCTCGGTGCCCTTGATTTCGGCCTGCTTGAGCAGCAGCGCCTGGGCCAGCTGTGAACCGGTGCCCACGCCGGTGGTGCCGAAGGTCAGGTTCTGGGCGGCCTTCAGGTCATCGAGGTTGGTGACGCCGGACTCCGGGCTGGCAACCATCACGTAGTCGTCCTGGGACAGGCCGACGATCACGTCGACGTCGTCCAGGGACACGGCCTCGGACTCGCCGACGGCCAGCGGGGTGATGGTGACCAGGGAGGCGTTCAGCGTGGCCAGCTCGTAGCCGTCGGCCGGCTTGCCCTGGACCTCCTTGATGGCCAGGGCGCCGTTGGCGCCGGGCTTGTTGACCACCGGCAGGGCGACGCCGAGGTCGGTGGACGCGCCTTCGCTCACGGCGCGGGCGATCAGGTCGGTGGAACCGCCCGGGGCGGCACCGACGGTGACGTTGATCGGCTTGCTCGGGAACTCTTCCCCGGAGGCGCCGCCGCCCACGTTGCCGCCACAGGCGGTCAGGGACAGGGCGGCGGCAATGGCCGCGGTGCCGAGCATCGTACGGCGAGTGAAAATGTGCTTCATGGGAATCCCTTTATATGTATGTGGGCCTGAGGTGACTGCGGGTCCGTGGCGGCGGGAGCCTGGGCCTGTGACCGCTATCACCTGCGGTTCGCTAGAAAAGACTAGGGAGCAAGTATGATGCATGTCCAAGCCCCTTACTGCATTGACTGATACCGGGAGTGCATCATGTACACGCTTGACCAGATTCGAAGCTTCATCGCGGTGGCGGAGGAACTGCACTTTGGCAGGGCGGCGGAGCGGCTGAACATGACCCAGCCTCCACTGAGCCGGCAGATCCAGAAGCTGGAGAAGGCGCTGGGGGTGGGACTCCTCGAGCGCGACAACCGGAAAGTGGTGCTCACGGCGGCGGGCAAGGCCTTCCTCGACGACGCCCGGCGCCTGGTGGTGCTGGCCGACCGCGCGCCGGTGTCGGCCCGGCGCATCGCCGCAGGGCAATCGGGCACGTTGCGGGTGGGATTCACCGCCTCCAGCGGCTTCAGCCTGCTGGGGCCGCTGCTGGACACGATCGCGGAGACGCTCCCGGACGTGGACGTGGAGCTGGAGGAACTGGTGACGGGGGAGCAGCTCCAGGCCATCGCGGACGGGGACCTGGACCTGGGGCTGGCCCGCCCGCTCTTTGATCGGGAAGCCTTCGCCTCCCGCCTCATGCTGGCCGAGCGCTTTATGGTGGCCGTGCCGGCGGGGCATCCGCTGGACGGACTGGCCCGTCCGGTGGGGGAGGAGGACCTGCGCGGCGTTCCGCTGATCATGCACTCGCCCGTCAAGGCGCGCTATTTCTACGACATGGCGGTGCGCCTGGTGCCGATCGAGCACCGCAACGTGGTTCACACGGTCAGCCAGGTGCTGACCATGGTGGCCCTGGTGGCCTCCGGGCGCGGCGTTGCCTTCGTCCCGGAATCCGCCCGGCTGTTGGGGATCAATGGCGTGTCCTACCTCGACCTGGCCGGGGCTGTGGGGAACGAGGTGGAACTGCATGTGGTGTGGCTGCGCGATTCCCGGAACCCGGCGCTGCACCGGCTGCTGGACGAGTTGACGCTCGGGGCGGACTAGGGATTTCCCCGGGCGCCCTGCGCGACAGCCGGTGATGCCATGCGTGCATCAATCCATACAAATTTGGGCTTGGACATGCATCATCTCGGATTCCTATGGTGGTTCCTGAACCCATCGACGGCCGCCCGCGGCCACCGCTGAAAGGAAGTGCCCAGTGGCCCAGTACGCGCCCCAGGAACTCGCCGCCCGCCTGAAGGACGGCCTGCTGTCCTTCCCCGTCACCTCCTTCGATGCCCGGCTGGGCATCGACGAGGAGAACTACCGCCGGCACCTGGCCTGGCAGTCCAGCTTCGACGTGGCCGGCCTGTTCGCCGCCGGCGGCACCGGCGAGGGCTTCAGCCTGAGCCCGGACGAGGCCGCCCGCGTGGTGCGCATGGCGGTCGAAGAAGCCGGCGACCGCGTTCCGGTGCTCGCCTCGGCCGGCGGTTCCACCCACCAGGCCGTCCAGAACGCCAGGGACGCCGAGGCCGCCGGCGCCGAGGGCCTGCTGCTGCTGCCGCCTTACCTGACCGAGTGCGACCAGGCCGGCCTGCTGGAGCATGTCTCCGCCGTCTGTGCCGCCACCAGCATCGGCGTGATCGTCTACAACCGCGCCAACGCCATCTACTCCGCGGACACCGTGGCCCGGCTGGCCGAGCGCCACCCGAACTTCATCGGCTTCAAGGACGCGCTGGGCGACATCGAGCACCTGACCAAGGTCTACGCCAAGAACGGCGACCGGCTCTTCTACCTCGGCGGCCTGCCGACCGCGGAAACCTTCGCCCTGCCGCTGCTGCAGCTGGGCATGAGCACCTACTCCTCGGCCATGTACAACTTCGTGCCGGAGTTCGCCCTGGAGTTCTACCGCGACGTGCGCAACCAGGACCGCGCCGCCGTCACCGAGAAGCTCAACCGCTTCGTCCTGCCCTACCTGGAGATCCGCGACCGCGCCAAGGGCTACGGCGTCTCCATCGTCAAGGGCGGCTTGAAGGTCATCGGCCGCGACGCCGGCTCCGTCCGCCCGCCGCTGCAGGACCTCACCGAGCGGGACCTCCAGGACCTCTCGGCGCTCATCGACGCCGCCGGCATCCGCCCGGCCGCCGCCAAGCTGCCGCAGGGCGTCTAGCCCCGTCCGAAGGAAGCGGACCCCGGATCCCGGAGTCCGCTTCCTTCGGCCGTGGCACCCAAGTCCCCGCCGCGGCGGGGCGCGAACACCCCGGGGCACCGCCCCCAAAACCCCACGAGGAGCACCCGATGCCCACCATGCAGGCAACCCTGGCCGGCCACTCGATCATCGCCGGCCGGGAGGTCCCCGGAAACGGCGGGACCGTCAACGGCTTCAACCCGGCGAGCAACACCGCCCTGGACCCGGCCTACTCACTGGTCGACCGCGACCAGCTCGCCACGGCCACCGCCGCCGCGGAGGAGGCGTTCGAGTCCTTCAGCTCGCTGGACCCGGAGACCCATGCCGCGTTCCTGGAGCGGATCGCCGACAACATCGAGGCCGTCGGCGCCGACCTCGTCGCCCGGGCGATGGCCGAAACCGGCCTGCCCGAGGCCCGCCTGACCGGCGAGCGCGGCCGCACCACCGGCCAGTTGCGCCTCTTCGCCGCCGTCGTGCGCCAGGGCGACCACCGGGGCGTGCGCATCGACCCGGCGCTGCCCGGGCGCCAGCCGATGCCGCGCGCGGACATCCGCCAGCGCAAGGTGCCCCTGGGGCCGGTCGCCGTCTTCGGCGCCAGCAACTTCCCGCTGGCCTTCTCCACCGCCGGCGGCGACACCGCCTCCGCCCTGGCCGCCGGATGCCCGGTGGTCTTCAAGGCCCACAACGCCCACCCGGGCACCAGCGAGATCGTTGGCCGCGCCATCGCCGACGCCGTGCGCGACCTGGGCCTGCACCCGGGCGTGTTCTCCCTGATCTACGGACCCGGCGCCAGCATCGGCCAGGCCCTCGTCACCGATCCGGCCATCAAGGCCGTGGGCTTCACCGGCTCCCGGGGCGGCGGAACGGCGCTGGTCGCCGCCGCCGCCGCACGTCCGGAACCGATCCCGGTGTACGCGGAGATGAGCTCCATCAACCCGGTGTTCTTCTTCGAGGGTGCGCTGGCCGGCGACATCGACGCGCTGGCCCAGGCCTACGTCGGTTCCGTCACCGGCTCCAGCGGCCAGCTCTGCACCGCCCCGGGCCTGGTCTTCATCCCCGCCGGGGAAGCCGGCGACGCGTTCGCC
>Ga0182739_1003819_pt1 | contig 12867 bp, 12 predicted proteins | sample eDN5th30CBELigBY_FD_128873 | JGI IMG/M metagenome (GOLD analysis project Ga0182739, IMG submission 128873) | Enriched backyard soil microbial communities from Emeryville, California, USA - eDNA 5th pass 30_C BE-Lig BY (version 2) (version 2) | ecosystem: Environmental > Terrestrial > Soil >... | reverse complement strand
CGAACCCTTACCGTAATCTTTATCAATTTTATCCATGGTAAGTTTCAGTGCCTTTAACTTTTCTGCGTTGCTCATTGTATCTGTTTTAATTGTTGTATCTGTAAATGAAAGTAAAATTAATTTTAAACAAAGTTATTAAACATAATTTTATTTAACTAATTTATTTAGCAATTTTTTGGTAATTTATTTAGCAGCAAAATGTAATTCAAATTTCAATAAAATTCGGCAAAGTACCTATTCCCCAAAGGGGTGCAAATAGAGGTATTCCACAAAATGTGTAAAAAAAAATCTTCAATTTATGCTTTTTAGTTTTATAGTTTCCACACATTATTCTTGCCTTGCGAAGGCATAAAAATTGAATAATTTAAGAAGAAGCGCTTCAATATTTTTTCACAATTAAATTATTTCAAAATGGCATACAGAAACAGTGGCTCCGGCTCCTCAGTAAGGCGTAGCAACAATTCAGGAAATCAGGGCAGATATAGCTCACGTAATGATAGTGACTATGATGAGTATGATGATTATGACGAAGATGAGTATGATGATGATGATGATTATGATGAGTATGATGATACAGAAGATGAGTACGACGATTACGATGACTATGATGATGAAGATTATGATGATGAGGATGAATATGATGATTATGACGATGACGAGGATGAAGATGAGGATGAAGAAGGAAGTAGGACTTCACGCAGTGGCCGAAGTGGATATGGAGGCAGAAGAAGTTCGGGCGGTAGCGGTTCAGGCCGAGGCTTTGCCAGCATGAGCCCTCAAAAACGCCGTCGTATAGCAGCAATGGGTGGCCATGCTTCTCATGGTGGAGGTAGATCAGGTTCTTCTAGAGGTGGTTCGTCTTCTACAGATAGTGGAAGAGGTGGAAGTTCTTCAGGAAGAGGAAGAGGCGGAAGTTCTTCTTCGGGAAGAGGAAGAGGCGGAAGTTCATCTTCTTCAAATAGAGGTGGCTCATCATCTTCAAGAGGAGGAAGCAGCCGCTCATCTTCTTCAAGCAGAGGCAGATCTAGTAGTTCCGGTTCAGGATCCGGACGTGGCTTTGCAAGCATGAGCCCACAAAAGCGCCGCAGAATTGCAGCAATGGGTGGACATGCTTCGCAGGGAGGTGGACGAAATAGTTCATCATCTTCGTCACGTTCATCACGTGGTTCTTCAGGAAGAGGCAGAAGTTCATCTTCCAGAAATTCAAGATAAAATATAAATAGGGTTATCGGAAGATTCTTCCGATAACCTTTTTTAATAATTAATAATCAAAACAGGTTATGAAACAAACTTCTAAGGCAACATCAAGTACCTCAATAAGGAAATCTGCCCCGGCAAAAAAAACTACATCACAAAAAACTGCGGCCGCTAAAAAAGCTGCTTCTACTTCCGCGACAAATGAAAAGGGAGCTTCTCTTCTTGAAAAATTCTTTGTTGATTCACTGAAGGATATTTATTATGCAGAAAAAAAATTAACTACTGCCATTCCAAAAATGGAAGAAGCAGCTACTACCGAGGAATTAAAAGAAGCTTTTAATGATCATCTTCATCAAACGCAAAAACATGTAAAACGCCTGGAAAAAGTTTTCGGCCTAATTGGAAAGAAAGCGGAAGGTAAAAAATGTGAAGCAATTGAGGGTATTGTTAAAGAAGCGGAAAGTATAATTGAGGAAACTAAAGAAGGCTCTATGACACGTGATGCAGCCTTAATAATTGCCGCTCAAAAAGTAGAGCATTATGAAATTGCCACTTATGGTGGATTAGTTCAACTTGCATTAACAATGGATCTTGATCAGGTGGCAGATATTTTAGATACCACATTAATGGAGGAAGAAGACACCGATCATCATCTTACCGAAATTGCAGAAGCTCACATTAATATGGATGCTGAACATGAAGGTGCAAATTATTCATGGAGTACCGAAGAAGAAGATGAAGATGATGAGGAGGAGGATGATTCTGAGGAAAGCGAAGATGAATAAAACACATTTATATTGCTAAAGAAAAACCGCGGTTAATAACTGCGGTTTTTTTTGGCTAAAATTGTCTGGCACAGAAATAGAATGCTAAAGTTTTTATGAGGAAATTATTTAGAAATAATTCTTTATCAATCATTTTTCTTGTACTATTCATTTTTTCTTTTTTAGGGCAAATTTTATTTGGAATTAAAGATTACAATAAAGAAAATGCTGAATATGGTAAACCGCCTGTGTCTGTGATGGTTTATTTAAAATCCGGGCATTTTTTAGAAGCAACATTTGAAAACTGGGAATCTGAATTTTTACAAATGGGATTATTTGTTTGGCTTACTATTTTTTTAAAACAAAAAGGCTCGTCAGAATCAAAAAAATTTGATGGCAGTGATGAAGTAGATAAAGAGCCGGACCAATTTAAACCTTTTGCACCATGGGCAGTAAGGAAAGGCGGTATGATTTTAAAATTTTATAAACATTCTCTTACAATATGCCTGTTTGCTTTATTTTTTGCATCTCTGATATTGCATTTTTATGGAAGTTATAAAGAAGAAAATTTTACGAATTTTTTAAAGCATAAGCCGTCGGTTAAAATTGCGGAATATATTTCAGATTCAAAATTTTGGTTTGAAAGTTTTCAAAATTGGCAAAGTGAATTTTTATCAGTTTTCGCTATAATAATTTTATCAATTTTTTTAAGGCAAAAAGGGTCGCCACAATCCAAACCTGTGGATTCACCTAATTCCGAAACAGGAGAATAATAACTATGGCAGTAGATTTAATATCAAAAAAAATACGGCAGTATATGCTTGATAAAGAGGAAACAATTTCTGTAGCTGAAAGCGTTACCTCAGGCGGCTTACAACTTAAATTTTCCGCAATTCCTGATGCCGAGAAATTTTTTCAGGGCGGAATTACAGCATATAATATCGGACAAAAATACCGTCATCTTGCAGTTGAACCAATTCATGCTCAAGCAAAAAATTGTGTTTCGCAACAGGTTGCAAATCAAATGGCTTTGGAAGTTTGTAATTTATTTCAAAGTAATTGGGGAATAGGTATCACCGGTTATGCAACTCCTGTAGAAGAATCAGGAAATAAAACATTTTGTTTTTTTGCCGTAGTTCATTATAAGAAGATTTTGAGTTCAGGAAAAATTGAAGGGTTAGATAAAAACCCTAAACAAGTTCAGGAGTACTACTGCAATTATGTATTTAAAGAACTATCAGAAATATTAAGAGGCTTGTAAAGTAAAAGCATTTGTTGCATGTGATTAAAAAGAAATTGTTTAATAAAAGATTCTAAAATTCTTTTATCATAACACTTTACTACCTACTGAATTTTGTAGTATTATCTTTGCGATATGCCTGCATTCAATTTTCAAGATTCAAAAAATATACTCTCAAAATTATCTTTAAGGAGATTATGGAATGCTGCAAAAGTTTTTTCCTCGTTTTATTTAAGCAATATTTTGAAACGACCTATTATATGGGGTTTACCATATTCAATTTCATTTGAACCAACCACAAGTTGCAATCTCCGGTGTCCGGAATGCCCCAGTGGACTTCGAGCCTTTACCCGGCCTACCGGCATGCTTAATTCAGATTTTTTTACAAAAACTATAGATGAAATCCATAAAGATTTAATATATCTCATTTTTTATTTTCAGGGCGAACCTTATCTTAATCCAAATTTTTTGGAGATGGTGAAGTACGCCAATTCAAAAAACATTTATACCGCCACTTCAACAAATGCCCATTTTTTAAATGATGCTGCTGCAAAAAAAACTATTGAAAGCGGTCTTGACCGGTTAATAATTTCAATTGACGGAACCACTCAGGAAACTTATAGCAAATACCGCGTGGGCGGAAGTTTGCAGAAAGTTCTCTCAGGCACTGCAAATATTGTTAAATGGAAAAAAGAACTGAAGAGCAAAACACCGTTTATAATTTTTCAGTTTCTTGTTGTAAAACATAATCAACATCAGATTGATGAAATTAAAAAAATCGGCAAAGAACTGGGAGTAGATGAAGTGAGGTTTAAAACTGCTCAAGTTTATGATTATGAAAATGATCCTAACAACCTTATTCCTGATATAGAAAAGTATAGCCGCTATAAAAAAAATAAAAATGGAATCAATGTTGCTAAGAACAAAAATGCAAATCACTGTTGGAAGTTTTCACATTCAAATGTTATAACTTTTGATGGAGCTGTTGTGCCATGTTGTTTTGATAAAGATGCAAGCCATAAATTAGGCGACTTAAAAAAGGAATCTTTTAAACAAATATGGAAGAATAACAATTATCAAAAGTTTAGGCATGACATAATGAAAAGCAGGAAAAATATTGATATTTGCGCCAATTGCAGTGAAGGAATTTCAGTTTGGAAATAAAATTTTTTATGGATAACAGTTTATTTAACGACAGGCTTCGCCAATTAATCCTACTCGGAATTATTATTCTCATTCTTGTTATTTTATTAAGTAACCTCTCTGTATTTATTCCGGGAATTTTAGGCGGAGTTACATTATATATCTTAACCCGCGGATTGTTTTTCAGATTAACTTTTAAGAAAAAGTGGAATAAATCTTTAACCGCCTTTTTATTGATAATTGTTTCTTTAATAATTATTGCAATTCCAATTTATGCTACAGTAGAACTTGTTACTCCTAAAATAAATGCCTTATTAAATAATCAAGATAAAATAGTTGAGAACTTAAAAAGTTTTTCTTCAAGGATTGAAGCCAAAACAGGATTTACAATTTTATCTCCCGAAAATTCTCAGGAACTTTCTTCAAAAATTGCTGCTCTTGTTCCTAAATTATTAAACAGTACAGCAGTTATTTTATCAAATTTATTAATGATGTTTTTCTTGTATTATTATATGTTGATGAATGGCAATGAGGTAGAAAGAGTATTAGGAAAACTTATTCCGTTAAAGAAAAGTAATGTTCAAAAACTTGCTTCCGAAACTAAAGTTTTAATACGTGCAAATGCAATTGGAATTCCAATTATATGCATAGTTCAAGGCGTATTTGCAGCATTAGGATATTGGATATTTGGTATAGATGATTGGGGTTTGTGGGGATTTGTAACCGGTGTGTTTGCCTACTTCCCACTTGTGGGCACAATGATAGTTTGGATACCGCTGGTGTTATATCAGTTTTCAATTGGCGATACATGGCAGGCAATTGCTCTTGCAATTTATAGTATTGTAGTAACGGGAAATGTGGACTATATAACAAGGCTGGGCTTAATGAAAAAAATGGGGGATATTCATCCGCTTGTTACAGTTCTTGGGGTAATTGTGGGTTTGGGTTTGTTTGGCTTTATCGGCCTTATTTTCGGCCCTTTACTTATAAGTTATTTTATTGTTCTTATAAAAATATATATAAATGAATTTACTGAAACTGGTAAAAAAGAGGGCAATTTTGAAGCACCGATATAATTACACTTTTATATAGATTTTTCGCTTATCCATTATATATACTATCAGCCAATAAAAGGCAATCATTAAAAGTGCATACAATAAAGATCCGGCCTTTAAATCTCCCGGAAATACAGGTTTACATATCTTTTCATAAAACCAATTAAACGGTGTAATATATCCTGTTGCAGACAGGCTTTCAGGAATTCTTATAAGGTTAAGCAACCGCGGCAAAAAGCCGGAAAGAAAGAATATAAACAAGGCGTTTTTTCCAAAAACATTAAAAAACTTTAGCAAGGCCGGCCTGTTATTTTTTAAATCAATCCGAAAAATCATAATTGCAATTATTATCATTGCCATTCCCGATGTATAAACAACATAAGAACTTGTCCATATTTTTTTATTTATCGGAAAACTCATATCCCACACATAGCCTGTAAAAAGTAATGCTATGCCTGTTGTGAACAATGAAACGAGCATTTCATAATTTCTTCCTTTTTTTATTATAAAATCGCCGCATAAATATCCAAAAATAACTTGCACTACCGCCCCGGCGGAACTTGCTAATCCTTCCGGGTCAAAATGAATTTTGTTTCCATTCAATGCTTCGCCGAAGTACATGTGAGATTCACCAAAAATTTGTTTATCTACTGCAGTGCCAAACCAACCGCTTAAACTAAAGGGATCTGCGGGATTAATAAAAACACACAAAAACCAATACAACAATAGAATTACCGATCCTGCAACAAACGCACCTCTTGTTTTAAAAAATTTAATAATTACTGAAGCAAGTAAATATGAAACTGCAATTCGCTGAAGCACCCCCATAATTCTAATTTCACCCCAGGGTTTAAAAACAAGAATATCATTTTCATATTTTACAAAAGGCATCCAATTTAAAAAAATTCCAATCAAAAAAATCAGGACAAAACGCGATACAACCTTTTTCCAAAATTTAAATTCTCCACCGGCAATAAGTTTTGGAAAAGTATAAGCCATAGCATTGCCTACGGCGAAGAGAAAAAATGGAAAAACAAGATCTGTTGGGGTTATGCCATGCCATGCCGCATGTTTTAAAGGCGAATAAATATTTGCCCAACTACCCGGGTTGTTCACCAAAATCATAAGGCATACTGTTGCTCCTCTGAAAACATCAAGTGAGTATGACCGGCCGTTGTTTAAATTTATTTTATCCATGAAAAAATAATATACAATGTAGGTTTTTTGATTGAATATTATTTTATGGAGAATAAATAATCAACACCCAATTGCAAATGGAAAAATAAATTTTCCGGTAAGAATGGGGATACCTAAAAACAAAAAAGCATCATAACTTTCGTTACAATGCTTTTTGTGGTGTGGGCCGGGGTTGAACCGGCGACACATGGATTTTCAGTCCATTGCTCTACCAACTGAGCTACCGCACCTTATGTTCCTTAGAACGGGCAGCAAAAATAAGGGAAAACCTGTAAATGCAAAATTAATTTCCGTATTCACACAAAAACTTAATGCGCATCAGCTTTAGCTGCTCCCAGTTAAAATTACTATCTGCCAATTCCTGTTGCGCTATTTGTAAACTTGATGTTTGGCAACCTTTAAAATATTCAATTATTTCTTCCTGCTCATATTCATCTACCATTTCTTCAATGGCGTAATTCAAATTAAGTTTGGTTCCACTTGCAACGATTGTTTCCATTTCTTCCAGCAATTCATCAATTCTAAGATCTTTATTCTTAGCAATCATTTCCAGTGGAATTTTTTTATCAACATTTTGAATTATAAATATTTTATTATTCTTGCGGCTTGCTACCGTCTTCATCACAAAATCATCAGGCCTGATTATATCGTTTTCAACTACATAATTTTTTATATGCTCAAGAAAAGGCTTTCCATATCTGATTGCTTTTCCTTTGCTAACGCCGCTAATTTTTTCCAGTTCCTCCATTGTTGTTGGATACATAGTTGCCATATCTTCAAGCGACGATTCTAAAAAAATAACAAAAGGAGGCAGTTTCTTTTCTGTTGCTACTTTCTTTCGAAGAGCTTTCAGGCTCTCCATTAGTTTATCATCGGCCGCGCCGGTGCCTGCCTGAATTGCATCTCCTTCTTCATCATCAGCATTTGCTTCTTCAAATAAATTATTAAGTACAATTTTAAACGATACAGGTTTCTTTAAAAAAGCGCTTCCTTTTTTTGTGATCTTTAAAACGCCATATTCTACAATATCTTTTTCAAGAATACCATTCAGCAACATCTGCCTGATAAGGCTGTTCCAGAAATGATTTTCTTTATCGTTGCCCGATGCAAAGGCATCAATATTCTCATGCCTGTACATTTGCACCTGCGGTGTGATTTTTCCTGTAAGAATATTTAAAATGTAGTCTATTGTAAAGTGCTCTCCCAAAGCTTTGATAACGTTAAGCACTGTTACAACATCTTTTTTAGCTTCAATTTTTTCTTTCGGATTTAAGCAGTTATCGCAATGCCCGCAACTTTTATTGTCGTTATAATCTTCACCAAAATAATAAAGCAAAGTTTTTCTGCGGCACACGCTGCTTTCTGCATAGGCAATAGTTTCACCAATCAATTGTGCACCTACTTCTCTTTCACTTAAAGGCTTTTCCCTTAAAAAATGCTCAAGTTTTGAAACGTCTTTGTGGCTGTAATACAGTATGCATCTGCCTTCCAGGCCATCTCTGCCGGCGCGGCCGGTTTCCTGATAATAATTTTCTATTGATTTAGGAATGTTATAATGAATAACAAAACGAACATCGGGTTTGTCTATTCCCATTCCAAAAGCAATAGTGGCAACAATTACCTGCACATCTTCATTTAAAAACTGGTCTTGCCTTAATGATCTTAATTTACTGTCGAGGCCGGCATGGTAGGCAACGGCTTTTATGCCATTAGCATTAAGCATATCGGCAAGTTCTTCGGTAGTTTTGCGGTTTAATGTATAAATAATCCCGCTTTTATTTTTGTTAGATTGAATAAACCTTACAATACTTGAATTTGTATCCTTAAGTTTAATTTTTGGCAAAACTTCGTATGAAAGATTTGGCCTGTTGAATGATGAAATAAAAACCTGAGGGTCGCGAAGGCCCAAATTTTTTATAATATCACTTTGAACTTTAGGAGTTGCAGTTGCAGTTAATGCAATTAAGGGTGCATCATCATTTATCAATTTCATTGTTTCCCTTAAACGCCTATATTCCGGCCTGAAATCATGGCCCCATTCGCTTATGCAATGTGCTTCATCAACAGCAAAAAATGATATAGTTAACGATTTAAAAAATTCAATATTCTCATCTTTAGTCATAGTTTCCGGCGCCACATACAAAAGTTTTGTTTTGCCTGAAGTAAGGTCATCTTTTACCTGCTTCTGCTGACTTTTATTAAGAGTGCTGTTTAAAAAATGAGCAACATTATCGTTGCTGTTATAACTTCTAACTAAATCAACCTGATTTTTCATCAGAGCGATAAGCGGAGAAACAATTATAGCAACACCTTCCGAAACAATTGCAGGCAATTGATAACAAAGGCTTTTACCGCCGCCTGTTGGCATAATGCCGAAAGTATCATTTCCTGAAAGAAGGCTTTTAATTATGCTTTCCTGTGTGCCTTTAAAAGCATCAAAACCAAAATATTTTTGCAGTTCAGAAATAAGGTCTGCCTTTTTACCTGTGGCAGTTTTAATCGGTTTTTTATCTGTTTTAGATTTTGGATTATTCATAAGAAATATTTCTCCTTTAAAAAGGGGTTGCGAAGTTACTTTATATTATTTTAGAAACCGGCATCTTTAGCTTTAAGTTAGCAGTTTTTTGGCTAATTCAATTAAAAAATTTACTAACATAAATTCGTGAACTATTAATGACAATAAATTCAATATATCATTCATTTAATTTAGGTTTGCGGCGGATATGGATAAACAAGCCATTATAAATTCTGCAATTAACACAATATCAATTGAGAGTGAAGCAATTATTGCTTTAAAAGAAAATATTGAGAATGGTTTTGCGGAAGCAGTTACTAAAATTTTTGAATGCAAGGGCCGTTTGGTGGTGAGCGGAATTGGGAAAAGTTCCATTATTGCGCAAAAAATTGTTGCTACTTTTAACAGCACCGGAACGCCGGCTACATTTATGCATGCTGCAGATGCCATTCACGGCGATTTAGGAATGATTCAGCCGGAGGATATTGTGCTCATTATCAGCAAAAGCGGCAACAGTCCTGAAATTAAAGTGCTTGCACCTCTTGTAAAAGGTTTTGGAAATACTTTAATAGGCATGGTTGGTAATACATCTTCATTTCTTGCGCTTAACAGCGATGTGGTTTTAAATACCACAGTGAAAGTTGAAGCATGCCCAAACGATTTAGCTCCTACTTCAAGCACTACTGCACAAATGGTGATGGGCGATGCTATTGCGGTTTGCCTGATGAATATAAGAGGTTTTAATAAAAACAACTTTGCAAAATTCCACCCGGGTGGAAACCTTGGCAAAAAGCTTTACCTGAAAGTAAAAAGCATCTGCGGGCCGCAAAAGCCTTCTGTAACGCCGAATTCTTCAATTAAAGATGTTATTGTAGAGATGACTAAAAGCAGGCTTGGAGCTACGGCGGTATTAGATGAAAACAACGAAATTGCCGGAATAATAACTGATGGCGACATAAGAAGAATGCTTCAAAAAAATGATTTGATAAACGAATTGACCGCCTCAGATATTATGGCAAAAACTCCCAAAATAATTGATGATGATGCACTGGCAGTTGAAGCTCTTGAAAAGATGCGTTCAAATAATATAAACCAGCTTTTGGTTGTTAGCAACAATAATTATTCAGGAATTATACATTTGCAGGATTTAATAAGGGAAGGAATAATTTAAAGATGAAAAAAATGGACAAAAACAATTTTGTGGCTATTATGGCAGGAGGTATTGGAAGCCGCTTTTGGCCAAAAAGCCGCACTGAATTGCCGAAACAATTTTTGGATATTCTCGGCCACGGCCGAACCCTTATACAAAGTACTTTCGACAGGTTTGCGAAATTTATTCCACCGGAAAATATTTATGTTGTAACAGCAGATTCTTATAAGGGCCTTGTTGCCGAACAACTTCCGGAGCTTAATAAAAAAAATATTCTTGGTGAGCCGTCAAGAAAAAATACAGCTCCCTGCATTGCTTATATATCATATAAAATAAACGAACTAAACCCGGAGGCGAATTTAATTTGTGCACCGGCAGATCATTTAATAAATAATCATGAAAAATTTGAAGAGGTTTGTTTAAATGCATTGAACTTCACTGCAAACATAAAAGCCCTCGTTACATTAGGTATTAAACCCACCAATCCCAATACAGGTTTTGGCTACATTCAGCATGAATTATTTGCTGTAAGCGAAAATGTTTATAAAGTAAAAACCTTTACAGAAAAACCCGACCTGGAATTAGCAAAAACATTTTTGTCGAGCGGCGACTTTTTATGGAATGCCGGCATTTTTGTTTGGCAAACTCAAAATATTATTTCCGCTTTCGAGAAATTCCTGCCTGAAATTCATGACCTTTTCGATTCAGAAAAAAATCTTTTAAATACTGATAAAGAAGCTGAAGCGATAGACAGGATTTATCCTCAATGCTTTAATATTTCCATTGATTATGGAATTATGGAAAAGGCAGATAATGTTTATGTTATTCCGTCAACCTTCGACTGGAGCGACCTTGGCACCTGGAAATCGGCTTACGATTGCCTTGAAAAAGATTATCTCGGCAATGCTGTTTCAGGAGAAAATGTTATGGTGATTGATGCTACAAATAACATGATACAGTCAACCGGCAAACGTCTTATGGTTCTGCAGGGAATGGACAATTACATTATTGTTGACACCGATGATGTTCTTTTAATTTGTAAAAAAGATAAAGAACAGGATATTAAAGAATATGTTGCCGAAATAAAAAGAAATAAAGGCGAAAAATATATGTGATTACAAATTGTGAAGTGAATTATAATATTCAATCGCTTTTTCTAAATCTTCCGGAACATCAATTTTTATCATATTTTCATGAGTAATCACCATTCTTAATTTGATTCCATTTTCCAAAAATCGGAGGCATTCTATTTTTTCTGCAGCCTCAAGTTTGCCTTCTTCAAGTTCAACAAATTTCAACAGTGCATGTTTCCGGAATGCATAAACTCCTATATGTTCATTATATATAAAATCAATAGTTTTATCTCGATAAAAGGGAATTGGTGACCGGCTAAAAAAGATTGAGTCATTGTTTTTATCAACCACAACCTTTACGATATTTGGGTTTTGTGCTTTTTCAATATCTACAAAAGGTTTCATTAATGATGCAACCTGAACTTCATTATCATTAAAGGCATCAAGTAAATTTTTAAGAGCAACTTGGTTCACAAAAGGTTCATCACCTTGAACATTTAAAATAATATCTGCATCAATGTTTCGTGCAATCTCTTCAATTCTGTCGGTTCCGCTTTCGTGAGGTAATTTGCTTAAATACACTTCACCGCCGGCGTTTTCAATTTCGGAAAAAATTACTTCACTATCGGTAACAACAATAACCGAATCAAACAGGTTTGTTTTTAAAGTGTTTTCGTATGTATGAGTAATAATTGATTTACCCGCTATTTTTTGAATAAGCTTGTATGGGAATCGTGTAGCCGCAAACCTTGCGGGAATCATTGCAATTTTCTTCATTATCAATTGTAAACAAATCCGGCTTCAGGAAGGCTATCACATTCATAGCCGCAGTTTTGGCATTGGTAAACATTTTCAACAGACACGGCATAACTTGAAAACAGCCATGTTAAAAATGCAACGAGATAGTTTTTCCTTGCCGGTTTCGGAATTTCTAAAAAATTATTTGAAAAGCATTTTGGGCAAACGGTATTTTTAAGTTTTTCATATTCAAATTCCGCCAGCAGGCGGCTAGCAAAATCAAAATCTTTATCTGCAACCACAAGTTTTATGTAACCGATTGCAGTAGAAATAACGGGGCCGATAGTAACTGTATTTTCATCAAATAAATAACAGTTCAACCCTCTGTCTTGCAGTTTTGTAAGAAATATTCTTGCGCTAAAATAGTTATCAAATGTTTTTATGACAACCGAATTCATTTTATTATTTTCTACAATTTACATTTAATAACGGGTATAAAAAAAAGAAGCTGAGCCCGTCAACTTCTTCTTTTTTTCCTTTTTGCCCGCTTAGCTATAATACCTCACCGCGTCCGGCATTTCTGTTTCTGCTGCTGGCAGAACCGCCTTTTCTTCCGGCTTCTCTTGCTTCCTGAGAATTAAACTGATGTGCTTTTCCCGCTAAATGTGCAGCCTTTCCTCCTTTAGAAGAAATTTGCCTTTGTTTTTCCTGATCCATAGATGCAAAACCTCTTCTTGAGGTGCGTGAACCGGATTCAGACATTTCCGGATTGTTGCTTTTTCTAACTGGCATGTT